>Ga0256404_1003236_pt1 | contig 33739 bp, 41 predicted proteins | sample RumenRJG_01DNA_FD_185990 | JGI IMG/M metagenome (GOLD analysis project Ga0256404, IMG submission 185990) | Bovine rumen microbial communities from Lethbridge, Alberta, Canada - RJG_01 | ecosystem: Host-associated > Mammals > Digestive system > Stomach > Rumen | place: Canada: Alberta | collected... | reverse complement strand
ACTATCCTATTCATAGTGACCTCCCATTGTATGCGGTAATCCCCGCTTCTGAATTGTACCGAATACATTCAGTATACGGGTAAATCCACGAATCTACAATTGTGGGGGTCACTTCATATTATCTATTCAACTATCTTTATTTGACTGGAATCAGTTAATTCAATATTTGGAAGTCCATTATACTCATATAACGTCCCTTCCATATACACCAATTCACCATTATATTTATTGATATTCGAAAAGACTGATTGATATTCCTCCCATATGACACCCGTAACACGATCATTAGGGTATGTATCCCCCACATCAACAAATGTGGGATTACTATTTGCACTTGTTGAATCTACTTCCTCCACAATCCCACAGATTATCACATGCTCTCCCATGTGTTCTAATGCCTCATCCCATGGAATTGCATCAGGATTTTGATCTAAAGCATACTGAATAGGATCATCCTCTTTATACTGGTTAAGAGCATCTTCCTCCTCTTTTGCTTTCTCGTCATAGTATTCCTGCTCATATTGTTCATACTCCGATTCGCTTGGAATGCTCCTGGTTTGCTGCCAATATGGGATTGCAATTGCAACCACAACGGCAGCTATTATTAATATCCCTTTTACGTTACTCATATTATTACCTCGCTATTTTCGATCTGTCCCACTTTCCAAGAAGATATCAATGTCTCGCATTATTCCTTTTACGACATTTTTTCGTATTATCTTATCTTTTTCTATAATTGAAAACACTAGTTATCGCCTGTGTCCTTTTGAATATTTACTTGTCCACTCTTGATCATTATATCCACCCCATGTGCTCATGCGACACCCATGACATAAATCTGTTGCCATTTCTAGGATAACATCTGTCAGTTCAAGGTCTTGCTTCCACTTATTTTCAATAGCTTCGTAACCGTACAATGCGCCCATAATGTTGCCTGTGACTGCTCCGGTTGAGTCGCTGTCACCATTGTGATTGACCGCTACTGTAATCGCTTTTGAAAAATCATCAATATACCGTAAACTGCAGTATAAAGCTATTGCCAGTGTTTCCTCTGCAACCCAGCCCTCACCAAGCAGATGAATATTTGTAAGATCGTCACAATTGTTTCCTGCAAGATTCACTGCCAGATTCATTATATCAATTAGTTCCTGGATGTGTCTGTCTCCATCGAACAATTCTTGTACTACTGCCTTTGCATCTTCAATACTTTCCGGAAGTGAACTATCATCATGCACTAAGAGACTAATGATATGCACTAACATTGCTGCCGGCATGTATCCCAACGAATGACCATGTGTAAGTGCTGCCAGTTTCGCACCTTCTTTGTCCAGTTTTCTCATGTTCTTCATATGATACCGCATGCCTAAAGGAGCAACTCGCATAATTCCGCCACAGCCCTTGCTTTGATTCAAAGGTTCTTCAATTGATCCAAACCCTAATCGTATTGCATCGAGACATGTTATTCCGGGTGCACGGTTAGCAAACACCTCCGGAACTTCCATAAGCCAGGACTTATTGTGTCCTCTTAATGCTCTGTGCTCCTCATATGACTGATGCTGCGTCTCATACCATTCTTCATAGAAATAATTCATATACATCGAAGGTGGCCCGCCGATGCCCCTGAGAGTTCTTCTGGTTTCAGCAAAAAGAATCCCGTTTGCGGTAAAAAGACTCATCTGAGTATCATCGGAAATCAGTGCCTTACCGGTATGTGAATCCACTTTATACTCTTGAATCCCATCTTTACCATAAATATTGAATATTTCCTCTTCCCGCTTAAACTCAACGGCATATCCCAAAGCATCACCTACTGCACCACCGAATAGTGAGCCCTTGATTTTGTCTAAATAACGCTCTGTCTCTTTCGTTGCTTCCATGTATTCTTTGTATTCTTCGTTTTTCCTTTTTTCATCTTTCATACCTATACCTCCATTTACCCGAACGATTTTGGTCCATTGTATATGAAGAATAATCCACCGCATTCTGAGGCAAGTTTATCTGCATGCGCAGGCGATTCCACCTGATAATAATCATCCGTCCATTTATCATTACCAGTATTCCAGTCTATCCTTTCCATCTCTTGACGGAGAAAAAAAGCTCCACACCTTTCACACTGCCATAAGCTATTATAGATATGATCCGAATACCAATCTTCCTGAACCTTATCATACCGTTTTAATAGTTTCAGTCTGAGGCTAAGCATAAGCCTGGAATCAAGGCTTTCACCGAAATAACAACATTTCTTCCCTTCAAAACTTAATAACGGATTATTCCTCTCTTCTCCCTGTTTTATGTTCATGTCTGATCCCCCTTCGTTTATATTGTTTTCCTTGTTTTAAGTGCATATTACTGGCCTTTGTGTAATGTTCCGTATGGTCCGCTCATTTGGGTTGGCCACATCGCCATTTCATATGCAGGAATCTCTGGTGAATTCTTAAAGAATGAGCACATCGTCTTCGCCCCTATGCACTCTCCGCTTTTATAAAGCATGCACTTTTTACAGCCTTTTGTTTTATTCAAATCTGTTTTCACTGGTTTTATTTTACTTTCAATATCTAACACCGCAGGGTGAGAATCCCTCACTGCATCTTCAGCCAGATACCACATGTATGAAGAATCTCTTCTGAACTGATTGCTGTATTCACTGATGTAAAGAATTCTATTGACATCTCTCTTCTCGGCTGAAATCAGTTTCGCAATTTTCCTTGCTTTAAGTCCACTTTCTTTTTCAAGTACTGCTTTTATCTTTCTATATAATGCTTCTCTTTTTGACATGATATCGCCTCCTCTCGATCTGTTTCCATTCTAACCTGTTATAGCGCATTTATGGTCGCTTGCAAAGTTACCACTGTTCTTGTTCCTTTTTCTTTGTGGCTCTATCATATCATTACTTTTAAACTAAAGCGTCCCCTGACAGGGGACGCGAGATAAAGCGCTATGATTGTCCTACTCATCTGAGTCGCTTTTTAGCGGAAACACCTCGTCCTGAAGGCCATACGACTCCAACAACTGATTAATGTCTTTGAAGTCCAGCATTCTGCTGTCAAAGCAGTATCTCATGATTAGATCAAGGCTATCGCAGTCTGTCAATGCGTATCCTGCTTTCATCAGCAGTTCTCGTGTCGTTCTAGAACTTAACTGCAGTGCGACTGCAATCGTAAGAATCGTTTTTTTCTTTGGAATATAGCCTGGTTTTTGCTTGATTTTATTAAATGTCTGTTTATAAAGATTTGCTGCCTTATAAACTTCTGGATCTGTCATGCCGCTTTCCTGTATAAGGCGATTTAGCATCTCCTTGAAGGATTCTCCCTTATAGTCTGTAATATCATAGGATTCTGTCTTTGCATTCGGTTCTTTAAGCTTCTTATCAAAGTCCTTCTTTAAGTCATACCAGTCAGGCTGATCAAAATGGCCTTGCAGTTTTCTGGAACTATATCTGTTATTCACAAGTTCTGCAGATGAATATGAATCGTCAATTAAGGTTTCAATATCACCAAACAATTTGACCCCATCGCGTATCGCATCTTTTCCGAAAAACACCAGATACACATCCATATAGTTATCGGTCAAAAAATCGAGTATTGCATGCACTGCAATCTTGATTGCATCAAACCTTGGATATCTGTAGCTTCCGGTTGAAAGTAGTGGAAACGCTATAGATCCGCATTTATTCTTCTCTGCCAGAATGAGTGCTTCCATATATGCGCTATAGAGGAAATCTGCTTCTCCATTTTCTCCGTCGAGCCATTGTGGGCAAACCGTGTGAATGATTTTCTTCGCTGGCAAAGCATATCCATCTGTGATAACAGCCTTTCCCATTTCACATCCATCTGGATACCGGAGTCGGAGTTCACCCTCTAACTGTTCTTCTCCCGCCGCCATATAAATCGATCTGCTGGCGCCACTGCCCTGCTCGAGCAGTTTGTTCGCAGGAAGTACTACGGCATCTACCGCCATCTTTGTAATGTCATTTCGTACAAACCGCAATGCCATCTTTAACACACTCTCCTTATTATCGTACTATTCTCCCCCACCGCCATGGTTTGGCCTTGGATATGTTGCCAGCTGCATCGCTGCATATATCAGCAAGCATTCTTCTGTACGAGTTGGATCTACAATTACAAGCACCTCATGACCTTTGACTCTGCCTCGCTCCATCAGTACCCGGCCGTCACAGCATAACGATGGCTTTGATGTGAAACGCTTCCCGCCACAGTAATATTTTGAATCGCTGAAATAGTAGTATCCACTTCTGTATTTTACATCTGTAAAGTGGTTCAGCCCATATCTGACCGACACATGTGTCTTCAGCAGACCGTGCTCTACTACGGTTCCGAGTGTATTCCTACCGCTACCGTTCAGTATCAAACGGCGCTTCGCATATTCACTGTCCATATTCCCGACAATATGATATTGCGGGATATGTCCTTCATCGTATATCTCAAACGCACAGAGCCAGTTGTTAAGTTTTTGGTGCCCCATTTTACCGGTTGGATTGTATTTCGAAAGAAGAATCAAACATTCTGGATATTTCTGTTTGAACTTCTCAATGAGGGTCAGATTTTTTTCTTCTCTCATTATTTTTTGTTGGGCAACTGCTGCTGAGCCAGCCTTGACCGTTGCTCTGCCGGTTATCTTAGCCGCACCAACTATTACAGGAGCGGATTTTTTCGCTACATTCGCAATCATGGGAGCCGTTTTTTGGGCAGCATCAACAACTAGCGGCGCTGCTTTCTTTGCTGTTCCCTTCGCGATTGGTTTTGTGGCTTCAATGACCTTATCGAACTTGCCCATAGCAAAGCACTCCTTCGGCTTGGCCTCTTTGAAATAGACCTTAGTATAGTTATTATACCCCACTATGACTGGAGCTGTCATGTACCGGCAGCATTTCTGCTGCCTTTGAATCATCCAACGATCATATTCAGGATTTCTTTTGTAAATGTGATGATGATTCCGCCTGCTAGGGTCAGAAATCCGTTTGCTCTTTGGCTGGGGTCATGCGACTTCAGCGACAAGCCGACCTGCATGATGCCAAGTCCAAGCAAAATCAGTCCGATGGCTCTGATCAGACTGAAGATGAAGTTGGACAGGTTGTTGACTGTCTGTATCGGATCCCCTGCCGCATAGCAGATGCCCGCGCAGACTGTAAAGCACAGCACGGCTGCCACATACATCACCAGACCCAGCCGCATGGTGCTGGTGCTCCCGTTCAGATTGATGATTCTATTCTTTTTTTCCATAAACGCTTTATTCCTCCTTCCCATTTGATGCTATTTGTCTTTCCACGTCTTCCTCCGACAACAGTTCATACCCCATGTCCGGAATCTCCGGGATGTCCTCCGGTAACTCAGCATTGAACGTCAGTGCAATCGTATTCACGGCTCTGCTTGTATCTCCATGAGCATACGGCTTTGCTTTGCCATCTGCTGTCAGCGCTACGTTCGGATGCTTCAGGATCTCATACTTCAGATCCTTCACCGGCCGCTCTCCGCGGATAAAAAGAAGCGCGTACTGATTGTCCAGCATACGCACTTCATCCGGCGTCATGAGCTCCCGTCCGGTGTTCTGATCGTTCTTCGAATAGTTGCCGTTTCTTCCGAAGCTCCTGCCGTAGGTGTTGGTGTCGATGGTCTCTTTACCCAGCAGCTCACTGACGTACTTGTGGGTCGCCTGTTCATTACCGCCCAGGTAAATGAACTCATCGCAGTTACCCACGACACTTTCCCAGTCCTTTTCATACAATGCCTTCAGCTGCGTCAGGTTCTGCAGGATGATGCTGACTGACACTCCACGGGACCGCATAGTCGAAAGGATTTTCTGAAAATCATCGGGCATGGCGATGTTAGGAAACTCATCACAGAGGAACTGCACATGCACCGGCAGACTCCCCCCGTACTTCTTGTCCGCCAGTTCAAAAAGCTGCTGAAATAGCTGCGTGTACAGAATGGACACCAGGAAGTTGAATGACGTATCGTTGTCCGGGATGATAGCAAACAGTGCTGTCTTCTTTTCTCCGATGGTGTTAAGCTCCAACTCATCTGTGATGGTGAGCTTCGCCACACTCTCCAGATTGAACTTCTCCAGCCTTGCAGCCAGCGTAATCTGGATAGACTTTAATGTCTTTGCAGCGCCGGAATGATATGCGTCATAGTACTTCAATGCGATATGGTCAGGGTCAGTCTGTCGCAGATCGGTGAACAGTGAGTCCAGCGCGCTCGGCGCATTGTCCTCTTCATCCACTTCCCCTGCCCTCAGCATCTCCATGACCATCGCAAAGTTCTGCTCGTCAGGCGGCGCTTCATACTTCAGATAGAACATCAACGCCAGAAGCAGCATCTGCGCTGACGTATCCCAGAAGGGATCATTGGTCTGCGCTCCCTTGGGCGTCGTCGACTTGAACAGGTTCGTCGCCAGCCTTTGCACATCGTTGTCATCCCTCAAATAGACGAAAGGATTGAAGCAATGGCTTTTCTCCATGGAGATCAGGTCCAGGACCTTCAAGGAATAACCTTTGTCAAGCAGCATCTGCCCCGTATCACGAAGGATTTCACCTTTCGGATCCAGGATGACCATGCTACATTCAGATGCCTGCATCACATTGGGTTTTACGAAGAATCGGGTCTTGCCTGCTCCGGAACCTCCAATGACCAGCACGTTCAGATTCCTTCTGTGCTTCTTTCCGTCGAAGCCGATCATGACATGTTGCGTCAAAATCTTATTCATGTTGTCAGGCTTTTGCCTATACTTCCTGTTCACGGCTGTCGCGTCACCCCACTTCGCAGAGCCGTGTTCTTCTCCCCGCCGGTAATTCTTCCTTGAGGACAGCCAGACGAAAATGCCCATGGCATATGCCAGCAGACAGAAAAAAACAGCCCTGAGGCTGACTTCTGTCCACTGGATATGCAAAGGCTGAGCAAACACTTCATCAAGCTGTGAGAAGACTTCAAAGAGATTCCCTCTCCAGTACGGTGCGATCTTCAGCGCGACCCATACCACAGGAGCCACTCCGGCGAGAGAATAAATCAGGATGTCCCTCCTATCGGTATTCGTGAGCGACACTCCCTTCTGCTACAAGAAAGTGCTTTGGCCTTGTCTCGTAAATCTTCATGATCAGCTCATCCACGGGATCTGTGGGGCGTTCCTCTCTGATGAGCTGTGTACGCAGATCATTCAGCGCACGGATTAGAATGCGCTGCTCGTATCCGTCAAGTGCAAGGATCAGTTTCTTCTCCATTTCATCTCTCCGCCTCTCTGTGTCCTCTGCTGAGTTCAACCTGCTCCTGCACCTTGTGATGGATGCGGTCCGCCGTGAAGCGCATGCTGCCGAGTTCCTCACGGACTTTCTTTTCCTCCATACCGTGGAAGCTCTCTGATATTCTGCCGAAATCGATGTCTGGGGCATTCAGCCCGTATCTCTTTGTGACGAGATATGCACTGAACTCCGCTTGCGGGATCACATCCTCTCTTCCAAGCACCTCATCCCTGGTCAGCATGGCTACCGCCTGCTCCCTTGCGGTTACAAAGAACTTCGTGTCCGGGTCCAGTCCTTCCTTCACGTGGATCTCATTCGTCTGCGAATCATAGAGTGCATAGGCCTCGTTAGGAAGTTCCTGCTTCTCGATAGTCTGCGGGCTGCATTCCATTAGAAGCTCTGCTGCGCTTCTGTAGACTGGTCTGGTCACATTGCGGTCTGCCGCCGCTGTCTGAGAGATGTCAAAAAGTTTCTCCACTTTAGATGTCATACCCATGGTGCCGTCCGGCTTCTGATAGTAGTCCGCCACCAGAGTCAGGATGCCCTTCTCGCCCTTCTTCAGTGATACGTTATCACTCTTCCAGTCATCGAAGGTCCTGACCCACGTTGCTTCCGGCTTCTGCTCCATGATAAGCAGTACGTTCGATGCTGAGTGACCAAACAGTTTCGCCTGCAGATCAGCATACTCTCTCAGTTTGTCCGCGGAAAGCAGACTCTGCGTCGCGTCCGAAAGCATTTCGAATACGCCTTCCTTTTCCTGCTGCTTGAGCAGTCTATAGTCCTCATTACTCATTCTTTCCGTCATATGTTACCTGTCCTTTCCCGATGCCTTCTTCCCTGACACCGCTTTCACTGCGTTCCTGACTGCTTCGCTCGCCTTTGGATCGAGTGTCTGCGCTCTTGCGCGTTCTCGTTCCCTCTTCTGGCGGGCGACATCGGCTTTGTAGCCATTCAGCTTTTCTTTTACCGATGGTTTAGTCTGTCCCCCAGTCTTTCCATTTGATCGGCCTTCCTGCTTCGAGTCTGGCTCGGACAGAGGGCCGCGGTCTGTCTTTGCCGAATTGGGGTTTGGGAACATTCTGTCCTTTTCCTTCTGGATGTCCGTGACAACTGTTCCCTTATCCACTGTCGCAAGACGGAACCTCTCCGTGATGCGCTGGATCTTTGACGCATCGTCTGCCCTGGCAATCACGTCTACCGCTGCCTTTGGATCCGGATTGTTCTTGTCCTTCAGCACGCAGTACAGCACGCCGTACCGCTTTGCCTCCTGCGAGAACTTCTTAAGGTCCTCCTGGCGGATGGTGAACACCTTCAGCTCCTTGCCGGACTTCAGCATGCTGGTCAGTCTGGCCTTGCCTTTTGTTCGCTGTTCCTGCTTTAACGTTGCATATAACAGCAATCCGATGTTTTTTGCACCGTTACCTGAGATCTTCGCAGCGACTTCCACTCCTTCCAGAGATAATCTGACGATCTGTTCCGCTGCGTCTCCTCCTGGATTCATGCTTTTCCTCACTCCCTTCTTTATCTGCTCTTTTCTTTCTCTTTCTGCCTATCACGGTCAACGATCTCGAGATTCTCCTTCACATGACCGGAACGCTCCCTGATCTGCTCGCATACCTTTACTTCTCTTCTCAGCCGTCTGAGCTCTGTCGTAAGCTGTTTGATCTCGTCCCTCGTCTTCGTGACCTCCGCCTCCGGAAGCGTGCGTCTGGCTTTCTTCCTGAGTTCATCCCTTCTGGCTGTGATATCCGCCATCTTTTCTTCCGCCTTCTCCTGATGTGAAGAAAGATCTTCCTCAGTGCTGATGTGATACCTGCTGAGCAACTTCGCCTGCTCGCTGTACTGATCGCACTTCAGAAGATCCTCTTTCAGGACGATGTGGAGCCTGGTCGGATTCTGTCTGTACTTCGGAAGATATCCGAGCTCATAACAGTATCTGAGATATAGTTTCTCAAGACCGGACCTGCCCATAATAAATCTGTCCTTTTCCCCTGCCTTTTCATCGCCTCCAACCGCATCTTATACGCAAAGGCCTTCTCGCTTGGGAGCACGGTGTTCCTGTGTATATTGGACTCTACCATGAACACGGTCGCCTCATCCCGATCCATATCCACGACTTCACAGCGCAGGGTGCTGATCCCGTTTATCATGCACGCACGCAGCCTTCGGTGTCCTGACAGAAGCTCATACCGACCATCTTCCTTCTTCCGGACGGTGGCTGGTGTAATCACTCCGTTTTCTTTCACAGATTCCACGAGCGCCATCATCTCCTCATCATCCCTAACCTTGTATGGATGATCCGGGAACGGGTCGATCTGATCCAGCGGTATCTCATGGATCCGTTTCAGTTTTGCGTCTTCCCTTTCCTCCTGTGAGGAAAACAGATCATCGAGCGACGGCAGCTTTATTGTGCTTTCTTTCTCTCTCGGCATCCTTCATCACCTCCTTCGTCAGTTTCTCATACGCCAGTGCCGGACGGGAGTTTGCGTCATAGGAAAAGATACTTTTCCCTTCCTTTGCCGCTTCCGCTGCCTTCACAGCAACCGGTATCTGCGTATCGAAGATCTTAATGGACATCCCGTAATTGGTGCGTATGGTGCTGATGACCTCCTTAGCCAGATTCGTCCTGCCGTCCACCAGTGTCATAACGATACCGCCGATCTTCAGATGCTCATTCGTATGCGTCCTGACCATATTGATACTGCGCAGAAGCTGCGTCATGCCCTTTGCCGGCAGATACTGGGTCTGTACCGGAATGATCACGCTGTCTGCTGCCGTCAGTGCATTGATCGTGATCATACCAAGAGACGGAGAACAATCCAGCAGTATATAGTCGTAGTCCTTCTTCACATCCCGTAACAGCAGTGAAAGCAGTTTCTCCCTGCTCATGGCGTTCACCAGCTGGCTCTCCATGGATGACAGATCCAGATTGGAGGGCAGAAGATCCATTCCCTCCTCATGATGCAGGATGGTATCCCTGACAATTGGCTTTCTTTCCTGTGTCGCCAGATACATCAGCCTGCCGAGAGACTGATCAAGCTCGTCTGCCTGATAGCCAAGCGACTGCGTCAGATCTCCCTGCGGGTCGCAGTCTACAAGCAAAACACGTCTGCCTGCTCTTACCAGCCCCGCACCCAGGTTTACTGCGGTGGTGGTCTTCCCGACGCCTCCCTTCTGATTACAGATAGCAATTGTTTTACATTCACTCATACAGTCCTCCTCTATTGTTCCCGCATCTGTCTCTGATGATCCCTTCTATGGAATACCAGTCCATGGAATCCGTATCATAGAAGGCTTCTTCGAAGAAACAGACCGCATCTTCCTCAAATTCACTGCAGATATCCAGCAGATCCAGTTCACCGGCTGCCTCATACATGCCGTGGCTGAGGAAAAGCCCCTTCAGCATGGACACAAGTCTTTCCGCATCCATACTCAGAAGATACTTGGTGATCGCGACCATCGTCTCAACGGTCAGGTTCTCAGCGATCGTCATGAGATTGTCCACAGCTCTGTGTGCAAGAACTGCTGCGATCCTGCATACAAGCTCTCCTGTTTCATTGTCTACCCAGTCTTCATCTTTTTCATCGATTTCGCTTTCCAGCACCTTCTCATAGGTCTTGTCACATTCTTTGACCAGTGACCAGGCAAGATCCTGAATGATCTCTTCCATCTCTTCAGGTATCTCTATAACGATGACTCTGCCGTCCATGATGATATCCGGACTTTTCTTCTGATCGATTCCTTCTGCAATAACTTTCATTGTTTCATTTGTAGTTGCCATAATGTTTCCTTTCTCCGCATTAGGTGTCCTGAAATAACAAAAGCTCCGCATTTGCATGCAGAGCAATGTATTCCGGCACCCGGAGAAAAGGACCTTAGTCGACAAACTTCACCAGGAGCTCATCGATCGGATCTGTATATCTTCCTTCTTCAATCAGCTGATTCTTCAGTTCTACCAGAGCCAGGACGATGACTCTGACCTCGTCATATGTGAATCTGTATTTCGTCTTTGACATGACAGCACCTCCTTTTCCTGTCCCTTTGCCGGCAGTATAGCCGATACAGTCTTTCCTCACAATTATGCGAATCGTACAGTTTTCTTCGCCTGCAGCCAGTGGTAATGTATCGTAAAACTGGATAAAACGGACATGGGCCAAAATAGTTAAGCAGCCAGACTGAAGATGAATGCAGTTCGCAAATTATCGTAACTTATCACATCGCTTCGGACGGTCTCACAGGCCACCGAAAAGAAAGAGGCGAAGTTCCCACGGAGTTGACAAATCCTACGCCGCGAAGTTTGCGGCAGGCTCTAATGTCAACTTTTTGACCGGTCAGAGGTTTTTCGGAAGAAACAGGCGAAGTTTTTTCGGGATTTGGCCCAGAGGAAAAAAGGCCAAATGCGGGCCAAAAAAAGGCCAAAACCGGGGATATGATACGATAATCTGCGATAACTTACGACAACTTGCCGGAAACACAAAAAAGCCCTGGAAATGCAGTATTCCCAAGGCTTTCAAGGGTTTGCCAAATGAGTATTGACTAAAAAGTTACTTCTTCATCTGAAAAGTTAACCTTTAATCTGAAAAGTTACTTTTTGATCTGTGCTGCTACTTCAGCCGCAAAGTCTTCTTCCTTCTTCTCGATGCCTTCGCCGACTTCAAATCTGATGACCTTCGTCAGCTTCAGATCCTTGTCAACGGTTCCCAGATACTGAGCAACGGTCTGCTTGCCGTCTTCAGCTCTTACGTAAGTCTGATCCAGCAGGCAGGATTCCTTCAGCTGCTTGGAGACACGGCCTTCAACCAGACCCTTGAAGATTTTGTTGTCAACGATTTCTTCCTTCGCAGCAACAGCCAGTCCGGCCAGCTTTGTCTTTGCTTCCTCTGAAAGGAAGTTCGGCAGATAGTTGAAGTTGAACTTCTTATCTGCTCTCTTCTCAGCCAGGATTGCAACATCTTCTTCGCCCCATACGCCGTCAACCTTGTCGAGAAGTCCGTTCAGGATCGGCTTCGGAAGTGTGAACGGATCGTTCAGCGCGCTTTCCAGGGTAATCTTCCTGATGTTCGCCATTTCGTCGTCGGAGATCTCATCTCTGCTGACATACTGCGGGTTCATTGCTGCAACCTGCATCGCGATGTTCTTCAGAGCCGCCTTGTTTTCATCGTTGTCTGCTCCATCAGCAGCGATGATAACGCCAATGTTTCCGCCGCCGTGGATGTATGACGCCATAACTTCACCGGAAGCTTTGTCGATTCTTCTGACGGACATGTTTTCACCGATCTTAGCGATAAGCGCTGTCAGAGCGTCTGCTACTGTCCCTTCTCCATACGGCATGGCCTTGAAGGCGTCCATGTCATTGCTCTCTGCATCCAGAGCCAGCTTAGCCAGTCCGTCTACGAAGCCGATGAACTCATCGTTCTTCGCAACGAAGTCTGTCTCGGAGTTGACTTCTACGATTGCCGCTGTCTTGTTGTCTTCCGCGAATGCGATCTTAACAAGACCCATTGCCGCGATTCTTCCGGCTTTCTTTTCAGCCTTTGCGAGTCCCTTTTCCTTCAGGATCTCAACAGCCTTATCCATATCTCCGTCAGCCTCGACGAGGGCCTTCTTGCAGTCCATCATGCCGGAGCCTGTCATTTCACGGAGTTCTTTTACCATCTGTGCAGTTACTGCCATTTATTCTTCCTCCTAGTGTTTTTATCTTGAATGTGAAGCTTTTGCTTATGCTTCTTCTGCAACTTCCTCTGCAGCTTCCGCAGCTTCTTCTACCGCTTCTTCTGCTTCTGCAGCCGGTTCGCTCTCGTCAAAGCTTTCGCCCTGCTTCGCCTCGATGATGGCGTCTGCCATGCAGCTTGAGATCAGCTTGACTGCTCTGATCGCGTCGTCGTTTGCCGGAATGATGTAATCAACATCGTCCGGGTCGCAGTTTGTATCAACAATACCGACAACCGGGATACCCAGAGTCTTCGCCTCTGCTACAGCGATCTTTTCTTTCTTCGGGTCAACGATAAAGATCGCGCCAGGCATGCCCTTCATTTCCTTGATTCCGCCAAGGTTCTTGTTGAGCTTCTCATACTCTAATCTGAGCTTGAGGACTTCTTTCTTGGACAGCTTATCGAAGGTGCCGTCTTCTTCCATGGTCTCGATGTCGTAGATTCTCTTGATTCTCTGTGAGATCGTCTTGTAGTTTGTGAGCATTCCGCCCAGCCATCTCTGGTTGACGTAGAACATGTCACATCTCTTCGCTTCATCTTCGATCGCCGCCTGGGCCTGCTTCTTCGTTCCTACGAAGAGGATCGGCTTTCCGGACTCAGCGACTTCCTTCATGAAAGCGTAAGCTTCGTCGATCTTCTTAACTGTTTTCTGCAGGTCGATGATGTAGATCCCATTTCTCTCTGTGAAAATGTAAGGAGCCATCTTAGGGTTCCATCTTCTGGTCTGATGTCCGAAATGTACACCTGCTTCGAGTAACTGTTTCATTGAAATAACTGACATTCTTTTTTCTCCTTTCGGTTTTTCTTCCATCCACGTGAGGGCGTTTTAGGGAATAAACCTTCTGCACGCTGCGCGGCGTTTGCCGCGTCCGCGCGACAGCCTGGACCGGCCGTTAAGGCACCGTCTTCCCTGCGCCAGACGTGTGCTGAATTGATTTTTCCGGGTCATCCCTTCGCGGACGACACCGACGTTAAATATACTATAAAACCCCTTGCATTGCAAGGGATTTCTGCAAAAATCGCCCGAAGCGCCGTCTCTTCTTCGATCAGGTTTCCGCTCTGCTTCTTATGTTGTTTCTGATGAACTCATCATAAGCCCTTTTTAGCCTGCCGAAACACCGTCCGCCCATTTCGATTCTTTGCCCATCGATCATGACCACTTCCTGTCTGCCCAGTCTGAAAATATGCTGCATGTTGATGACGTAGCTCTCATGCGGGTGTACAAATCGGTCATCAACCATTGCCATGATATCGCCGTACTTGCCGTAAAAACATATGTCGTCGCCTTCCATAACATGGATCGTGATCGTCCGACTGTGTTTTTCCATATATAGAATCGTGTCGAGTTGTATCGCAAATGTTGCTTGCTGTTTCTTTACTGTAATCACTTCGAAATTCATGCGTTCGCCTCCATACTATAGTTATTATCTAATGTATAATTGCTTCATGATTTCCCCTGTAGATACTCTTCCGGCGCCCGGGCGAAATTCACGACTCACGCACAAATCTAAAAAACAAAGATCCCGGAGTTTCTCCCCGGGATGCTTTGCTTAAAAACGTCGTATCTTTATTAACCTTCTCTGTATGTGATCAAATCCTCTGCGATCTCATTGGCCGCGATCGAAACCGGCTTTGTGACGTCCTTTTCTGTCAGTTTCGGAATGCCGTCGATCACCTCTCTAGCTCTTTTTGCCGCCAGGATCACCAGCGTATAGCGGCTGTCCGCCTTGGTTCTGATCTCATTAACTGATGGATATAACATGTTCAGACCTCCTTACCCTTTTCTATTCTCATGATCTGCCGCACCTGCCATACGGCTGTTCTGATATCATCGTTGACGACCGTGTAATCATATGCATCGGCGTGGGCCAGATCGTCCATGGCCTGTGCAAGCCTTCCTTCCAGCTGCTCTTCCGTCTCGGAGCCTCTTCCCAGGATCCTTTCCCGCAGTGCTTCTACAGAAGGCGGCGCGATAAAGATCAGCACTGCCGCGGGGTACGATTCTCTTACCTGAAACGCCCCGTGATAGTCGATCTCGAGCAGAACGTCACGACCCTCATCAAGCCAGTCCATGACAGACTTTCGCGGCGTGCCGTAGTAATTCTCCACAAACCGGTTATGCTCCAGCAGCTGCCCCTCACGCAAAAGCCCTAAAAACTCGTCTTTGCTCACAAAGAAATAGTCGACGCCATCGACCTCTCCCTCGCGCGGCGCTCTTGTCGTCATGGAAACAGAAAACCGCATGTTGCTGTCCGCTTCCAGGATCTCCTTGCAAATTGTTCCCTTCCCGACGCCTGACGGGCCGGAAATCACAAACAGTTTTCCTCTAGCCATCGATTACTCTCCAGTCAATGAAGTATTATATCACACGCCAACCGCTATTAACAGGTTTTTTTATTCGATATTCTGCACCTGTTCGCGGATCTTTTCGATTTCACTCTTGGCCTCAAGCATCAGGGACGTGATTTCCAGATCGTTGGCCTTGGAGCCGATGGTATTGGTTTCCCGGTTCATCTCCTGAACCAGAAAGTCCAGCTTCTTTCCTATGGGACCGCTTCCCTCCGTCAGGAATTTGCGCAGCTGATCCATGTGACTGTCCAGACGGACCAGTTCCTCTGTGATGCTGGCCTTATCGGCGAAAATGGCTGCCTCCACGAGGATCCTTTCTTCCGGTACATCCACCTTCTCCTCAAGCAGCTCCTGGATGCGGCTGTACATCTTGTCTTTGTATTCGGAGGCTACCTTCGGCGCACGGGTGCTGATGCTCTTCACGATGCCTTTGATGGTCTCCCCACGAACGAGCATATCCGCAGCAAGCTTTTCGCCTTCCCGGATACGCATTTCATCCAGATTTGCCGAAGCCAGCTGCACTGCGCTGCAGATGACGGCTGCGACTTCCTCTTCATCCGCTACATCGGGAACGGCTTTCAGAACGTCCGGCATGGAGGAAACGAGATTGATATCGATCTCTCCCCCGAGACCGTAACTGTCTTTCAGCTCCCGCAGCCGCGCGATGTACTGCTCCGCTACAGGCGTATTCAGATTGACGGTGATATCTCCCTCTGTCAGATTCTCGACGATGATGGAAACATCCGCCTTGCCCCGCTTCACCTGCGTTTTGATGATGCCTTTGATTTTTTCCTCCGCGAACGAGTACCGTTTCGGCATCTTGACGGTAATGTCCGCATACCTGTGATTTACGGTTTTGATTTCGGCGATCACGTTTCTCTTCCCATCGGAGAATTCTCCTCTGCCGAAACCGGTCATGCTTTTGATCATACAATTTTCTCCTGTTTCTTTATAATTTATGATACTATTTGTATTGTAAATCAAAAGGAGCGTTACGTCAAAATGTCATACGATGGTGTTGTGACCTGCGCCATGACGCAGGAACTGAAACGGGAACTGACCCTGGGAAAAATCGAAAAAATCTATCAGCCGCAGCCGGATCAGCTGCTGCTGTCCGTGCATACTGCCAGAGGCAGAAGGAAGCTGTTCATTTCCGCGTCGGGAAATCACTCTGCCGTCTACCTGACGGAGAACAATCCCGAAAATCCGGTCCAGCCGCCCCTCTTCTGCATGGTTCTCCGCAAGCACCTGGGCGCGGCACGCATCCAGCGGATCGCCCAGAAGGGATGCGAGCGGATCATTGAGATCGATCTGGAAACGGTGGATGAGCTGGGCTTCAATGTCAACAAGCGCCTCGTCTGCGAAATCATGGGCAAGCACTCCAACGTCGTCCTCGTCGATCTTGGCACCGGCAAGATCATTGAAAGCATCAAGCACATCGGCATCGATGTGAACCGTGCCCGTCAGATCCTGCCGGGCAAGCTCTATGAGTATCCACCGGTCCAGGACAAACTGCCGTTTACGGAAGCAACGGAAGAGGATGTGACAGGTCTTATGGCCGGCCAGCTGCAGCCGGAGCGCAATCTTCTGGCGGGCATCCAGGGAATCAGTCCCGGGCTGGCTCTGTCCATTGCGTCCGCTCCGTCGCCATACGCGTTCCTCGACGAGATGCGGGCTGCTGTATGCGCCGAGGATGGCGCGGACGTGTCTCCCCGAGTTTACATGAAAAACGGTGCTCCCGCGGACTTTCACGTCACCTCGCTGGCAGCCTGTGAGTCGGACAGCTCCTACGAGTCCGTTCCCTTTGACAGTGTCAGCCGGGCTGCGGAATTCTATTTCGTAAACCGGGAATCTTCCAACACAATCAAACAGAAATCCGGGGATCTGCAGCGCCATATCAAGGCGCAGCTGGACAAGCTCCGTCTTAAGGTGCAGCGTCTCAACGAGGATATGCTGAAAGCCATGGACGCGGACAAATACAGACTCCGCGGCGAGCTTCTGAACGCCAACCTTCATCTTGTGCAGCCGGGCGCGCGCAGCGTCACCGTCACGAGCTACTACGACGAAAGCCGGGTCGAGATCCCTCTCGATCCGAAATACTCTCCCGCCCGCAACGCGCAGAACTACTACAAAAAATACGGCAAAGCCAAGACCGCCTTAAAAGAAAAACAGATCCAGCTCGATGAGACAATGGCCGAAATCGAGTATCTGGAGTCTGTGTTTTCCTACGCGGAACGCGCGGCGTCTGTGGAAGAAGTGGACCTCCTGCGGGCAGAGCTTACCGAAAACGGTTACCTTCGCCAGCGCAAAAGCCGCGCCAAGGGTGACAAAGGGAACAAATCCCGCAAGACAAAAGCCAGGCCTTATACCTACGCGCTTCCGTCCGGCAGGACCGTTCTCGTCGGCAGGAACAACAAAGAGAATGATTTTCTCACATTCAAAAAGGCCTCCTCTACGGACATCTGGCTGCACACCAAGGACATTCCGGGCTCCCATGTGATCCTTCAGACGGAAGGCGGCGCGCCTTCCGAAGAGGACCTTCGCCAGGCTGCACAGATCGCCGCGTACCACAGCAAAGGCAGAAGCTCCGCGAACGTCCCGGTCGATTACACCAAAGTCAGATACGTGAAGAAGCCGACCGGCGCGAAACCGGGATTCGTGATATTCACACACAACAGGACCCTGTACGTGGATCCTTTGATTCCTGAGTAAGTCTTATCCCAATATAAACTGGATCATACTGTCGATGACCTCGTCTCCTCTGGAGACTTCGTTTCCGTTGTGTATTTCATGGAGGAAGCCCGGCCATTCGATCATCTGAACCCTGCAGCCTTTGCGCTTGAGGTTGCTGTAGACTTTGCGGGTGCCTTCGATGCTGCAGATGCCGTCGTCTGTGCCGTGCATCAGCATCGTCGGGATCTGTGCCGCGGCACCGTTGTCTTCCAGTGTACCGTTCTCCAGCGCCTTGCCGATATCGAAGCTTTCTACCGCGCAGAGGAATGAAATGCGGTTGTGCACCATAGGATTGTCATGATACGGTTTGACCGAAGCGGGATTTCCCAGAAGCGCCTCATCCACGTTGCTGCCGATGGTAGCCGACGGAGCGATCCTGCTCATGAGCTTCGCGATGGTGTACAGGGGACCCGTGATGGGCTTGACCAGTCTGACCCACGGCGCAGTGATCAGATACTTAACAGGCATGTCGTTGAAAGCGCCTCTGCTTCTGTAGTCCAGAACAAGATTGCCGCCCATGCTGTGGCCGTAGAGAATGATCTCACTGTCCGGATAATGCTTTCTGGCGTAGAGCAGCAGTTCGCTGATATCATCCAGGACATCCTTTCGGGGCGCGCAGTGTCCTTTTGGGTCCCGCGACTCACCGTGGCCTCTGAGATCCATCGAGATCGACGCGATTCCCCGTTTCTGAAAACTGCTCGCGACCCTGTCATACCTTCCGCCGTACTCACCGATTCCGTGCACTATGCACGCCACTCTTCTCGCCCCCTGCAAAGGCCAGTGGTACCCGCGGATGATTCCTTTTTCTGTTTCTTTCAGTGTGAATGTGATGTACATCTATAAATATCCTCCTGACGGATTATTACAAGTTTTTTGTCATTTTTTACACAAATTGTCTGATGTGATTGACGATTCACATATTTCGGTCTACGGTATCTTACGAGGCATGAAACGATTCGGAGATCTCAGGATCTACGATCAATAGCGCTGCAGAATCACATTCTGTATGACTCACGAAAGGAGAGCAATACATGGATAAGATATGTAGTCTCTGTGGCTGCAGATACGAGACATTTTCATTCAAGCATGGATATGTTTGTGACGGATGTCTCCAATATATCAAGAGTGCAGGCCACAACGACGCCCATGCGCGTAATAAGGACTAGGTTCCGTTGATCTGCAGCATCCCTTTCATGCCTCGCTTATTTTTCGCAGAACCTTTTGGAAGTCCTCCGGAAGAGGGCTCTCGAATTCCATGTATTTCCCTGTTACGGGATGCACAAATCCGAGCACGCCTGCGTGGAGCATCTGGCGCTTCGCCCCTGCTTTGTTCTTCGCAGGTCCGTACAATTCGTCCCCCAGAAGCGGATGCCGGATATAAGCCATATGCACGCGAATCTGATGCGTTCTCCCGGTCTCAAGTTTCGCTTCGATGAGAGTGTATCTGCCGAACCGCGAAAGCACCTTGTAATGCGTCACTGCCCTTTTGGCGCTCTCGTATCCGGGCATTCCCTCACGGAGCACGGCGTTGCGAAGCCGGTTTTTCGGGTCCCGGCCGATGGCGGCGTCCACCGTCCCGTCATCCTCTCTGATGTTATCCAGAACGATCGCCTTATAGATCCGGTTGATCGAGTGCTCCTCCAGCTGCGCAGCCAGACCCGCGTGAGCACGGTCCGTCTTGGCCACCATCAGAAGACCGCTCGTATCCTTGTCGATCCTGTGGACAATACCGGGCCGTATAACACCGTTGATCGACGAAAGCTGATCCCCGCAGTGGTGCATCAGCGCGTTCACTAGGGTTCCGCTGTAATTGCCCGGCGCCGGATGCACGACCATGCCGGCGGGCTTATCCACTACGAGAAGCTCTGCGTCTTCATATACGATATCGATCGGGATGTCCTCGGCCGCTGCTTCGAGACGCTCCGGCTCAGGGATGATGATCTCCACCAGATCACCTGCGGCGCACTTGTATTTCTTTGACGTGCAGGTCTTGCCGTTGACGGATATGCAACCCTTTTCGAAGAGCTTCTGAATGAAGCTTCGCGAATAATCTTCCAATCCTGCAGAAAGAACCAGGTCGAGCCTGGTTCCTGCGTTTTCTTCGGTAATATTGAATTCTTCTCTTCTCATGCCTCTGCCCCTTACTGGTCTGCGTCTTATTGGTCTTCGTCTTTTAATGAGCGGAGCACATACAAAAACATAAGTCCGCATCCGGTACAGACGCAGATATCCGCCACATTGAAGACCGGGAACCACCCGAAGTCAAACATGTCTACAACGAACCTGTAGCATGCTCTGTCGATTATGTTTCCGATGCCGCCGCCGCAGACAAGCGCAAGGCCCGTACTGAACAGCGGTCCATAGCTTCTGCGCTTCAGGAACAGAAACACCACCCCGACACACAGGAGCACCGATGTGATCACCAGGATAAGTTCTCCCTGCCCCGTCAGTATACTGAAGGCAACACCCCTGTTCTGCACATAGGTAATGTGAAAAAAATCCCCGAGCACCGCTGTCGAATCACCGACATTATACCCGCTCAAAACCCATAGCTTCACCACCCGGTCAAGAGCGATGACGCCAAGTATAATAAGCACATAGATCATTTCTGTCCCAGCGCCTCGTCAAATCTTCCCTGTCTGGATCGTGTCCTTGGTGACGACCGTCTCCAGCGGTTCTTCGTCCTTAGCTACCGGAAGGTCTTCGAAATCCACGATGCTGCTGGCGGAGACCTCCGCGCCTCTGCTGGATTCGAATCTCTGCAGTTCCTGCTCCAGCATTCTCTTGTAGCGGTTTCTGAACTCTGTATACCTGGCCTTCAGATGCTGCGTTTCCTTGGCGAGGGCTTCCGACTCTTCCCGGGCGTTCTTTCGCATCATCGCCGCATCCAGTTCGGCGTTCTTCAGCAAAATCTCCGCGCGCTTTTCCGCGCTGGCCGAGATGTCCGTCATGAGGGATTTTGCCGCGCGAAGTGTCTCCACCACTCTGCCTTCCGTTGCTCTGTGCCGTTCCAGTTCTTCAACAAGCCGGCTGTTTTCTTCTTTTATCTCACGCAGTTCGTTCAGAAGCCGGTCAAGGTCTACTGTAAGTTCGTCCAAAAAAGCATTGACTTCTTCTTCCTTATAGCCTCTGACTGCCTTTGTGAAGACTTTTTCCTGTATATCGATAGGTCTGATCATCGATCGTCACTCCATTATTTCCAGGGGTTCTCATCAGAGCCGGCGAAGCTGTACGGCTTGTTTTCGCCATCGGCAAAGATTGCAACATTCTCTGGCGCGAAGATAAAGATATTGTTCGCGACCTTCTGAACGTTTCCGTTGAGCGCGTATGTCGCGCCGCCCAGGAAGTCAAAAATCTTTCTCGCGGTGTCTGTATCGAGCTTCTCAAGGTTCACGATGACAGGCTTTCTGCTTCTGAGATTGTCCACCAGTCTGGAGCACTCATCGAATCCGGACGGTTCGATGACGACCAGCTTGAATGCGTTTGTAATTGATTTCACGGTTTTGTTCTGCATTGGTACTATATTCGTTGTATCGTATTTCGGGGAAGGAGCTGCCGGCTTTCTCGCAGTCGCCGGTGTCCTCTCCTTATATGGCTGCTTATACTCTTCTTCGAATTCTTCATCCTCGTAATCTTCGTCGATCCCGATCAGATCTCTGAACTTATTGAATACTCCCATTTTTCTTTGCCTCCTGCTCCTTTCTGTACTTCTCGTAATCTCTTTCTCCAAATATCGCGCTTCCTACTCTGACTAAATTGGATCCCGCTTCGATCGCTACTGCAAAATCATGAGACATGCCCATGGACAGATATTTGAAATCCAGCTTGGGATCATCGATCGCCGCCAGTTCATCATATTTGGCTTTCACGCCATCGAAATAAGGTTTCACGTCCCGCGGATCCTCCGCGATCGGCGCAACGCTCATGAGCCCTCTGATTCTGATGTTTTCGCATGTCGCCAGGATCTCTCTGACCAGATCGCCGGCGCCGTCGATGGAAACGCCGAACTTGCTTTCTTCTTCCGCCGGGTTGATCTGGACGAGAATGTCCATCACGAGATCTTTTGCCTTTGCGCGCTTGTTGATCTCCTTTGCCAGCTTAATCGAATCCACGGAATGGATCATATCGACTTTATCGATGATGTATTTGACTTTGTTGGTCTGAAGGTGTCCGATCATGTGCCATCTGACGGGCTTGATGTCATCGTACTTGTCCATGATCTCCTGGACTTTGTTCTCCCCGATGTCCGTAATGCCTGCGTCGATCGCCGTGTTGATCTCCTCCGGATCTCTGGTTTTGCTGACCGCAACGAGGATCACGTCGCTTCCGTCTCTTCCGGCGGCTGCAGCCGATTCGGAAATCTTCTCACGAATGCCTTCAATATTCTTCTTTATATCTTCCATATCTGCCTCCCGGTTTTCGCCTACTTATCGTTTGCCATATCTTCTTCAAGAGCTTCCTGCGGATGCCGCAGGACCTCCTGGTATACCCTAACGGTTTCTACCTGTTCATATTTGTCGTTGACGTAGATGGACTCATAGATCACGGACTGCTCTCCGTCGGTGATCTTGACCTTGATCGGTCGGAAATACGTATCGCCGTCCTTCGTCTTCACGTAGACGCCTTCCTGCCCATCCTTCTTGACGATGCATTCGTTGTCCACGATCAGCCCCATCGTGTTGCTTTGGACAACGTTGACATCCACCTTTCTGGCGCTGCAGAAGTCCTTATAGTACACGTTGAGGTAGAAGACCATTCTGTACTCCTCTCCCTCCTTGCGGATCTGATGCACCTTGGCGTCCATTGTGCTGTCGCCGATGGCGATCCGGACCTTCTCTCCTTCTTCGTACTTCCTCGCGTCAGCCTTGCTGACCCAGCAGAGGATGTACCAGACGTCATCATTGGAGATCTTGAACATGGGTTCCCCTGTTCTGACTTCCTCCCGCTTCAGATCCAGCTCGCCGAGCACATGCTCATCCGCTTCTTCTTTTTTGACCTTATCCATGTTGTCGATGGAGAAATACTTCTCCCCGCCGTCTATGGAGAGACTGAAAACACCGCTGACAGGCGCCTTCTTGGTTTCCTTCAGAAGATCATAATCTTTCAGCGATTCCAGATAGTCCTTGTATTTGCCTCTGACCTGCGCATCCTTCGCCTTTTCCTTGTCTTTTTCGGATCCCGGTTCCTTGATGCTTACGATCTTGCTTCCCTTCTTGACGACAGTCCCGTCATCCCATTTGTATTCAAGGGTGCCTGTCTCGTTGGCTGTGCATACAGCCTCATCTTTGATAATATATCCCGTTGCCTCGCAGGACACCTCCAAGGTCCCGTTTTCCAGTACCTGTGTGGTCTCGAATTTTTCGGAGACCTTCGGCATCTGGAAGACAACAATATATAGTGCAACGAGCACTGCCAGATAAAGGATCAGCAGTCGTCTTGTTTTCTTTGATATTCTAATATTCATCAATTCATTCTACATCAAAAGCATAGTGCATGCAATGCACAAGATGTTGTTTTCATTCTTCTGATCGTCCGCCCTGCTGCCCGCCTGATTCCACGACTTTATCGATCACTCTGCGCTCCGCCTTGCTGAACCGCTTCGTGCCGTCTTCGTTTTTATCATTTCTGTGGGCGACAAAATCCCGGAACATCTCCGGCCTGCGCTCCTTCGTGAGGGAGAGGGACTGTTCCAGCTTCCACAGGGCGATGTTCTGATGGTTTCCGCTGGTCAGAACCTCCGGCACATCCATCCCCCTGTACTGCCGCGGCTGGGTGTACTGTGGATGCTCCAGCAGTCCCGAGTACACCGACTCGTTCATAGCGGAATCCTCATTTCCCAGCACCCCGGGGATGAGTCTGGCGACGCTGTCGATCAGCACCATGGCAGGCAGTTCGCCGCCGGTCAGCACATAATCGCCGATGGAGATCTCCTCCGCGCCCCAGTAATCCAGGACTCTCTGATCCACGCCTTCATAATGTCCGCAGAGGATCACGAAACTGTCCAGGTCCGCCAGTTCCCGGATTTTCGCCTCATCAAGGATCTTCCCGCGCGGTGACATGTAAATGAGCTTTTTGGCCTTTGCGCCTATGTGTTCCAGCGCGCCAAAGATAGGATCCGCCATCATGACCATGCCGCCGCCTCCGCCGAACGGATAGTCGTCGGCCCGGTTGTGCTTGTCCTGTGTGAAGTCCCGGATATTCGTCAGCCGAATATCCAGAAGCCCTCTTTCTGCGGCCCTGCCCAGCATGCTGTATTCTGTTACCGGCCCAAACATCTCCGGAAATAGTGTCAGTACATCGATTTTCATCGCTTCGCCGCCTCTGATCCTAATCCAGCATCCCCTCAATGAGCCGGAGCGTAACGCGGCGGCTCTCAAGGTCTATATCGAGAACAAAAGCCGGCACTCGCGGAACCAGCACCTGCTTTCCTTCATCTGTCTCAATTTCAAAGATATCCTGAGCGGTATTCTGGATCACATCGGTAAGGGTCCCCAGATGGCTTCCGTCTTCCAGGATCGCTTCCATACCGATCAGATCACGCACGTAATACTCTCCCTCGGGAAGTTCCGGCAGGTCCGCTTCTGTGACGAACAGTTCGCTGCCTTTGGCTTTTTCGGCAGCGGTTCTGTCATTGATGCCGACAAGGCCTAAAACGACCATATTCTTCTGCATCCGAACGCTTCGAACTTCCATCAGGGTATCGTCCACATAGATTGCCGGCGTTTCTTCATAGATCTCCGGAGAATCCGAATAATTGTAGACCTTCACCTCGCCCTTCAGGCCGACAGCGTTCACGATTTTTCCGATCAGTATTTTTTCAGATTTGTTTTCGGTTGTTTTCTTCATGACATTATTGCGGGGCATGAGCGCAGTACGCCTCATGCCCCTACTCTACAGTCTCTATTGAACGATTTCAACAACTACCTTCGTGTTAGCTTTTGTTGCCGCTGCTTTCACAACGGTCCGGATCGCTTTCGCGATTCGTCCTTGTTTGCCGATGACCTTCCCCATGTCGTCTGAAGCGACGCGGAGCTGAATCACAGTAGTGCCATCTGAATCGGTCTCAGAAACCTCCACAGCCTCCGGATGTTCGACCAGAGACTTTGCAATTGCACTAACTAATTCTTTCATTGAATCACCGCTTTCTTAAAGTATACCGGCCTGCTTGAACAGTTTCTTAACTGTATCTGTAGGCTGCGCACCTGTTTCCAGCCACTTCTTAGCTGCTTCTTCGTTGATCTTGATCTCAACAGGATCCTTGAGCGGTGCGTAGTAGCCGAGTTCCTCGATGAATCTGCCGTCTCTCGACGCTCTTGAATCTGCAACAACGACTCTGTAGAAAGGCTTCTTGTGCGCGCCCATTCTCTTTAATCTGATTTTTACCATTTCTTTCTCCTCCTGATTATTATATTGAATTCTTTTTGAATGGTTTAACTTTGTTATTGGAGTCCCTTACTGGAGCCCCTTGAATCCGCCGAACATTCGGCTCATCTTCGCGGCGCCCTTCGGACTCATCATCTGCTTCATCATCTTGCGGGACTCTCCGTACCGTTTGACGAGCTGATTGATTTTCTGGACCGACTGGCCGGAACCTGCCGCGATCCTCTTGCGCCGGCTGGCGTTCAGGATGTTCGGGTCTTCCCGTTCTTCCTTTGTCATGGACTGGATGATCGCTTCGAAACAGACGAAGTCTTTTTCGCTCTGATCCAGGTTCACGTTTTTATTGTTCGATACGCCCGGAAGCATATCCAGCATCTTGGCGATGCCTCCCATCTTCCGGATCTGTCCCATCTGATCGAGGAAGTCTTCCAGTGTGAATTTGTTTTTCTTGATCTTCTCCTCGAGCTTGGTCGCCTGCTCTTCATCGAAATCTTCCTGTGCTTTCTCGATGAGAGACAGCATGTCGCCCATGCCCAGGATACGGCTTGCCATACGCTCCGGATGGAACTCGTCCAGGGCGTCCATCTTCTCGCCCATACCGACGAACTTGATCGGCCTTCCGGTCACCTTCTTCGTGGAAAGTGCCGCGCCGCCTCTGGAGTCACCGTCCATCTTCGTCATGATGACGCCGTCGATTCCCAGCGCGTCGTTGAAGCCTTCCGCCGCGTTCACCGCGTCCTGACCGGTCAGCGCGTCCACAACGAGCAGGATCTCATGAGGCCGGATCTCTTTTTTGAGGACCTTCAGTTCCTCCATGAGCGCCTCGTCGATCTGCAAACGTCCCGCCGTGTCGACGATGAGAACGTTATATCCTTTGATCTCGGCCTCCCGCATGGCGGCCTTCGCGATCTTACTTGGATCCTTCGTGTCCCGCATGGTAAAAACCGGCACGTCCACGCTCTGCCCGACGACTTCCAGCTGGTCGATCGCCGCAGGTCTGTAGATGTCACAGGCGCACAGCATCGGCTTCTTGCCGTTTTTCGTCAGCCACTTCGCCAGCTTGCCGCAGGTCGTTGTTTTACCTGTACCCTGCAGACCCACCAGCATGTAGACGGTAAATCCTTTTGGCGAATAGGTCAGCTTGCTGCCTGCGCCGCCCATCAGTTCCACCAGCTGATCGTTTACGATCTTGATGACCTGCTGCGCCGGCGTCAGACTCTTCATGACTTCTTCGCCAAGGGCCTTTTCTTTAACGTCGGCCACGAATTCCTTGACCACCTTGAAGTTGACATCCGCTTCGAGCAAAGCCAGCTTGACTTCTCTCATCGCGGCGTTGATGTCCGCTTCCGTCAGACTTCCTTTGCCTTTGAGTCCCTTAAAGACGCCTTGCAGTTTGTCCGATAATCCCTCAAATGCCAATTTGTTATCTCCTTTATATACGGCCTGCTGCCGTCTAGATATCCAGCTGCTCGAGTTCGCTGCGGATCTTTCGCAGTCTTTTTGACACATCGCCCGCTGCCGGGTCGGATGCCTTCGCCGTAGCCAGTTTGATTGCCTCGTCGATTTCTCCGCTGATGCTGCTGATCGCGTCTCTGGTCGCATTGAAGCGTTCGACCAGTCCCAGCTTTTCCTCATATTCTTCGAGAGCTTTCTGCGCCTTGTGCAGTGCGTCGTGCACGCCCTGCCGGCTGATCCCGAATTCATCCGCGATCTCTCCCAGACTCAGGTTCTCTTCGTTATACAGCTCCATGACCTCCCGCTGCCGCTTCGTCAGAAGCTGCCCGTAGAAATCATACAGCAGACTTTGTTTCGTTACATCGTCGTAATTCATGTCGGAACAGTTCGACGTGGCAAGTCCTTTCGCTTGACACCCGTGTAGTATATACTACTCCGGCGGGCGGTGTCAAGCAGAAATGCTTAACAAAGAAAAATCAGTCGCCGGCCAGCATCTTCCGAACCTGCTCGGCGGTGTTCTTCTTCTTTTTCGCCTTGTCGTACTTCCAGATGACGAAGTCGCAGCCCGCGCCGCCCGGCTTCCAGCCAGAGCAGCCGAAGCCTTTCTTGTTTTCGTAGACGGGCTTGCCGCATTTGGGGCAGTTTCCGAGAGAGATCTTTTCCGGTTTCGGCGGAAAATCAAAAGCAATACTGCCGTTTTCGTCCATGACCAGATGAGCAGACAAGGACTTCCCAGCCTTGCTCTTGAATCCCTTTAACAGTTTCGTCTTCTGCCCGGCCAGGAGCGTCTCGATCACCTCGTCGTCAAGCCACTTCCCCGCGATGGTCTTCCACAGGGTGAAACCGCATTCGCACTCCAGCTTTTTCATAGTGCCCTGCATCCGTCTGCCGCATTTCGGACATACGAATGCGGTTGGCTGCGGTTTGTCTACGGACCCTGCCGGCGCGCTCGCGATAATGTCCGTGATTTCCTTTCGTACTTCGCGGAGAACCTCCTCACAGGTCTTCTCGCCGCGGGAAACCGCTTTCGTGTCCCTTCCCATCTCCGCAGTCTTCACGCTGGACATATCTATGCCCAGTGTCCGGCAGGTTTCCACCAGAAACCGGCCGTTGGGCTGGATGGTATAGGTATTCTTCGTCAGCTTGATATAATCCTTCGCGATGGCCTTGTCAATGATGGTCGCGCGGGTGGCCTCGGTTCCGATCTCCATACCGGAGAGCATCTTCGCGTAGTCCACCTCGTCCTCTTCCGACTTGCGGAAGGGGTTCTGCATCCATTTGCCCAGCGTCGTTACCGTATAATGGGCAGGCGGTTTCGTCTGCATCGCGACCGGCTTGAAGTCGTGCTCCACAAGATCGCCGGCGTTCAGCTCCGGGAGCACCGTTTCCTGCTCCGAAACATGCTCAAACTTCTTCCACCCCTGTGTCAGAGGCACCTCGCCGCTGACCTTGAACGTTTCGATGATTTCTTCTCCCTGCGGGTCCCTGCAGTCGATCGTCATCGTGGTCTTCAGTACGCTGCAGGGCTCCTTGCAGAATGCTGCCCGGAACCGGTTCAGGATCAGCATATAGATCTTCTGTTCATCGCCGGAAAGCTCCGGATGCGCACCCGTCGGCGTAATGGCGGAGTGTCCATCCACCTTGCTGTCGTCGAAGACCCGCTTCATTTCAAACTCCGGACCGAGTTTTTTCAGGATCCCGGCGATCATCGGCCGGTCTCCTTCCGCCAGATAGTTTGTGTTCGTCCGCGGATACGTGATCAGGCCCTTCTCGTACAACGACTGGGCCGCCTTCAGTGTCCGTTTCGGTGAAAACCCGTGCCTCTTGTTGGCCGCGCCCTGCAGATCCGTCTGCGAAAACAGCTTTGGCGGGCGTTTGGTCTGTTTCGCCTTTTTCACATCCGCGACGACCGCATCCGCGTCGTTCAGCTTCCGGGCGTATTCCTTCGCCGCTTCTTCTTCATCCGCTCCGAATTCCTTTTTTGAAGTCAGTTTGATCGCGCCGTCGGATTCGACCTTGAAGTAGTCCCGGGGCACAAAGTTCTCGATTTCCATGTCCCGGTTATAGATCTCCGTCACGATCGCGCCGATGACCCGGCCCACGTTCAGTCCTGTTTTCGTCCCGGCCTTTTTGCTCGCGAAGCGGGAAAGGTTCTTTCCGAAGTCATAGTCCACATACTCCCTCGTCTTGCCTTCCGCGTTGATGTTCCTGTATTCGTCGTTGGATTTGCGTTCCGCGAAAGCCTGCTGCAGACCGGCATTGGTGGTGGACTTGATGAACGGGCGGGTAACCGGCTTGGTGTTTCCGATCTTCTCCAGAACCAGATCTACGATGAGCTGCCCTTCCCGGTCCGCGTCGCCGCAATGGATCACTTCTGTCACTTCCGGACTTTTCAGAAGCTTGCGGATGCAGTCATAGATCTTCTTGTTTCCATAGGAGATCTTGTACTCGTACCGGTCTGGGAAGAACGGCAGGTTCTTCACGCTCCACATGTGCTTGTCTTTGTTCTCCGGATAGTTCTCGAAATCCTTCAGCTCCAGAATATGTCCGTGGAGCGGAACGACATAGTAATTCTCTGAGCTGTAATACTCGTCATGTTTTTCAAATTTTTCTCCCAGGGACGACATAATGGATCTGCCCAGGGAGGGTTTTTCTGCTATGATCAGTTTCATATCACTCTACGAACTCCACTTTCCCGGTTTCGATGTCGTAAACCGCTCCGACGACCTCCAGTCCTTTCTCGTCTTCGATCGGGTGGATCTTCAGTTCCTCCCGGATCCGCTGCACGCCGTACTGCACATTCATGCAGCTCGCCTTGTAGTCGTCCTTCTCATCCCCGATCGCCAGGGAGATATCCTTGAGAATGAAATCGATGAAGCCTCCGGTATGCCCGGCGATCGCGGCGCCGACCGCGCCGCACCGGGTGTGCCCCAGCATCACGATCAGTTTCGTATGAAGGTGCTCCGCGGCGTATTCGATGCTTCCCAGCTGGTGATTATCCAGGACGTTTCCCGCGACCCGGATGACAAAGAGCTCACCGATCCCGGCTGAGAAGATGCTCTCCGGAATGACCCGGGAGTCCGAACACGTGATGATGATCGCGTAGGGATGCTGCCCTTCCCTTGCCGTTTTCCGGCGCATTTTCAGAGAGACATCCCCCGAGTTCTTTTCCTCTAGATACCGTTCGTTTCCCTCGATCAGCTTTTGCTTTGCTTCTTTCGCGGATATCATTGGTTCCCTCCTTTTATATTATATGATAAAAACCCCGGAGCGTTCCGGGGTTTGCTCAAGTCTACAGTTTCAGATCGCCGTCCTTGACCCAGCCGAGCTTGCGCACGCCTTCATGGAAGATCAGGGCGAGGATCGCCGGCAGGATGAAGGAGATCAGGATGAGGCCCGTCCAGTCAAAGGCTGTGATGGCTTCTCTGGTGCCCGCTTCGATTTCCGCGACCCAGCCGGTGTAAACACCGATCTGTCCGACAAGTCCGCAGGTACCCATACCCGATGAGATCGGCGCGCCGTTCATCTCCATCTTGAAGAGGCAGGTGGCGATCGGTCCGGTTACCGCGGCCGCCAGGGTCGGCGCGATCCAGACGCGCGGGTTGCGGACGATGTTGCCCATCTGCAGCATGGATGTTCCGATGCCCTGTGAGATGAGGCCGCCCCACTTGTTTTCCCTGAAGGAAATGACCGCGAAACCGATCATCTGCGCGCAGCATCCCGCGACCGCGGCGCCTCCTGCAAGTCCGGTCAGACCAAAGGCCGCGCAGATGGCCGCCGATGAGATCGGCAGCGTGAGGCACATGCCGACTACGACGGAGACGATGATGCCCATGAGGAACGGCTGCAGTTCCGTTGCCCACATGATGAGATTGCCGATGTACATGGCTGCGGCGCCGATCGGCGGCGCAATGAGCCAGGACAGGAACACGCCTGCTCCGATCGTCACGATCGGCGTGACGAGAATATCTATTTTGGTTTCTTTAGAAACGGCTTTTCCGATTTCTGCCGCGATGATCGCAATGAAAAGAACGGACAGCGGGCCGCCCGCTCCTCCGAGAGTATTCGCTGCAAAACCAACAGAAATCATGGAGAACAGCACCAGCGGCGGGCACTTCAGCGCGTAGCCGATGGCTACCGCCATGGCCGGTCCGCACATGGCCATCGCAATACCGCCGACCGTGTAAGAGGTCTCTCCTACCGTCGCGACTGCCTTTGTCAGAAAGCCGATATTGAACTGCGTCCCGATCGTGTTCAGGATCGTACCCACAAGAAGCGAACAGAACAGACCCTGGGCCATGGCGCCGAGGGCGTCGATCCCGTATCTCTTGAGGGATATCTCAATATCCTTCCGCTTCATGAAATCTCCAACTTTACTCATTCTGTATATTCCTCCAAAATCTATTTGTGATTCAAGTGTATTTCCGAACTATTATATCACTCCTGTCAAGCAGGGCAAAAGCACTTCAGCGCGTTTCCCGGATCGCTTTGAGAAGCTCTGCAGGCATGGAGCGCGCGCCGCGCACAGCAGAGCCTCCATGTTCCTTCATGAAGGACAGCGGATATTTGTCCGGCGGGTACTTCTCGATCAGGCGGATACGCATGGATTTCTCGTAGCCTTTGCTTTCCCTGAACATGCCGTGGTAAGGCAGATCCGCAGCGACCACCTTGCAGCGATACAGAATCGCAGAATAAGGCGCGGAGCAGTAGATGTAGACCTCATCCCCGGCCCTGACCTTCGTGTGCTGGTGCCATTCGATCTCTCCCCTTCCGCCACGGAAGCCCGCGTCCACATCATAGTAGGAAGGATTGGAGGGGATCATCCAGGCGCCGTCAGCGCGCGCGGCGGCCGGGCCGCTTTTGCCTTTGCCTGAGGAGACGAGCGCGTAGCTTGCGCGGATGAGTGAAATGACCTCCTCGTCAGGGACTGTATCGTCCAGGATCACGCTGATCCAGTGTTTTTTGTTCATATGCCAGGCATGATAGATGCCGGGCTTTTCCGTAAGCGCGGGGATATCGTCTGGAGCGGCCTTCAGATTGATGACCTCGACGATGGTGTCCGCATCATGGGCATCGGGCGCGCCCGCGGGCTCCAGTTTCCCGTACTCCACCGTCAGGACCGCGGCGAACCACTTGCCGTTTTCGACGCATTTGAATGTACCGTTTCCGGGGTACTTCTCCCAGGGAAACTCAGCAGTCACGCCGAAGGTGCTGTGGATCCATCCTTCGATCCGGTTCGACTGGTCATACATGAAACTGACCGGAATAAAACAGGCCTCCCGGATGCGTTCCAGGAACGCCTGATATAATTCCCTGACATGTCCGACAAACCCGCCGATCTGTCCCTCGACCCGGATCGGCAGATACTCTTCGCCCGTATCCGGATCGATGACCCGGCCGATGAGCCGGCCTGTTTCCGTCACATCGAGTTCTGCCCTGAATTCAATATCCTGAAGGATCTCGCTGTACCGCAGCACTCCGTTTCCCGCGGCACCGGCGGTCCCCGCATCTCCCGGATCCTCTGCCGGGCGGAATCCGAATTGTTCTAGCTTGCTGAAGTCCGGCCTGCTTCTCTTAAAAATACCTTCCGTGATCATATTACAGCACCTGCCTGTAGATCCTGCGGACATCTTCCGGGCCGACCGGTACGCAGGCGTTGTTCACCAGGCGCATCTGGTTGGCGAAGACGGACTCTGTAAACAGATCCACATCCTCCTCCATCGCGCCGTATTCGCTCATTTTCTTCACGCCGATCAGCACGTTCTCCGCATCCGCCAGCGCCTGAATGGCGTCTTTCTCGTCACAGCCCAGCGCGTCTGCGATCATGGCGCGGAAGCGGCTGATTTTTCCCGCAGGATCCCTGTCGTCGTAGTACCGGAGCACGGCGTCGAAGAAGACGTAGTTCGCCGCGCCGTGGGTCACGAAGTACTTGCCGCTGAGAGGATAGGACATGCCGTGGACCAGCCCGCAGCCAGCTGACAGAAAGGCGATACCCGCATAGCAGGCCGCGGTCAGCATCTCATCAGCACAGGCGCGGCGGATATCCACGCCGCTTCCGTAAGCATTGATGGCGGACAGGATCATCCGAATCGCCTTCTCCGCGAAAGTATCTGTCGTTATCGTGGCCCGGTCCGGAGACAGGTATGACTCTGTCGCGTGAATGAGCGCATCGATCAGCGATTCCGCCATCGGTTTATGCGGTATCTCTTCCAGAAACTGCGGGATCAGCACGGCGGTATCCGCAATGAGCTTCTCATCGAGCAGCCCCAGCTTGGTCGTCCCGCCGGACGGTTCCCTGACGATCGCCACAGAGGTCATGGTGACTTCCGATCCTGTGCCGCAGGTGGTGGGAACGCAGATCAGTTCCTTGTCCCGGTACAGGTCCGCCCGCCGGAAGAACAGATCGTTCACGCTGCCTGTACGGCGTACGGCGAAGATCTTGCCGATGTCCATGATGGTGCCGCCGCCGATGGCGATGACCCGGTCATAGGAAGCAAAATCCGCCGCCGGAAGCATCTTTTCGATCATCTCTTCTGTCGGCTCACCCTCTCCGAAAACCTCCTGGACGAGGACGCAGGGTCCGCCGCCCAGCACCGGCGCTATATATTTCTCTTTAAGAAGCCTCGTCGTCAGGACGAGGTCTCTCTTACCAATCGTATAGTCTTTCGCAAAATCCGCAAATGTCCGGTATTTTACAATATCCGGCCGGATCAGTATCTCACGCATGTCGTATCTCCTGTTATGAAGTGACCCTTTGTCAAGGGGTGGATTCCCTGGGCCACAATTGTTTCTGAAGGCATCTGGCAAGAGCTCGATTGAACAGTCTCCGGCATTAGCCACTCTGTTATCCGTGGATCAG
>Ga0256404_1003235_pt1 | contig 33757 bp, 26 predicted proteins | sample RumenRJG_01DNA_FD_185990 | JGI IMG/M metagenome (GOLD analysis project Ga0256404, IMG submission 185990) | Bovine rumen microbial communities from Lethbridge, Alberta, Canada - RJG_01 | ecosystem: Host-associated > Mammals > Digestive system > Stomach > Rumen | place: Canada: Alberta | collected... | reverse complement strand
CGGAACCGGCACGATTCCAACATTCGGGTCTATCGTAGCAAAAGGATAATTTGCAGCAAGTGCGCCTGCCTTCGTGAGTGAATTAAAAAGCGTGGACTTTCCGACGTTGGGCAGTCCGACGATTCCCAGTTTCATAAACGTATACCTCTTTTCTTTATTTTCAAGGGTTTCAGCCCTTCCTATATTCGTTTCGCAACTATATTCGCAACTATTTGCCGTGACATAGTTGCTAATAATCCATCGACTTACGTGAAATTAATCTAATCAAACAACTCATCCAAATAGTTAGAGAATTTGTCTGTCGCAACGTCGATTGAGTCCTGTGTCTCGTGAACATACGTATCAACAGTTATCTTGATCGAACTGTGACCGAGCATCTTGCTTAAGCGTTTATAATCGGTACTTTGTTCCGTAAAGCGTGTAGCCATCGTATGACGAAGATCATGCATAGACAGTTTTTTTACTCCCGCTTTTTCGCATCGTTTAGCAAGGGCAGCATCATAGGTACTGTTCTTTGTTGGGTACCCCGTCCGATTAATAAACACTACATCCTTAAATTCCTCAGGAGTTTTCGGATTACTCTCCCTGTTATCATAAAGTTCTTTTAATATCTCGTAAGCTTTTTTGGTCAACTTAAGAGTTCTATAGCCGTGCTTTGTTTTGGGCGGACCCCACACCCATTGCCCAACACTATAACGATATTCAAGTGTCTTTTCAATAGTTATTTCTCGTTTTTCAAAAGAAACACAACTCCAGGTGAGCCCTATCATCTCTGAGGTGCGTAGCCCCATCTCTAAAATTAGCCTAAACTGCGGATAATAGGAATAATCTTTCGCAACCTCAATAAATCTTTTTTCTTCTTCAATAGTAAAAAAATCAATACTCTTCTTTACATCCACCGGCATTTTTACGCCGTTACGAGTGACCGGTGTATTCTGTACAACGCGGTTTTCGAATGCTGACCAGAAAAGTGTCACCATTGTATCTAACGTCTGTCTTATCGTTGATCCAGCATACCCGTCGTCTGCCATCTCATTTAAAACGCGTTGGCAATCTATTGGTCTCACCTCGGTGATCTTCATGCGACCGATAACGGGTTTGACATCATTATTATATCGCTCCCTATAATTTCGCATCGTGTTCGGTCGAACCAATCCAGCTTTTTCTTTTGCCCAACGCTCATACCACTCGTCGACCGTCATATTAGGCGATATCACGCTGGTATTATGTGCATCTTCATATTTTGAATCAGCAAGCCATGTGCGAGCCTGCTGAAGCGTACTGAACGTCTGAGACCTTCGAGTCCCATCCTTTTGATAAAAATTTGCTACATATCTTTTATCATCTTTCCTTTGGGAAAGACCTTTCCCCAGTTCTTTCCCCTTAATGTCTTTACCCATCTTCCACCATCTTTCTTAGTGGTCGCTCACATAGAAAACTGGGCAGATGTAGTTCCGCCCAGATTCCATATTCTTTCTCTATGTGCAGTATATCTCATTTTCATGATTTTCGCAACTATTTTTTCAAGTAGTTGCGAAACTATTTTCACCCATTTTGGGCTAATCAAATCGCTCTATGATTAATGAGATATTCTTCCAGCTTCTGTCTGATAATAATTGTCTTTTTACGCCCCACTGTGACCGTAAAGTTGCAGTCCGGTTCTTTTGCCATCTCGTAGAGATGGTTGATTCCAATTCCAAAATACTCTGCCGCCTCATACGGGGTAAGAGTAAATTTATGTTCTATGGGGACATAAGGTTTAACCTTTGGTGCTGCCATATTTTATGCCTTTCCATCTGACAAAAGGGCAAAAAAAGAACCACCCCTTTTGATAACCGATATAGCAAGCAAATTGGTTCAAATCCCAATCCCAGTCGTTATCACTGGCACTAAAGACTCTTTTGATTTGCAGCTACCGGTTTGGATGGTTAGGTCAGTTCAAAAGTCCGACATCATCTTATACACGAAAGATAATTATCTCTTCATGTTTATTTCCCATTAAGGATCGCTTATTATGCGTCCAATCCGATCGAGGCACATCCGGCGATAGAACCTCTTTAACTACTTCATTTCGAGATCATTACCAATATGGCAGTAATCGGTAACGTCCACTAAGCTCGGCTTAGCGAGGCATCGGATCGCCCTGATCTTAATTACTGGATCCAAAGTGAAGCCACATCTGCCACAAACTTTCACAATGAACCAATATCCTCCTTTAATAAGTATACAACTATTCGAGAAATGCGTCAACCACGGGCTTTTGTGGACTTTTTATGGATAAAATAGGGGCACATTTGGGGCGATTTTCTAAAAATGGACTCACTGTGGACACTTTATGGGTTGATTTTGAAAAAATCTGCCAAAATTGCTCCCAATAAATACCAAAGATGGGCGGGTTTTGTAAAAATGGACTTTTTATGGAACTTTTAGAGCCTCTTTTTTCTTATGGAAGCAAGCTTGTTTATCCAGGGATCCCCCGTCCACCGCCGACAAGCGGCTATCAGTTTGCGCTCCGCGCCCGTTTACCCGGACAGGGTATATTTGTCGTGTCCTGATAGCTTCCAGATCACCCTTAGATATTCTCAAAGATAACACAGATAATTATTTACGACGTAGTACGTCGTAATATATAGCCTTTACGACGGATAAATTTTTAACGACATAGTGTGCGACTGGCTTAAAAAAAGTACGTCGCAACTCTGTGTAAAAATGTGTGAGTTTATGCGGGTTTCAGAGAGATCACGTCGTAGCACGACACGGTGCGTCGTACTCACGACGTAGCCGAATCCTCTCATTTATCAAGCTTTTGGCTAAGATCGGCAGATCAACGACGTATAATGCCTTCAAGATACAAAGGGCATAAGGGAGAGTAACACACAACAGATCTGGCCCTTGGCCAATTATATTATTTTTGTGTGGCCGGCACAGCCGGCACTCTCCCTAAAAGTGCGACCGGTGCCTTTGGCTTAGGTCGCATAAAAATCCGTTCCTCTTATTCCATTATAATCTCTCATATTAATCATTTCTTTGAAGCCTATAGGATTAGCATCATATATTTTGTGAACAATTTTCAAAAATTCATCTAAACTCACGCTATCACCATACCTGCTTGTTAAATATCTACGCTCACTATACCATTTCTGAAATTCCACCCTGTTTTCAATTTTTTCCACAAAATATTTTACTGCTTTCACAAAATAGGTAATCCAGCTATCAGAAAAAAAATTTTTGATGCCATTGGTTAAACACATAAAATCAGAATCATCATTCACTTTGAAACCAGTAAATAAATAATTAATTTTAGAAGTTATAGAAACAAATCCATAAATTCCAAGAGGAGACGTACCCATAAAACGATCGCGCTCTTTTTTTGTTAGCTCTTTCTCTATTATTTTCATATGAAGAATCATATGTTCAACAAGATGACAGTAAACAAGTCTTTCTGCCTTATTATAATCCGCTGCACCTCGACTTATTTTTTCTTCAGTCATGTTTGTTAATCCCGGTATCTTATCCTCGTCTATATGGTGAACAAACAACCCCTCATCTGTACGCATAATTGAACCGTTTAAAACTGAATAGTCTTTATCTGTATAATAGTCTCCCGGAACCTTACCATACTTGATCAAAAGACTAATCACATATTCATCATATGGCATGTTAAACAAAACGTATTCTGCCCATTTTATATCCCAATAATAATATCCAAGCCCTGTTACTCCATACTCTGGTCTCTTTGCACTAAATTGGTTTAGAAATCCTGCTCTCAGCAGCTCTTCCAAAACATTATTCCACCTTGTGTTCTCACACATATCATATTCAACATTCAGAATAACCTCGTTATTTTCTATAAATATACCATTAGGATAATCATATCGTTTTATTATATTATCGGATTCGCAATATATTGCCAGGTTCAGCAATAAAGCTGCTTCCTTAGTCAACTCTATCCTATTAACCTGATTTCCGTTTAGCTTCTGTATCTCTTTTACGAATGAATTTCTATTCTGTCCCCATATCAAATCATCTATCATCAAACCAAACTCATTGGCAATCTTTTTACAAAATTGATTAAGTTGATTTTTCAATTTCTCTTCTTTTTCATAAATTTTCACGGAAACAGTATTACGGTTTACCACACCTGTCAACTTATCGCCCCCGAATCCAGGAAGTAAAAATGATGTAGCCTCGCTTCGTAGCGCCCAAGCCACTCCCATTTCATTCAGACTGATAGTGCTCTTATAGTAATTATCAGAGTGTACAAAAATTACGTGCAACTCATATTCTGAATGCTGGTCCATAAGATAATCGAAAATATCTGTATCTTCTGGTATTTCGTACCCTGGCAAGGATGTACAGAAAATCTGTGTATTATTTAATCCCATTCCAATCAGCAACTTTGCAATCTGCGCAACATAATCAACATCCTCGGGAGAGTGACTTATAAAAATCTTGTATGTTTTCTTCAATTCATCTTCCATTGGCTAATACTACTCCTTTTACTGGTACGCCAGGGTTTATTATTTCAAAACATGTCTCTTCTACCCACTTTTTTCATTTTCAAACAAATTATATAGATTTAGATAGCATCATAGGCATGATCTTCTATTTTGAACCGTATGCAACCATAGCACGTAATATCTGGATACGTTTTATCCATTCTTTCTGTATCTCTTCAATAGCTGTCTTGCAAAAAGAATAGCAACATCTTTAATATCGTATTGTGAATCACTAATTGCCTGAATCTCTCCCAAGTCAGGATAATGATCACATAAATCCTTGACGGAGATACCATGCAACAAAGGAAGTATTATTTTTTCGCCTGAAGCATTCTGCCTGTTAAGGAAAGATTGTAATTCCTTTTCAGTCCATTCTGTGATACCCCTATATTAGCAGCCAATGCATCCAATAAAAACGGCTCAATTACACAGCCTCAACGACCTCAGAGGCCGAAACATTTTCATAAATCCTATCCCGCAGCTCCTTTATACTGTCCTGATAATGCTCAAGATCAATAAAAAAGATATTTACATTCACGCTCTGCAATTCATTCTGAACCGCTTTGAACGATATACCATTCATATCAGCAACTTCGGGATAGTAAGGATAAAGGAGCCATATCTCTGGTGTATGATACTTCTTGGAGTATGCATACATCTGATACATATCCGACTGAGAAATGCCGTAATTCACCCCGGGATCCGGCTTCAGTTTTTTCCATTTCGTATCCATTATGACGATCCTATCCTTACTCCTCGCCTCACCTCTGACAACTATATCAGGGCGCAGGCGAAACTTTTTAGGCTCATCAAAAAGATAATACCCTCTATCCTGGGCAGATACATTGATATCCCCGGGTGATACTTCTTCAAAGATTGATTTAACCCACCTTGCAACAAATGCTTCAAAGATTGTTTCCATCGGGAATAGTATGGCTTTCCCGGCCTTTTCACCGGAGAACGTAGTAAAGCTTTTATTAAGCAGGAAAACCTTTGCCCATTGGATAAGCAGCTCGTAATCCTTTGTATCACGGCCTATCGTCACCTGCGAAAAATCTTTCTCGTAATTCACGGAAGCGTCCACCAGCTCAAATGAAGTCAGAAGCTGTCTGATCTCTCTTGAATTATCCATGCTCCGTGTTGCTCTTTGAAGCTTCAGAAGTACAGCTTTAACAAGGCGGTTCTCTGCACGATTAACCTGATACTCATCGTATTGCATATAGAATCGTTCTTTATGGGCAAGATTGGTCTTTATGTGCTGTCCAACCTGCAATTTCCCCTTATAGAAGGCAAGATTCTCTTCTTTTTGGATGTAAGATGACTTGATTCCGTGTTTAACAAGATTTCGGGTTTCCTGCAGATACATATTGATAAAGATTTCATACAGATTCATCCGATCTGCGTTTAGTGCCGCATTCCCGAATGATTTACCCTCAAATTCTTTCAGACAGCAGAGCATATTGAGGAATATCCGCTTAGTCTTAGCATTCCCACTATCTTCATCATCAAATGAAACTTTTGGGAGAATTTCGATCTGAAAGCCACTCGGAAGCTCTATGATACCCACATTATTATTAAACGAAATGGTATCACCAACATTTCTGCGATAACCGATTTTCATAAACTCAAGCGCATCAGCATGTTCTTCATCAGATGTATATTCTCTGATAAAATGCTCTAACTCTTTGAAATGGCTCTCATCAAGGTAACGGAAATAAGGGCTATTTTCATAGTCCCTATTGCATGTGATCGTATCAAATTCCCTTACTTCCAGTATATTCGACATATATCCTACAAACCTTTTCCTATCTTCTTATAACTCTCTATCTTACGGAATGCAGATTTCTGTATCTCGAATTTCTTTGTTTGTGATTCCATATCTGGCACCGTGTTAAACAGTTCAGCCGGCTTCACCTCAGTATCCCGAATAAATTGATACTGCTTATCCTCTTCCCTCTGTTTTCCGTCATCCCCCAGCACCAACTGGATTTTTCCGTAATCCTCATAGAAGTATTCCTGAAGCAGCGGAATAACGGACTTTTCAAATATGTTTGCAAGTTTGTCAATCGAAGGATCATTTCTCAGCCCCGTAAAGAACGCATGACCAATCGTGTGTTCTCTGTCATAAAGGTATTCAATCCTTCTGTTAATAATTTCCAGCATTGCTGCTACATCAAGCGTTTGTCCATTCGACTGCACCTTATCTGCGCCTATATTCCGAAGTATCTGCGGTTCCGGCATCATCTCAATAAATGAAAATCTACGTCTGAGCGCGGTATCCATGAGTGCTATTGACCTGTCAGCAGTATTCATGGTTCCAAGGATGTAGACATTCTGCGGCACGCCAAAAGGCTTGTTCGGCGAATACGGCAGTTTAACTGTCATTTCTTCTTCTGCGCCAAGACGCTTGGTTCCCTCTATAAGAGTAATCAACTCTCCGAAAATCTTGGAGATATTGCCTCTGTTGATCTCGTCTATAACAAATACATAGTTATCTTCATTCGGAACGTTCTTTACTTCATTATCCCCGGTCTTAACCTTACTGATCAGCTTCATAACATCACCTACAGTTATCTTCATACGATAAACTGTGGAAAGTGTCATTGTAGAGCCACCGTTAAGTTCAACGATATCTTCATTGAATCCCTTTGCTATCCAGTTCACTTTACGAACACGCTTGTATTCATCAAAGGAATCATCCCATTCATAATCACCTGTAATGACGCCTATCGCATCTATAGACGAAGATGTATAACAAGACAGGACGATGTCGCCGATCTTCATCTTGTTCATAAAGGCATTCAATACAGCCTTCCCACCGTGATCATAGTTCATGTCATCAGTGATTTCCTGACCGTATCCATCCCATCCAATTCTTATATGGCTGTTTCTTAAGCACTCCTCTCTGATCGCGTTTTCATAGGTTCCGGCAAGAGATACTTTCCATACAACGGGAGATTTATTAAATCCGTAATTCTCATTATCACTTTGCGCAGGAGCACAAGCCTTATCACAGAAATCCTTAAATACACCGGCTTCAACAGAATAATCAAGATCAGATTCCGCATCGTCCTCCGACATACGAGGCTTAATTCCTTCAATAAACTCCTCATATCCATATGACTGATGGAATGTCGTAAACGCAATCCTTCCGGCTTCCTTATATTCATCAAATCTCTTCTTAACAGCATCATAATCACCTGCCGCCTCGTTTTTCACCTCGTCTAAGGTTTTCTTCTCCACAATAGCGACAGCATAGATTACTGTATTGTACGTCTTACCTGTTCCGGGAGGTCCATAGAGAATCGTATTCAGTTCAAATCCGCCTGTGCTTGTTTCAGCAACCATTTTTTCAAACTCCTCAAAGAATCCATCATCATCAATCGTTTCCATTGCATCCATAAGCGGTTTTCGCATATGCCATATGAAAGCGCCATTTTCCTCTTTTTTTGCATATCTTCCCTGGAAGAGGATTGACCAGTAACGATCTCCTGACTCACCTTCACTTGTGCTTAACGGGCATCTTGTTGACTCAAAAATACGCTTGGCAACATAGGTAGCGTTTGAGTTGTAGTGCTGGGGCGAATTCCCATACCTATCAGTGACCTCTTTGCAGCTCGCCTCTCCGCCCATCTTGTAGATATAATAGAGCGTATCAAGACTGCTTCTCTTTATTACATTCTCGTCAGTCAACAATTCCTCGTACTGTTCTCTTGATAGACCGGGATCATATTCCTTAAGGCTCGGAATATACTCATCGTTCTGATACTTATCCAGTTTTCCAACCCATTGATCCAAAATCCTGTAATTCTCAATAGACAGATTCGCATCACGGAACTCCTTAATTTGACGGCAGTTTTCTATATATGTTCCAATATCTGCAGGTCTCTTCAGATTAACGCCAAGTGTTCCAAAGATATTACCAGCTCCCATGTTTCCGTTAAGAATTGGGAAGGTCTTAGGTTTCAGACAATGGAGTATAACCGATGCAGATGCAGCTCTCATTCCCTTGAAATCATCCGTCAAAACCTGCGCAGCTCTGTCAAACATCTCGTTGTCATATTGCATATCTGCAATATCAACAAGCATCTTAATAAATGCCTGTGCACATTCATCCGTCGTCTTATTCTGGAAGGAATAGAATCCTGTCCCAAACATTCCGATAGACGGTTTATTCTGTTCCCTGTTCTGATATTTGCTATGGCAAGCGTTATCCCAGATCCGGTCAATGACCTGCTCCATGCGGCTCTTTTCAGCATCAGACAAATGTCCTTGCTTAACATAGTCCTTCTTCTTTTCAGCATTAAGCTTCCATGTACCGATTGCCATCATATATATGGCATTCAAATCGCGGAAATTACACTGGGAATAGTCTCCCAATGTCTTATAAGATGCAACTATTTCTCGCATGAGCTCATAGCTGCCATCATGCTCATCCGGATCCATTTCAGGTACTGCTCTCAAGTCATTTAATAATTCTTCTCTGTTCATGCTCTACCACCTTTTAAATTTGTACCAACTGTCCACACTCCGGACATCTCGGCGCCTTATTATATTCCGTTCCACATCGACCGCACACATAATGTATCACGCCATCTTCCAGATTCATTACTCTTTGAGGTTTCATAGGCTCGTTAATATCATCAGGTATATCCTCATACTTTATTTCATCCAACAATTCTATGTCATGCGCCGGTTCACCTATAAGCCTTACCTTGGTTGCTATTCTTTTTGAAACATCATGGTTCGGTTTTGATTTTTCTCCGTCCCTAACATAGACGCCTCGGAAGATATACTCTCCACCATCTGGATCCTTAGCAAAAATCAGATCATATCCCCGGTATTTCTTTGTCATATCCGCCTGGGTATTCTTCAAATCATCAAATATAACTTCATTCCAATCATCAGAGATTGTATTAACACAGTCGAATGCAGCAGAAACCAAATCTCCATTTCTTGTTTCCGCAAGCTTAGGAAACCACATTCTAAACTTCCCATTGCCTTCAACATTGGGCCAGCAGGCTTTCATCCATCCTGTATACTCAGTTCCCGCAACATCGTTAATCGCTCCGTAAATCGTATGAAACTCCATATGCTGGGAAGCATCCAGGATCTCATATTTTTTTGCCATTCGATAAGGCCTCCTATCCCTTATTAGCCAACCTCAGCCGATCTCTTAATCCCTTGAGGATAGACAGGATTTCCTCCTGTTTCTCCACAATGGTTGAAAATCTGAAATAATAGTATCCATTTAATCTCTCATACGGTACATTCTTCTGCTTGGGAACAAGATACGGCTTCATCGCTTCCATATACCATGTCGCAATATCGCGATCAAGCTCATATCGTGACAGATAATCTATCAATTCCTTTGGTTGGAAAGCCCCGCATGCTCCTGATCCAAACAACATCAACGCCTGAACAGATTTAGCGTTTTCAACTGCACTAATATCTATTGCAAGATCAACCGCTCCGACATGATAGGAAAAGCCTTCTTCATTACATACTATTCTTACAAAATGAGCGACATCCTTTGCAGTCACGCCTGTCAGATCCGAAGCTTCTTCCCAAGCTTCCAGATTTGCAAGCTTAGGTTTATTCCATTTCTCTTTACCATATTGAATGAGCTGGCCACACTCAGGACATCTCGGAGCCTTTCCAAATGAATATTCGCAATTAGGGCATACAATAATCGGCTCATCATCTGTCTGTATTATCAATGCCGGCTTCACAGCGGCATTGATATCCGTAGGTGTATCCTCTTTAACCGCATCTTTGAAAAAAACTTTTACAGGATCAGCTTCTCCTTGCTTAAATAGATTGGCAACAGACTTTTCCAGATACTTTGACCTTATGGATTCATTAGCTACCGCCCCTTCAAATGCAATACGCCCAATATGTTGCTCCGGCACATCATTTATTGTTTCCCTTTTAAGCTGTTCAGCAGGAAACCATCTATCAATCTTATATACTTCTTTAACAATCCCATATACGACAGCAAAGGCATATTCAGCTTTTTCGACGCTCGCAAGTTTTCTTTTCCAACACCCGCGGGTAACATCATACAATTCAAGGGCAGACATACCATCGCGATATGACTTGTTGATCTTAATTGTTACAATATTCTCCTCTAAATCATTCCGATTAAGTTTTTCTGCCTCCATAGTATTCCCTCAATCCATAAAGTTCTCACAGTGAAAGATCATAAACTGCAATCGTCAGTTTAATATCAGTCTGTGTGTCATCACGATAAACTACGCAATTCCACATATTTGCGTTTTTCCGAGTATTGCTTTTACAATTAGTTTTCGCCCATTCATCAACACAATTCAAAATTGAATTGAAATTCCTATTACCTTTATTGAAAACGATCAAGGCTACTTTCGTGTCTTTCCAAGTCGTATATCCAAAGAGTTGCCGGATAGCATCCTCAAATTTCTTAATACCATGCCAAATCTTACACTCTGCAATGAATGCCGCCTTGTTTTCAAATCTTACCTGAATATCAGTCTTCCCATTTTTTCTAAATGTCTCACCCGTAACCGAGTTCTCATAATGGGTTTCCAGTGTAGAAACTAAAACATCCCTCAATTTCTCTTCTTCAAGTTGAGAAAAGCCCTCTGGCGCCGTCTCCATGACGGAACATTGGCTATGAATAATATTTTGGATATTCTCATAATCAGCATCAGATATGAAGTATTCTGGTTCGCGTAATCTATCCTTCGGTTTATTGATCGTCTTTCTTTCAACCCGCTTCAACTCTATAGGTCTAACATTAGGTGCTTCCTTACTCAGTTTCATCGGGATCTGTAAGGCCTTGCTAATAACCGAAAAATCGGACGCCTTATTTTTTCTTGCCATTAACAATTCCATGGCATTTTTTCTTATACTTGCGTTAAAAGATTCAATCGCAGAATTAACATTTGAAATCATCTGCTCATAGTTTGAAAATGACCTATTAAATTGGCTCTCGATGAACGAAGACACGTTATCTCCCTTGTTTTTTAAATCTGATGCAGTATATATCAGCCTTAGTGTAAGGATTCCCGGGTTATCTTTTGTAGGTTCCTCGATAGTCTCTACCTCAAATCTCTGCATGATAAATGTCGATGGTCTTAATCGCCATAACATCGAATCACCATCGAAAGGAATCATAAAATCAATATGATATCCATCAACCATAAAATACTCAGACTCATATGGATCCATCCGAGACCAGTGGTTGTAAACCTGTACTTTCTGTTCGTCCAGACTTTTTGTAATATTGTCTTTATATAAAATAATCGGCTGTATTCTGTAAGCCTCAGAATAATAATCTGCCCATTCCTCAAGGTCACAGTTCATAATTTTCTCATCTGAGAAATTCTCTATTGCAGATTTCATTCCGGAATATATCTTTGCTGTATATTCGCCTACTTCTTTAGAAGAAAACAGCTCAACACTCATATTTATTCCACTCCCAATGCCTTAAACACCGCATCCTCTGCACTCTGGTAGAACACCAGGCTAAAACTACTCATAAGCTCTGCCGGTACTGTTCCAAGGTCTACCGCTGAGGTCTGCGGCAATAATACCTTCTTTGCTCCGCTATCAAGGCATACCTGCAAGGTGCTTGCGAGGTTGTCTGCCTTCATGATGGTTCCGCCTATGCTGAAATCTCCGATAACAGCCATAGAACTCTGAACAGGTCTGCCAAGTGCTATCGAGCACAACGCAATAAGCGTAGGCAATGCCAGTTTATGCGTCATACCTATGCCCTGAAGATCCTGATAATTGATTATGAAATCTTTATTCATAGCAGCAAGGGAACCGCTAATCCTGTTTCCATTGGCTTTAAGGAAATTAAATGCGGTATCTACTGCTTCCTTACACTCTCTATCGGTTCCAAGGCCGGTACGGTCGAACTTTCCATTGCCGGGAAGCATCTGAGATTCCAGGCGAAATACTCCGATCATATCAGTCTTACCCTGCGAGATCGTATATACCTGTCCGGGATTACACATACCTTCGGGAATCAGCTTTCCGCCACCCTGTTCAGGCACAGACACATAATGTTCCGCCATATCTTCCATATCAATGTATGAGAAGTTGACATCGTAGAACTCCATGCCGCCGAGCTTCTTAAGCTGTTCCTTAACACGCCTTCTCATCTCAAGAGATATTTCCAATATTTCCGCAACATCTTCCTTGCTAAAGTTTCCATCGGGATACAGTAGTTTCAGATATCCATCCACCATCCTGCGGACAGCTATAGTATCACGCTGATTAAGGTTCTTGCCCAATCTGAAATACTTATCTATGGCATCACCAAACTGCTCTTTCCTCAGTTCACGGATGAATCCTGCAAGGTAATCTGTTATAAAACCATAATCATTTGTAAAATGCTCCGGTCTGAATTTCGGTATCTCCCATCCAGGATTGTAGCAATGCATTCTGTCAAGGAAAGCCGTATCAGTTCCCATTTCAGGCGGGAACGGATCAAACAGACTGGATGTCTTAAGCAGAACATCGACGCTCTGATTTATATTTCCTACAAATACCATGGATGCAGACGCAGCCTTCTCTTCTTTACCTCTGGCAAAGGATCCCGAAGCCATATAGTCTTTCATGATCTGGATGCCATCTTTATCCTTGAAGTTGATACCGGCAACCTCATCGAAGGCAACAACATCCCATAATCCGACAAGACCCATCGTGCGTCTGCTCATGTTATAAAACAGGTTCGCCACAGTGGTCTGTCCTCCGGACACAAGAATACTGTTTGGAGAAATCTCTTTATACAGATGTGATTTACCTGTGCTTCGAGGTCCCAATTCGCACAGGTTAAAGTTATTTTCAACCAGTGGCAGCATACGTGTCAGCAAGAGCCACTTTTCACGATATGACAGTTCATCCGGTTCCATACCTGTAGAACGAAGGAGAACATCTATCCATTCATTCTTGTTAAATGCTTTTCTTCCTTCTTTCAGCTGATTCATATCCACATTCGGCATCTGAATCGGGGTGAGCTTTGTAATGGATACAGGAGAAATATCTTTCTGTTTTGATTTTTTAGAGCGCAGTTCTCCACCGTCCACACCTACAATACCGAAATCATCGGAACCATCTCCGCCATATTCAAGCTGGACAATACACCATATGCCGCCGCACAGGAGTCTGTCATATTGTTCCGGATAATCTTCTGAAATCGGAATCCTTGTAAGTCCAAGATTCGAGAACGATGCCTCATACATATCCAGTTTCATATTAAGCTCAACAGTGATAAGATCTATGACCGTATGAGAGCCTTTCTTCCTTAAGATAGAAAGTACCTTCTGAGCTTCATCCGGGCGCACATAATTATTGGCAAGGATGCTTTTTACTGTCTCCACACCTCGCTCAATGATAGCTTCATCATCAGAATTGCAATACTGCCCGAGCAGATATTCCAATACGTATATAGGGACATTCGCACCTTCTTTTATATGCTTTGTCAGGTCTTTACGGACAATCTTGCCATCGAATGTCTGACGTAGCTTTTTATTCAGTTCTTCACGATTACCGGAAGCATTTGCTTCAGAGTCCACTGCCATTGCCGAACTCTCTATATTCTCTTCCCTATGTCCGTTAAAACCATCCATGTAATCCATAATTACAATGTCTCCTTAACTGAAAAATCCAAAATCATCCGCCGCAAAAGCAATATCAATCTGGAACTCTATCCTCTGCGGAAGATCTGTACTATCTACCTGCTCAATGATCAGATAATAGGTTTCCTTGCTGTCATAAGCCTGTGATTTCAGGCTAAAATTGCATCTAAATGTCCTATCTTGGGCATCCACTCCAGTTTTATCAGCAAAAATCTTCTGAACATCAGATATCTTCTTTCCGGTCGAATCCACAAAATATGTATCATACACAGCCTTTTCTCTGTTCCCGCTGACTGCATCCTTCTGATAGAAGTTCAGCGAAAAGATCATATTTGTAAGCTTATGATTTGCGGACAACAGTGTTACTTCTACAGGCTTGGTATCATACTTTTCTTTATTCTTCTGATACTCCTTTGAGCTGTTGCGAAGATGTTTGTACTCTATAAGCGGCACGCACATCTCCTGCAGACTCACTCCGCCATGAACAAAATTCATGCCGGATCCCGCACTTGTCTTAATACGGATATCTCCTCTCGGTGCATATCCATAATAATCCGTCCTGCCTTCCATAAACTTAACCGGAAGCAGATACTCCGGATCATCACCCTTTGTAAGTATCGCAAATCTTCTTGCATACTCCACTATCCGGTGGACAAAATCAGATTTCTCCGTCTTAGACTCCTCTGTAAGCGGACTATATGTATATAAGAATCCATGATCGGAAGTTATCATGATATTGATACCGCCGAAATCATTCACGATAGTTCTTACAAGTGTGATCAGTTCCTCTATTGTCTCCTCACAGGCGTTAAACACCTTGGTTTCAGATGTATGGCTTGTCTCATCAATCGTATCGTGATAGATGTAAACAACCTCCTTGCCCTTTACCAGCTCTGACCTTTCCGCACGGCTTACAGCCATCAGATCCTTCGCTTTCACGGCAACACTTTCCGGATTGAAAGCCTTCAACAAATTCTCTCGGTTAATACTGTCCGAAGACTGACCATCAGCGAGAACCTTAAGTATCTTCTTTCCGGCATCAGACTCTTTAAGCTCTACGTTCAATTCCTTATGCGGTAAAAGAGCTGCCATGCCGAATTTCGTTTCCGTAGGGAAGATTCCCTGCATACTCGAAAGGCTTACCTTTCCCTGCATCTCACGACTAAGTTCTTCCTTAAGAGAAGCGGCCACCTCGTAGCGTAGCGCATCGGATATGATAACGTAAACCTTGCTGTCAGCATTTCGGATCTTGCGCTCATAGAACTTCTCCTGACGCTCTATATCATCTATATATCCCTTTTCGGCAAGCTCTGCCGCAGCTTCCTCTGACCAGTTATGTCCCAGTCCATCAAGGAACCAGTTACTGTATAAGCGCTCAATCTTATCACAGACAGCAGTGAAAAGATCCTGAAGATCCCCACCATAGGACTTCTTGCTGTTCTCATAACTCATATGGAACTGCCTGTAATATGTATCCATTTTGTAATAATCGGTCGTATATGCTTTCCATATATTCTTGGCTCCTACAATATGGAATCCGGCAGCATTTTCCTTAAAGAAATCCTCCATCTTTGCAAGAGCAACGATTCCATCATAATAATCCTTGTATCCGGAAAACCATGCTGATGCTCTGCGCTTTTCTGCTATGGTATATATCTTCTCAGGCTCTACTATTTCATTCTGAATATCCGTCATAATCTTTGACAGGATAATACGGTTAATAGAAGGCAATATCTCTGTGTCTGCAAGCTCAGGAGCGCTCTGCTTTGATAACCTCTTTACAAGGTGCATCTCCTCTTCCACATTTTCTGCTATTGCCATATATGAGGCGGCATCATCGCTATGTACCCAGTCAGATATCAGATCATTACAATACGCCTGAAGCTGTCCGTTCTGTGACATATAATCAGAAAGCCCATCAAATACCGCATCAGGGAGAGTCCTGCTTGCAGCCGTCAGAATAATATGAACTGCCAGTTTACCGAGATTATGATCATCACCATACCCGGTAATACGATTTGTCATACTCCAGAACAGGTCAGATGCTTCATACTTAACAAATTCCTGATAAAGATAGTTATCATCAGTATTCAGTCCGGCCTTTAATACAGACTTAATGATAGCAATAGGGTCTGTCCGCTGTGCCTCACCGATAGAAGCCATAACAGCAAGCTGCAGTTTCATAGGAGAATCAAGACCATCCGACAGTTTCACTACATCATCACGCCTTGTCTTGGCATTAAGGAACTTACGATATTTCTTAACCTGATTGCGAAGTGCCACAGATGAAGGAATTCCCATCTCATCCATCCATATTGCAATAAGGTCTGCTCTGAACTCCTCGCTGTATAACTCCACATCAATAAGCCAGTCATCCTCCGGCTTCTCGTAATTCATCGGATTATACAGAAGAAAGTTTTGATTCGGTTCATCTACCGCAAGCCTTTTCTTTATTTCAAAATAGTTATTGCCGGTAACACAAATAACCTCGGCGTCTTGTAGCCGAAATTCTTCTATCTGATTTAAGAATTCCTTCTCTTCGTCATACCAGACAATAATCCTTCTCTTATAAAACTCCGGTAACGGAGCAAGAAAACGCTTATTCAGTTCCTGGCTTATTGTTGCTAAATCCATGTTTTCAGTCCTTTACTTTATTTTTGCGAGAACATCCTTAAACAGTTCATAGTTATGTTTAACCCCATCATCTAAGTCAATGCTTATCATCTGATCGGCAAGATGGTGTATCTTCTCCTCGTAGGCATGAAGCTCTTCATCCTGATCCTTTAAGATATTCAGTCTCTTATTGAGTTTCACCTTTTCCGAGCTTGAAACACTATCAATTCGCTTCTCGATTTCCTCAATTGCAGTCCTGTATCTTGCCTGCTGTTCATGCACATAATCGGTACGAATACGGGCAATAGTGTCAGGCTTATAACGGTGCATATATACAAGGCACTTAAATCCATTCTTTTTACCAGAATCAAAAAGCCAGTATATCGGGCGTTTTTGATAGGTCTTTAGATGATCCGCATAAAAATCGTTAATAAAATAGTTGCGAATCACCTCTCGCGAAGAGCCATTACCGCCAAGAGCGTCTGCTATAAATTGAAGGTTCTCCTCCAGCATATCCTTCCCATAGGCTGTTTCAATAAATCCAATAAAACAGCCTACTATATCATCAGAAAAATATTCATCATCACATATTGGAATGATGGCATCCTTGTCTGGAACAAATGATTTATACTTTTTACCATCCCATTCACCACCAGCATATGCTATGCCTGGAACATCAATAGAATAACGTCCAAACATACAACCAACAGCATATGATATTAGGCTTCTGACATCCCTTTGTAGATTTGCTTTTCTAACACTTACATCTTTATCTTCGATATTTGAACGCAATTCGTCTTGTAAACCATAAATGTCAATAAAGATACGATTAAGATCTTCCTCATTTCTCTTTAATTCTAAGAAACGAGCTTCACACTCCTTTTCCCAACGATTATAACGTTCCGATAAGAGTGTAACTGCTTTCTTCCGATTCTCAGAATTCATCCCCGCATTTAATTGTTCTATCCGTTCAAAAGACATTGGTACGAGCGGATGTGATTGAAACTCATAAGATATTTCATAGTCATTCCATTCATTTTTCGCAAGCTCTACGCATCGTTTGCTCAGTTCAATTATAGTTTTATTATCAACGATATCCTTCATTACAGGTATAGTACAAATATCCTGTAATTGAAAATTTATAGTCGGACTAAGAAACTTTAAAAATTCGCCACTGACACAAGAGTTAAGTAAGGCAAGTATCGGAAAAGTTTTTTCTTTATCTTTCTGGAGGATTGCAGTTTCCTGATACATCTGTTCTTCTTCCAATAACCTAAAACTTGACGCAGCAGAGCTAATTTTCCCCCAGGTTATCCCTCTCATCGGCCAAAATTCTTCTCTAATAATCCTTCCCGCCGAAGCCTTTTTATAATAACTCCGCGTCTGTTCTGACCAATCTATAACATTAACAACATTTCCGTACCACTTTCTATAATCACCACCAGTAGCACACGGAAGCCACTTATAATCAAATGCCCCTACGTCCGTTATGCTCACTTCCCAATAATACAGAATATATTTAGAATTGTTAGTAGTTACATTTTTCCCTTCTCCATTTGAATAATCCTTAACAGACTTGTCACTATCTGCAAAATCAGAAAGAATACTATCGCTCACCCAAAAAGCAATCGGGCTTCCAGATATTTTTGCAAAATTTGAACCATCCACATAAAATACATAGTTGCATGACTCAACAGACTTTAGGCAGGATAAAAACGCATCTCTCTGCGCTTCCATATCTGCTTTAAAGTCTTCCAATCTGAAATACATTCCTTTTTCTTTTTTTCTTTTAGAAACAACAAATGCGCAAACATCAACTGTAGCCTCCTTAAAAAACGAACCTTTTGCTATTTGAATTAGTGATGATATTGAACACCCTGACAATACAAATTCTCTCGTATTCTCATATGATGAAATAAACATCCATACATTAGGTGTCATAAAGGCGCAATATCCATTGGGCTTACAGTAATCAACATTTCTAACCATAAATACGCTAAATAAATCCCCTTTATACGGATTATACTTAGCGAAAATATACTCTCGTAATCTATTATCATATTTGTTCAAATAAGGCGGATTGGTCGCCACAACAGCATACTGCCTACTCATTATTTCAACAGGCTTAATGAGTCTTTGAAAATCCCCAAGAAGATACGTCCTATACATACTTATTTCATCATTGAGTAACGATAATCGAACATTTATCTTATCAAAATCAACATCTGGCATATGCAGAATTGAGCCGTATTCTTTTGCATCTTTCAGAATGCTAAGAGCATCTTCAACGTCCTTCTTTAATTCTGTATTGTCAGCATAAAAATATTCTATACATGCTCTATCCGCATTATTGCTTTCAGTTATCTCGTACACATTAGGTTGAATATTTTTTGCCAAAAAGCGGCGATCGTATTGACGAGCTTTCATCATTACTGCGAAATATGCAAGCTGAGCCGCACGTCCATCTATATCAAGTCCATACAAATTGCTTTTAATAATCTCTGCTGCTGCATCCCGCTCTGAATAACCATATTCCACATAGATCTTCATAAGAACATCAAATGCATACACCAAGAAATGCCCCGAACCAACGCAAGGATCGAAGACCGTAACATCCTGCGGCGTAATCTTTTCATCTACTGTTTTTATCACTCCATCTTTAGGCTTTACGAAATAGGTCAGTTCATCTGCAAGCTTGCTCTCCGGATTCCTTTCGATCCAGTATCTTCCTACGGAATTGTCTATCAGATATCTGACCACCCAATCTGTTGTAAATAACTGAGTTGCTGCCGGAACTTCTTCCTTCTTGACTACCTTGCCATGAAGAGGATCCACTACTTCTTCATGCTTAGCAGAAATGTAATACTGATACATCCATCCAATTACCTCAATCTGCCCGTTCTCGGTATTTACATCGAAATTATCTTCCGGGATCTCGTTAACAAGTTTCTCAATAACACTCCCATCTCTGAGAAGATAATCCGGAAGCAGCAGCTCAGTATAATCCTCTATCTTCTGGAACATCTGTGGAAGTATCTCATTCAGCGCATTGCACTGAACCTTAAGCAGATATTTGAAGAGCTCATCTTCATTGGCCTCTTCCTTGTACTGCATAACCTTATCCATATCAAGACCGGGCAAATCCAGATGAATAGCTTCTGCGAGTATCTGCGGTTTGAATGCGCCATTTTCATCCGAGAACACTCTAACATGGCTCGGCAGATATCCGTTCACTTCCATAAAACGGATAGCAACAAAACGGTTAAACCATGTATAGGCAACCTCTTCCATGACCTGACCATATCCATCAGATTTAATCTTCTGTATAAGTGCTTTACGTTGCTTTTTTTCAGTTTCGGTCAGCACTTCACCGTTGATGGTTTCCAATGAATCATTAAGCCCCTGTCCATCAACGATCTCATACCTTATCGCTCTTGCTGTGACTTTCTCAATGAGCTGTTCTCTTGCCCATACCGCATATTTCTTTATCGCATTCTTATCCATCTGCGTATCTCCTTTAGTTGGTTATCTGGATACCATCACTGCCTTGCAGGTACTGCTTCATCTGCTTGCGGATATTTTCCACATAAGCATCTATCTCTTCATCTGATTTCAATACTCTTGCAGGGAACATCTGCTGTCTTGCAATCTTCTTTATAATCTCTTTCTTAGGAGGCTCCACCTCATCGCCACCACTAACCGGAGGCTGAGGATCTACCTGCGGCACCATAGCTGCATCAATAGCCATTGTCGCCTGATCCTTATATGACCACATCGGAACCGAAAGACCATCAAGCAATGCAAGGCTCTTTTCAGCCGCAATTTGCTCTTTCTTCTGAGTATAAAAACTGTCTGCCTTATCAGAGATTGCCTTGGTCTTTTCATTTACCGTGGCATTCTTGTGAATCTCTTCAAGGCATGAACGAACTACCTCATACAGCGCCGTTCTCTTTTCTTCGAGCATTGCATTATGAGACTTCTCTACTGTACTCTGAAGTTCATTCAGCTCTGGAATCCTTGTATAATCATAGGCTTTTCCGTCAAAAATATTTGTGATAAGACGCATCTGATTCAGAGCATGTTTCGCCTCTTCGTCATTATCGATATAGTCCAGATCATTCTTCATGCTTTCAACGAAGTTCGCCGCACTGTCAAACAGCGACACCTGTGTTTTGAAGAAACTTTCTATATTCTTCAGTTTGTCCTGCATTGCATACAGGGCATCTTCACTTGCCACAACCTTATCAATAAGAGCTATGTTATCACTCTTCTGTGAAAGTACGTCCTTTACAAGCCTTACTGCATCCCATACAAGCTTCTGATCAGGATATTTACGTCCCTCATATTTCTGATTTAGAGAATCATAATGCTGCTCCAAATCTGTAAATTTCTCTATGATAAAGGAGATAAGACCATCTTCATCTGCCGGTACGTCCATTACATCAAGAAAATCGCGGAGGAACTCTCTTGCCTCCCTCATCTTTGCAGGACTTACCACGTGACGCTTGGTGATTTCAGTCTTACCGACTTCACTCTTTTTACGGAGCATATCCGGAAGTTTCGGATCATTGGGCTGTATGGTCATACCACCATACTTGATGGTAACTTTCTGCTCATATATGAGCAGGGCTACAACTGCAGCTATATCAATCTCTCTCCAGCCGCTCGGTATAGCCTGATATCTGCTCTGGATATCTGACATCTTGGTTGTGATATGCTTCATATCCTGCATTTCAAGATATTGCTCTATCTTCTGAGCCGCGCCACTGTTAGGATGATTCCCGGGTATATAGCTCTGCATGTTCGTAAGTATCGTAACGATATCGGAATCATCGTTTGCATTCTCACCGATCAGATCAAGATCATAGTATACATGAGTCACAAGATACTCCAATGCCTGATCCAGCTTGCTCTTGGCATCGCCACCCTTGATATCAATATGCTCACCATCTACATAGAATTCCGCAGACTCAATAGCTCTCTTTATATAATCGAGAGCATCGTTTTCATATTTGGTTGCCTCATCCTGCTGTGTACGGATAATGTCCTGTACAGACTTTGGGAGCTGTGCTATATTCCTTGTCTTTACATATTTTCTGATCTTTAATGCATTCTCAATGCACTCATAATACTTGCCATCTCCAAGGACTACGATAGCCTGTCCCTTGGAGTTAGTCTGCAAGCGGAGATCCTGCTTCTCATAATCATCTGTTGCAATGGAATATATCTGGAGCTTCATGCCACCGGTCACAGAACCGATAGCTGTTCCATCTACATACTGATCATACGGGAAGTCATATATCTGATAGCGGTATTTCTTTTTGTCATAAATCTCACCAAATACCAGATGACCGATTCTTTCGATGATCTGTGCGGTATCTACGGATGTTTCCTTGATATCTCTGGCTATATCTTGTTCCTCATCTGTAAGGAAGTTATAGGTATTGCCATTCCTACCTATATAGTTCTGACTAAGCAGGCGGTCCAAAGACTCACGTACCTGCTCCCTCATTTTTATCTTATCGAGGTTGATGTTATCTGCCATCAGGATGACGATTGCATCCAGCGTAGATTTAATATCGGAATCCACGTAGCGGATGAGATAAAGAAGTTTTAATACATCCACATCCTGCTGCTTGATACCTCTGTCTTCATCTGCAGCAGTCTGGCATCTTTCTATAACACGACGAATAGCACCATCCAAAAATCCATGAACGGTATCATAGAACAGATAGAATGGTGCGATTGCATTTTCATCTTTTTCTTTCAGCTTCTGTGCAGCTTCCTGGAATCCCGAAAGCATTGATCTCTCTCCACCGGACTGATGCTTTCCGGCATTACCGTGCTTTCTGATCTCGTTAAACACTTTCTGTAACAGGAGGAACTGATAAGGCACAAACGGGAAGTCTCTTGCAAATTCCTGCGGAGACTCATAGCCTCTGATATCCTGAAGCGCATCATCCCTGTTGAACTTAAGGAGATTGCTCAAGACAGAAGCCTTATCCTCATATACCTTCTGAAGTTCCTTATCTGCTTCTGGAGTCTTGGAAAGTATTCTCTTTTGAATGACTTCATCCGCAGATGTTGATGATAAGGAAAGTGTTGTCTTAAATCTTGCCCTGATACGCGAGAACTCATCCTGTCTGGTCTTGATGATCTCATCAAGTGCTTCCTGTCCGGTACACATTACCCAAACCTTACCTTCACACTTGTTTCCGATATCTTCCACGAGCGACTGAAGGTTCAGTAGATGATCTCTGTTATCACCTACATACTGGCCAACCTCATCTATCATGAACAAAAGTCTGTAATTCTCAGGCTTAGAATTTACGTAATCCCGGATCTCAGATACAAGCTGTGCAATGCTTGTTTCAACAGTTTCTGTGCCATTGAACCAGTTACGGGCAGCTTCTTCACTCATACCGAGTACACGCTTAAGGGTCTCAACCACATCATCCTCGAAGAAAGCGAAAGACTCTCTGGTATTAAGCCATGTATCACCATTGATTTCTTCAAAAGTCTTGCGGAACTCTTCTGTCTTGCCCTGTTTTGCTATAAACTGCTCAAGCTTTGCAACCTTAAGGTCTTCGCCATAAAAGCCCAGATGGTTATAAAACATCTTTGCGAATACTCTAAGGACTGCGGTAGCATCCTTGTTGATGGAACCCTCGATATCAATATTGAAAAGAATGGTATCCGTCTCTCCCTTTGTAGCCTTGTCTATAAGCATAAAGGTCGCCGGATCATCTTCAAACTTGCTGCGGAATCTCTCCACAGTCTTAATTCCCTGCACTTCCTTGTTCTCAAGGATATATGACAGTATCTTTAAGAAGTGAGATTTACCACTTCCAAAGAAACCGGATATCCATACGCCGATATCATTGGTCTTTGTATCAAATGCATCACTGTAATTATTGAAAAGAGTGATGAAATGTTTTTTTAACTCTTTTGTGACAACGTACTCGTCCAATTCCTGGATGAGAACGCGCTCTGTTTCCTGCTCAACCTGTACGACACCATTGATCTTTCTGTTGATGTCGTCTTTAAACATCTGCTCAATTCTCATTACAGTTTTTCCTCCGTTCCTATTGCATTAAAAGCTCTATAATAGCCTTGTGGTTCAAGTTTATTAAACAGTTTTACATCCCGTCCGTTGAATGTCCCGGGGTACAGAACCACTATCGGTATCTTCCCGGAATCCTGTGGCTGGATAGCGTTAAGTACATCGTGGGATCTGATGAAAGGAAATGCCTCTCCTACTCCTGTGATCAAAAGCACATCTCCCTCAGAAAAGCCATCTTTACATATTTCACGTACAAAATTCTTTGCTGAGGCCGTTCTGCCTTGCAGATTCTTAAGAATGAAGTCTGCTCCTTTATTCTTCTCAAGCCCCGGTATCTTATCGAGGAGCCTGTTATCTTCGCAGAGCTTCAGAAAAATCTGATACAGATTCTTTTCTTTTACATTGCAGGTCACATCCTGATCTGACACAAGCTGCTCTGTAAAATATCTGACCGCCATTTCATCTGCCGGATCATAGCAGAATATGTGTATATTGACCTCATTGCTAAGACCATTCCCTTTCAGGAAGTCCTCATCCTGTATTCTGGCTTTTAACTTATCAAGCCTCTCCAAAATGTCGCTCATTAACGCCTCTCCTAACCTTTAATAAAAACAGTTGAATGCAGGCAGTACCGCCTCATCACCATTCGCCCTTATTGCATTTTCAACCTCAGTGCATATCATTACGGGATTAAGTGTTGTCGTCCTCGGGTTGTCTATGTACTCGTTTTCCACAAGAATCTTATTGAGAACCTGCTTAATCTTGTCTATCGTGGAATCGCTCCAGCTCGCCACCTCGTCATCCTGCTCCTGTATTCTCATGAAAAATACATTGAGGTCTATCCGGCCATATGAGAAGTCCTGCTCCTTATACTTTGCACCGATTACCGTGATCATGTACTCCCACACCAGTCTGTACTGTTTCATCATCGCATACAGACATGCCTGTTTTGCATTTTCCGTGGAACTGTGGGCTATTGTTTTGATAAGGCTGTCATCGCCCAGGCATCTGAGCCGCCTCAAACACCCATTCACAATCCTCTTCACGCTTTTTTCCGTGGGAAACTGGAACAGGTTCTCTTCCATGATCCTTTCCACTATTTCATTATCATTAAGCCCCTCATCTACGAGAAGCTTCGCAACTATCCTCGTCTCATGAAACAGGAACTGCTCTCTTGTTAGCGATCCGCTGCCACTGTAAGGAGAGTCATATTTGTATTCAGACATCCGCCTTATCCTCTTCCTTGTCGTCTTTTTCAAAGCTCGCTATATCGCCAAGATTGCAATCCATGTACTCACAGATCTTCTCCAGAATATCCATAGACACGTTTTCACCTCTTCCCATTTTGGCAAGGGTAGCCGAACTAATGCCTAATCTGGCTGTCAGATCCTTCTTGTACATGTTTTTGTCGATTAACATTTTCCACAAGCCGTTATAAGATACTGCCATCTAATTTGCCTCTCTTTGTAATTACAACAATCAATAACTTATACTTCGCCACTGTATTCGTCAGTATATCATAAATCGGCTTAAATGTCATCATTGAGTTTTAACTTCTTAAAGTTTAATTTTATGTTTTCATCATTCAACACCGTTCCCATAAAGTCATCCATCAAATAATTACTTTCCCGCAAAGCGTGAAAATAACAGGACTTCTACCCTTCCACTTTCCATTATCCATATTTCATGTCCTAAAAAACGGACTCATAGTCCATTTCTCGCTATTTTTTAGATTTCTCAGGGTTGACATGGAGCCTCTGACGGTGCAATTTACCAGCCTTGCGTCGCCAATCCCATAAAAGCGGCTTGGCTGGCCGCCAGTCAGGCTATCACACCGTCCTCTCCACATAAACCCTTCTCATAAGGCAGCGTTGCTGCCCTCTATCTCATAAAAAAAGGAGGTAAAAGATCAATATGGCAAAAACAAACCGTACAACTGACGCTGCTGTAGAAATCAGAAACTATCCCGCAGCTCTTATTCACAAGCACAATTCCGAAGATGGTGAGTATGCTTCTTTCAGTTTCAGATGGAAGGATAAGTGGGCTTCTTGCTTTTTGCCTTCCGGGGCGTTATCCCCAAGTACCAACCGCAAAGGTAAGACAATCGAAGGAAGAATGAACATATCTCTCGGTGCCCCTGACCAGGTTAGAAACATAAGCATTCAGGAGCCCGATTCCAGCTACACACGCACTCCCATGTTCAATCGCACTATACTTGCAGAGATCACAAGCCAGCGAGAAAGTTACTTGAAAAGTATCGCAATTTAAAAAGGAGATCAGCTATGAACTATGAAGAATTCAAAGAATATGTTAAAGATCACATCCTGGAGTACCTTCCCGAATCATACTCTGCCGCAAAGGTCACCATACAGTCTGTAGTTAAGAATAACGATCGGAAGCTCGACGGACTTACAGTAAGAACCCAGAATTCAAACATCAGCCCTAATATCTATCTGAACCAGTATTTCATGGATTATGAGGATGGCAGGGATATCAATGAAATAATGCACGAAATCGCCTCTGTTCGTATTCGTTCCGACAATGCAGAATTTCCAATGATCACTGACCTTACCTGTCTCGATAAGATCAAGAATAAGATACATGCCAAGCTCGTGAACAGAGCTCTCAATGAAGAGTATCTCGCAGACAAGCCATTCACTGAGGTGGCCGACCTTGCTGCGATTTATTACATTGAGCTCGAAAAGTCAGAGCACGGCAACGCCAGCGTAGTCATCACCAACAATATGCTCGATATTTTCGGGATCACCGTAGCAGAGCTCCATAATATTGCTCTTGATAATATGCGTCATTGCAAGGAAGCCCGCTTCCTCACAATGTCTGAAATCCTTAAAGAGCTTATGCATGATTCTGTCGGCGGACTTGACTTCGAGGAACCATCGCTTTATGTTCTGACAAATTCAGATAAGGTTAATGGAGCTGCGTTACTACTCGATGCGGAAACGATGGACCGTATCTCGGATAAAATCGGCAAGAGCTTTCTCATTTTGCCCAGTTCGGTAAATGAACTCATCTTCGTGCCGGCCTCTATTACAGACTCACAGGATTTAAGCTCTCTCGTAGAGATGGTTGTACAGATAAACGGTTCCGAGGTTCAGCCCGAAGAGGTACTGTCAGATCACGTGTACCGCTATAACTATACGAACCACAGCTTAGAGATCGCTGCGTAGCCCATCCGATTTCCTTTTACTCCGGGGCAGATATCATATCTGTCCCGGTTTTATATATTGCATTGCTAAATCCCAGAAAGGAGCGTCACTATGTCATTTCATAACAGTTTATACGATGATGTTGATGAGCCTGATTTCTATGCCGACGATTATGTTCCCTCAAAAACATACCATAGTGCAGATAACTTAACTGCTCAGGAGATTTATAAGCGTTTGGATGATACAGTATACGGAATGGAGGAAATCAAGCGTGGTATATCAGTATTTGTCTATAAAGCCCTCAGAGGAATCCATTCCGAAAAAGTGATTCTTGTTGCTGCTGAGAGCGGAACAGGTAAATCGCATCTTGTATCTGAATTGTCAAAAATAATCCCACTTACAGTAGCAGACTCCAGTTCAATCACGGCTTCCGGATATAAAGGTTCCAATCATCTTACAACAATATTAAATAAGGTTGATACATCAGGTTCTACCGTTTCTTTTATCGTCCTCGAAGAGTTCAACCGACTATTGCAGAAGGGGTTGGATGGGTGGTCAGAAACGAGCCTTCTTCCAGAGTTACTCGTTCTGTTCGATGACAAAGACGTATCAGTAAACGCCGGAACCGACGAAAAACCTTACTGGGTTAATCCTAAGAACCTTTTCTTTATTCTTATTGGTTCTTTTTCAAATCTTACAGATATAGCACCCAAAAACAATCCGATAGGGTTTTGTGCAGAGATGGGTATAAATTCCAGAAGACACAGAAAGCAAATTACCAAGGAGATGATTCTCGACCACCTAAAAAATTACCCGGAACTCATCGGTAGAATCAATCGAATTCTTATTAATCCCGATTTGACCATGGATGACTACTGTCAGATACTCAGTAATCCTAAGTATTCCCCCGCATCAAAACTGGAACAGGAACTTGGTTTATCAATTAAGATCCCGCCTAAGAAGATGCGCCAATATATAAAAGATTGCTACGAAAGCAACACAGGCGTCAGACACATCAGAAACGAACTGATTGAACAGATAGATTCAGCTATTTTCGATAATCCTGATATCAAAGAAGTCGTCATTAAGTAAGGAGGTACCATCAATGAATCCTTTCCTAAACCCACCAGACCCGGAACTTGCTGATATCATGTTGGCTTTTGGCAATACCCATGTTGAAGATCTCGCTCCTCGCGGTTATAAGAAATATGTTCTCAACAAAATGAGGTGGATTCCGATTGATTTTGGAATAAGTCACTTCAAGCTTTGTTATCCACCTATGCCGATAATGGATCTTATCCAGATAGGTGCAAGTGTCGAAGAAATAATTACCAAAGGTAGCGCTTTCGATACCAGTGCGTATTATGAGATACTTGCAGCAAGAAATATAATAAAACTGTTGGACAGGGCATACACCTTCAACGAAAACGTAAAACGTTTCTACGATTTGAAAATCCAAGCGATTCTCTCTTTTATTGCCGCTGATGATCAAATTGAAGAATCCAACAAGTTGTCAACACTTCCCGGGCTAATGCAAAAGGCAGGTATCGATCCAAGTGATACCATAAAAATCATGGCTGATTTTATCCTTCAGCATTTAGAGCCTATTACTGACCTCTCCGATCACAAAAACATAATCTGCCAAAAGATCACAAACGGAACCTGCGCGGAAAGGAACATACTCTTAGGTTATGAATTGTATTTCCTTCTTTTTCCTATGCTTTTTTCTTGGGTATTACCATCCACCTTCTCTACCGAATTTCTATGCGAAAAGTACCGCAAGCGTCGTTTCTGGGACAATTATGATATGACGCCAATTGACGCAATACGCGAATATGCACAAAAAGAAAGGATGTGATCAATAATGGATATTCGATACCAGCTTGATAGATATTTCCTGCCGAAGACTATTCATATCGTACCCAGTCCCAATGAAGATAAAAACGAGCTTGCAAGGATGAGCTCTCGACTTAGAGTGGCCAACCCAGCCGTAGCCTTTGCTGATGCCGCTACAAATCACGAGTTTGATCAGCTAAGCGATTCCGATTACGATAAGCTTCTGGCTGTAGCATCTCGCCTCAGTCTGTTGTTTTACGATCCAAAAACCGGAAAGTCAGCTCAGTCTCTGGATCTCTTCAGCCTTACAGTGCGTTTATTGCACGAGTATATGCTAAATAACCACAACGAAGCAAGCCGAATCTTATAGACCAAGGCATTTGTTATAGAATGCGTATATGAAAGGAAACCAAATTATGAATAACGAAAACAATAAAGATATGGAAAACGAAGAAGCAGAACAGAAATTCAAAGATGCAGTTTTCGAAGCTTTTGCTTCAAAAACCCCTGGTGTTCACCGGGATGAAGATGGATTCATCGTAGTACCGATGCGCGTCAGACGGAGAAAACCTCAAAATGACAACAAGAATGAATGAGTGTTCCTATGATTGAATTCATTAATCAAACACATAGTCACTACGGTGTGTACTCATCCACGCTATCCTCAACATGCTCCATGATATCAGTAATATCGCAATGTAACCTATTACACAGACTGTCTATTGTAGTAGTCTTTAGTGGCTTATCGTGCCGTAATCGGTCTATGGTATAGCTATTGATCCCGTATGTATAAATGAGCATGTATGTGCTGATATTTTTAGCTTTTAAGAAATCCCAAAACGGACGATACGTAATCATATTCAGCATTTATCTCCTCTATAATGAGATTTTATGCGATATAGTTGGCTTGAATATGATTGGCGAAACAACTATAATTATTTGGAATCGGATGATTCAGGAATTATGTAAACAAGAAAGGAATGTTTCATGAAAAAGAAAATATTAACAATGATGCTTTGCTTTACAATGGCTTTCAGTCTTGCTGCGTGTGGTAGCAAGCAGGAAGAGCCTGTAAACACAGAGACAAACGAACAGAGTGATGAAAAAGAGGAAGAAGATACAAAGTCTGCTGAGGAAGAGCCCACTCCTGAACCTGAAGTCGAGGAACCTGAGCAGGTAGAGCTTACCGCAGATACCATCGATAAGTACTTCGGATTTGAGTACGCAGATGTTGCAGACGATGCGATCACAGGATTCAGCTTCACCAATGATGCTGAATACGGTAACAGCACGATCGAGATCAATTCCCTTCCGGCAGCTTATGCTGATACAACTGCACCGGATCTTACACAGATTGAGGATGTTTTGCATGTTGATGGTCAATCATTTAAACCATATACAACAATCCAGCCTGATCTGGGAATATGGCATAATGATGGCAAGTATACAATCCTCAAAGATAATATTGCAATCTACGGTGATATCGATGGCACGAACTCTCTTGACGGAACCGAGTTCGCTTGTGATACAAGAATCCGCGATTATCTTGTTGAACAGAATATACCTGCAGTAAACAATGATTATGCAGTTCTTGTTCCTGGTCAAGTTCTTGATACTATTCCTAATGGACCTAGCCTTCTCATCTACAATGACTCCGATGATTATGTATCCGTAATGGACGGAACATTTGTAGGGCTTTCGATGAGCTTTTACGATAAGGATCTTACTGTTGCAGGCGACATCACTGCAGAATCTACTATCGAAGACGTTGTAGCAAAGCATGCTCCTTCATCAGGAACTATCGCTGATAACGGCGCAATTATACTCACATGGAACACTGCTTCCGGTACTGTAGTAGAGATAACATTCTCTGCAAATGAAAACAAAGCATTGTCCGTAAAGATGATTTCCGCTGATATGCCGTCAGACATCTTCGAGAAGCTTCACTACTAAATCTTTAACGCCACTCGTGATGCGACAGCCTTAGGTAGTAGATTTTTATTGTGGCGTTTGTGGCGGTTTTCAGATTGGTTTTAAATACAAAAAACCGGCAGGCAGGATTCAACTCTGTTTGCCGGTTTTGTTAATGTTACTAATATCTCACAGATTATTTGTTCAGACTATATAATTCTTCAAAAAGTAATCTCCTCAACTCTTTAGAAACAACAAGCTGCTTTCCAAATATTTTAACGGATTTATCCCTGTACCCACCATCAATATACTCTTTATATCCGTATTTCGATAACGCCTGGTCTATACTTACAGATATATCACTCATCGGGTCATTTACTATTTCATGTTTTGAAGAATCATATATTATCACTTTTGTATCTAAGTCATAATGATTTTTCAGAAATCCCATGATTGATGAATCATCATATACTGCAGGCTCTATCCCATAAATTCGCCTTGCCTCGCGCAACGGAATCCTACATTTATCAAGAAAACTCAGAAGTCTGTCATGCGCTCTGATGTTCAAAACGCAGCTATCCTCTTCCCTCTTCGGATTTGGATCATATGATTTGTTTATAACCAATGATGGTTTCACTTCTGTATTTTGGGCAAATTCAGCATCAAACTGCATCAAAACACTAATAGCATCATCATATATATGTTCATTTTCAGCTATATCTTCATCGCTAAACCTCAACTGACGGTTATGAAGACGCTTATTTCCATCCTTATCAAAAAGAACCTTAAGCACTTCTTCGGGAATTTCAAAATATTGCCCTTTTCTCCCTATGTAATTCATAGTTACTCCTTGAATAAATTTAATTTTCAAAATGTTTTTCTATAATTCATTATTATGATTATATCAAAACTCTCTTTTTACAAAAGTGTTTCTATATATACAAACTTGAAGTTATCATAATGCGTCTTTGAGGCAGTTCTTTACGCACTTCATGCATAGGATGCATCTTATATGGTCACCAATCGTAGAAAACAACCTGATAATACAAACAAAAAAATAATTTATAACCTTTATACACGGATATCCCCACAGCCAGATTAGCTGCGGGGATAATTTTTAACCATTTACGTTATGGTTACCGAACGCTTCTCCTCTGCCGTATTTGTTGAACATAATGATTCCATAAGGAACCTCCACAAATACTGACTTTGGCTTGAATGAAGATCTATAATTAAGTACCTGTAACGGTTTTCTGTCTTTGTAGCCCTCCTCGCAGATTGACAAGATGACCTTATCGTCAAAGAAATACTTGGAAGTCTCGATAAGATGATCGCATAACTGATGATACATTCTATTGCGTATACGCATAATCTCCTGTGTATGCTCAATCAACTGTCGATGTGAAATTCCGTCCACATTAAATTTAATGACTTCATCATAAATATCATTGATTTCTTCTGCGATTCCATAAATCAAATTTATTGGTGCAATGATATACAGCAAAGCATCCAAAACCTTGCCTGCATCTTCGTCCATTTTGACTTCTTCCCAATCCGGAATTCTTCCTTTGTTGGCATTGTCAAGAATCAAATGTCTTTTATGAAATTCATTCCACAAGAGAAAGCATTGCCAATTCAAATGTGCCATAATGCGGGACTCTATCTTCACGAGATCTTCATCCGAAAGCGGTTCCCGATTATACACATACCCATACAAAGCTATATCCTGTTGCCGCACAAGATTTGCATGTTCAAGGAGCAGTTGGACATTTTCATAAAGATCAAACATACAATTCATCAAATCTCTCGCCAAGCCAAAATCACCTTTACCATACCTCGTACACCTTGTGTGCTTGCATAAATCCTGGATTGCTTTCGAAATAACATCTGATTCAACGATACCGCGAAGCGCGTTTGCTAAAACTAAAATCATTTGTAACAACTCTGTTAAAGATGCCATATTGGGGGCCCTCCTTTGAAATAAAATATGTTATTAGGGACATGGCTCTTTTTGACGTCAAAAAAAGCCAACACATGCTGTTTGTGCTGGCTTAAAAACTTGTCAAAAATATTCTGCCCAGCATAAACAAACATATGCTGGAGCTTTTCAGGGTATTAGTCCTGCGACAAGTCCGCTGCTAAGGAAACGACTCCGCTCTCGAGGTTTCTTACACATACCGCATCGCAAAAGGAAAGATAGCAGCTTTGCGAAGCCCACTTCGGTATGTGAGTAAGGACGACCAATCTATCCTCACATAGAAAATAGCGCCGAAATAATTAAAAGTCAAGAGTTTACCCTTATTTATTCCAAAAGTAGTCATATTCCAATCCACGAATACTATTGTTTTATTATAAATACATTCTAAAAAAGGAGTTATGCCATGAAACGAAAGAAAAGATTCAAGAAAACATCGCACAATATCCCCTGTAAAGACCATCTCGGTAATAGTTATCCTTCGATCAAAGAAATGTGCAAAGTATACAGCATTAATCCCGAGACGTATTCTCGCCGTGTTAAAGTCTACAAAATGTCAGTTGCGGAAGCCTTAACCCGCCCAGTCAAGCATAACGGTGGCCAACAAATTCGTGATCATAAAGGTATACTTTACAAAAGTCGTACAAGGATGTGCGAACAATATGGGATAGCTCGAAAAGTCTTTGAATATCGAATCACACATGGCTGGAGTCTCGAAGAAGCTCTAACCACACCTACAAAAACAAACAAGCCTGCCAGGGAGTAACAACCCTGACAGGCTTATTTTTTTGCAATCAAGTTCGCAACTATTTCGCAACTATTTTTACAAATATTATGTGAAAATATATAGACTTACGTGAAATTCGTTTTCTTCAAAACAGTTGATTTTACGGCGTTTCTGTGGCATTTCGTGAAATAAAGGAATGTGTGGTGAAACTACGATTCCAAGTTTCATAATCTAAAATAAATACCTTTCATCGAGTTTTAGTTATTATTTTATACTAATTAATGCCCGTTTTCAATGCGATTATTTCTTGAAATCAATGTGCACGTGCTCACTTAAA
>Ga0256404_1003234_pt1 | contig 33762 bp, 26 predicted proteins | sample RumenRJG_01DNA_FD_185990 | JGI IMG/M metagenome (GOLD analysis project Ga0256404, IMG submission 185990) | Bovine rumen microbial communities from Lethbridge, Alberta, Canada - RJG_01 | ecosystem: Host-associated > Mammals > Digestive system > Stomach > Rumen | place: Canada: Alberta | collected... | reverse complement strand
TAAAGGCCGACATTCCTATGTCCGAAAAATCAAATTTTAGTTTGAGCCCCAGAGTCTTTCCGTAAAAATCCTTTGCGGCTTCCATGTTGTCAATTGGTAGAAAAAAGTTGTCATAACTTTTCATTCTTAATGCCTCCTGATTGCATTTAGTGTTCTACATCAATACCATTGATTTTACGTCATTCTGAGCTTGACTCAGAATCTAAAATCACTATACCGTAAAGAGATGCCGAATCAAGTTCGGCATGACAGGTTCTTGCGTTAATGGCATTGGTGTTCTACATATAAGGATGCAAAATATTTTGTAAAGTTATGGGCGGGGTAAAAATTTATTTGAAAATTTCAATTACTTTTAAAAACCAGGTCTCGGAAGGTTTTGCTTCTGGCATGTGCGAATACAGGTAATTTACTTTTGCGCGGACTTCGCCGTCAAAGCGATAATCTTTTTCTTTATAGTCAAGGCGGGATATTGTCTTTTTCATCAGTGACTTATTTTTTTCATGTGATTCCCTAAAGTTAATCCAGGCGGTACAGTTGCAGGGGTTTTTTGCATCAATAAGATTGCAGTGATCGGCAAAGAAGGAATCCAAATTCATCCTTGCCCTGAACAAAAGTCCTTTGAGCGTATTTGGTGAAACTTCAAGAAGCTCTGCCACGTAATCCGCATTCATTCCAAACATGTCCACAAGAGAAAAAGCAATGCGCTGTTTTAGGGTAAGTTTTCTTACCATTGCCATAAAGCAGCCGTTCTGTAAATTTTTTAATTCATCCGCAACAATAACTTCTTCCTCTGTTTGAGGAAGAGATTGCGCAATTATTTTTCCGGCAGTTTCAGCTTCTTCCAGCTCAATGGAACTTTTTTCTGCAGCACCGCTTTTCCGCAGGAACATAAGAAAATGCCTGTAGCAAATTGACGTAAGCCACTTCTTAATGGCCTTTGCATCCCTAATTTGGTTTTTCTTTTCAAATGCAGTCAGAAAGGTCTGCTGCGTCAAGTCTTCCGCATTGTCTGGATGGCAAGACAGTTTTAGCGCAAAATTGTATATGTAAAGATAGTTCTCTTTGAAAATGTCCTCAAAATTCATTTTGCTGCTTTAGTTTATTCCCGGCAATTTTTTGCCCCTGCACTGCAAAACCGATAGCGCCATGGATGGCGCGTCATTTCTTAGCTGAATGCCCCGTGAGTTTTCGTAGAAAAATCACATTTATAAATTGCATGGATGCAATTTATTCAACACAATATCTTGCCCTGCTGGTTGGTGTTTCAAAGACATCGATTGCAAAAAGCCTTGCGCTTCCTTCGTTTCCGTTACCCTTTAGCTCTGGAAGAAGACTTGTTATGCGGTTAAAAATCCATGTGGCTATCCGCTCCGCACTGGGGTTCATCTTAAAAACTTCCATGTCGTTCAAATTGCTGTGGTCAAGCTCATTGCATACATCCCGGAGCGTTTTCTTTAGGATTCCAAAGTCCAAAAGCATGCCGCCTTCATCAAGCTGTGTACCCCGGACATGGGCATAAACCTTGTAGTTGTGTCCGTGAAGGTTTTCGCACTTGCCGTGATAGTCCTGCAAAAAATGAGCTGCGCTAAATTCTGCCTCCACGCGCACTTGGTAAGAATGCCTTTCTTCCATTTGTTCCTCCTTAGCTATAGGTTCACTTGTCCCTTATATTGCCCCTTCGTACACAAGTCCCTGCTCGCCGTCTACAGTTACAGAAAGATCGTTTTCCAGCTTGAGTGCACCAGGTACGTCCAAAATCCAGACCAGGCGCTTGTTTATAAATGAAAGTTCCTGCGCGCTAATGTCGCTGCCCCCTTCAGAGATAACGCCCTCTGCAATGCGCAAAAGGGGAAGGGCTGCTTCCGTAATCCTCTTTAGCACCATAATGGTGTTGTGCTGCACGTTGATTTTTTCTCCGCGTTCCAAAAATGAATCTACGTGCACTATGCGGCCAAAAGCCCTTTTACATTCCTTTGATGCAAATCCAAATCGCGTTCCCCTTGCAAGAACGTTTCCCACGATAAGCACTTTGATTGTGTTCGCCATAAGGGGACTGCTAAGCGGAATGCCCGCGCACAAAACAACCTTGTCGCTAAGATGGACCGCCCCTTTTTCAAGAGCCATCTTTACCGCATTCTGAATCATCGTCTCCGAGTCGTCTGCAAGGTCGCAAAGGCAGGGTATTACCCCCCATTGAATCATCAGCTGCCTTGCCACCCGCTTTTCAGGTGTTACCGCAATAACAGTCTGCTCCGGTCGGTAGCTTCCAATCATGCGGGCTGTGTTTCCGTGCAGGGTTGGAATAAGAATTGCGTTTGCCTGAATGTTTCGCGCAAGCTTGTATGCACTGTGAGTAACAGCGTGCCCCACTTCAAGACCCGGCCTGTAGGAGCTGTCTATGAACTTCATTCTTGAGCGGTATTCAGAAGAATTTTCCGTAGTAGTTGTAATAAGTGCCATAGTCTTTACAGCTTCCACCGGATATTTTCCGTTTGCAGTTTCACCGGAAAGCATAACCGCATCAGTTCCGTCAAAAACCGCATTGCTAACATCCGTAAGTTCTGCGCGTGTAGGCCGGGGGTTTACAATCATTGAATCAAGCATTTGTGTTGCAGTTATTACAGGCTTTCCCGCATCACGGCAGGCAGAAATTATGTGCTTCTGGGCAAGTGGAATGCGCTCTACCGGCAGCTGAACGCCAAGGTCGCCTCTTGCAACCATTATTCCGTCCGCTTCCTTTAATATAGAAGAAATATTGTTCACACCTTCTTCGTTTTCAATTTTTGCAATAACCTTTGCAGATGAGCCAAGGCCTTTAAGGTAGTCCTTAATCTGGACAATTTCCTCCGCAAAGCTAACAAAGCTTGCCGCCACAAAATCAATGTCCATCTCTGCGCCAAATTTAAGGTCCGTCTTGTCCTTTTCGCTCATGATGGGAAGCCCTGCATGAACTCCTATAAGGTTCACGTTTTTGTTAGAACTTATTTTTGCCGAGTTTGCCGCAGTACAGATAATTTTTTCGCCATTAAGACTTTTTACGTCCAGCTCCAAAAGTCCGTCTGCCACAAGCACGCGCATACCGCTCTTTAGTTTCTTAGCCGCGTCCTTCCAGGAAAGCGATATGTGATTGGGAGTACATTCTGATTCGTCAGAGACAAGTTCAACGGTGCTGCCAGCTTCTATTTGAATCTCTGCATTGCCGGCCGTCTTACCGGTGCGTATTTCTGGCCCCTTTGTATCAAGCATTATGGCAACCGGCATGTTAAGTTCCTCGCTAATCCGCTTTACCCGCTCCATGGCATCTTTGTGCCATTCATAAGTTCCGTGCGAAAAATTAAAACGTGCAATATTCATACCCGCAAAAATCATGCTGCGGATTGTTTCGTCCTTGTTGCAAGCCGGCCCGATAGAACAGACTATTTTTGTTTTTCTGATATTCATTATTTTTTACTCCCAAAAGTGCAAGCCTTACTATACCGAAAAACTTAAAGATTTGCAATCTTAAGGATTTTTTGAATTTTTCTTTTCTGGACGGAACTGTCTTTGCTCTGCCATTCACTCATAAACTAAAATCGACATAAATGCCATTTGTTTACGGGCTTTCCGGGGTTCCGGCTTTCGCCTTCATTGCTTTGCAACGGCTTCGCCGCCCCTCCAATCCCGCGTAGGCTGCCAGTCCGGCTCTGCAAACAGTCTGATTTTTTTTGCCTTCAGTTTTTCGCTTTTAGACCGCCCAGCCTGTCCGCAGACTTTTCCCAGGGAAGGGCATGGTACCATCTTTCACGCCTTTCACCGCTCCATTTTTTGTGCAAAAGCCTGTCCATCAAGTTGCCGGTTACGGAAGGAAGCCCTATCACAAGCAGGTAAAATGGCCCCAGCACAAGAGACTGCCTCTGGTGTCCGCTTTCGTGCAAAAGACTTGCCTTGTCCGCCACCGCTGCATCGGCAATAATAAAGCTTCCAAGAGAAATTGCGCAGTACTTCATAAAAGGCCCCGGCTTTTTCGCCTCGTAGTAACTTATTCCAAACTCTTGCCTCTTCTTTGCCCTCTCAACAAAGCAAAGGATAAGCCCCAAAAGATTCTGCGGCAGCTGCCAGATAAAAAGAATTGGTTTTAGAAAATGCATTTTTGCTCTGTACACCTTTTTTGTATAGTAACTAGGCTGCACCATATACAGTCTTTAAATAATCAAAAATACTCTGCCTATACCTATCAAAATCATTCATGCAGTCATCAGGCAATTCTGCCCACAAAGTATTTCTAATTTCATTCTGAATTGTTGCTACAGTTGCATCTTTATCAAATGGGCTGTCCATCTCTGCAAGAAGACTCTTTATCTTTTTGAGTAATTCTTTTGAAAGCTCTTTGATTTTTTTGATGTCTTCTTTTGTAAGGCTGTCTTTGAAAAGCATATCGTAGATTGTGAGTTCTTCGTCGCTTTCGAAACCTTCTCGGACATAACGCTTTTGTTCTTCGGTCATGTCTTTTGCAGTTTGTAAAAGATCATTGAAAACCTGTTCAATTACAGCTTTATCTTGACTACGGTTATATTCTTCAATTACTTCCTGATAGTGCTTGTAATAATCTATTCTGCCCGGATTTGTTTTGAGCATCTGGGCAAGCCGCATTGCAACTAATTGATTTATGTCATTGATTACAAGTTTTTTGTTTTTGATTTTTGCAAACTCGGTTGCAAGCTTATCAAAGTCAATCCGACTTATATCAATTTTTGCATTTGGTTCTTTTGCGGTATCTGGAGTTTCTTCTGTAGAAATATACTCGTTTACAATTTCTTCGAGCCCTTTCATTATGTCGTCTACATCTACAGGTGCTTTTGGCTTTGTAAGCTGACGATAGATTGCTTCAAGAGCATCGTGTTGTTCTTTAAGTTCAGCTGTTATTTCTGAACGAACAGCATATTTGTAAAGACGGAAAAACTCTCCGGCTTTTGTACAGAATTCTTTTCTAACTTCATCAGGGGCGGCAACACTGTTTGCTCCAGTCTGAATCATTTTGATTCGTGCAAAGTTCTTTGATTTTATCAAATCGTTTATATTAAAATCATGCTGTTTTAAGAATTCAATTGTGAGAGCACAGTTTTCATAAATTGCTGCAACAAGCTTATCACGGTCTATTGTAACTTTGTGTCCGCCACCAGCATTTCCACCACCGCTTGTTGTATAATCAACCAGAGCCTTTTCAAGGGCAGTAACAATTCCAATGTAGTCTTCAATAAGTCCGTTTTCCTTTCCGTCGTTTACACGGTTTGCACGAGCAATGGTCTGCATGAGTGTATGAGCCTGGAGAGGTTTATCAAGATACAAAACAGAAAGTGAAGGACAGTCAAATCCGGTGAGCCACATAGCACAAACAAATACAACGCGGAAAGGATTATCTTCATCCTTGAATTCTTTATCAAGTTCGCGTTCCATCATCTTTTTACGATGTGGGATAATGTCTATGTCATGCTTTTTGAAGTATTCAATTTCACCTTGTTCCTGACTGATTACAACACACATTTCAGTTGCTTTCATCCAGTCGATTTTCTTTTGAAGTTCCATGAGTGTTTGTTCAGAATCTATACCAGCACAAGAAGCTTCAAGTTCTGTAATTTTCTCTTTCCAATATTTCTGGCAGAGTTCCAGCATCTGTACACTTGTAAGACGGTCCACAGAAACAAACATTGCCTTTCCAGTCTGCCAAACTTCTGAATAATGATTTACAAAATCCCTTGCAATTTTATCAAGACGTTTTGGATTTCTGATTATATGAAGTTCCTGCTTTATAAGATTTTCAACCTTAGCACGCTTTTCTTCATCATCAATCTGTTCAATAGCTTCAAGAAGTTTGTCGTTTATTTCTGGATTATCAAGCAGAAGTTTTTCACCACGGTTTTCGTAATAAAGAGGAACTGTGGCACCATCATCTACAGCACGCTTAAAATCATAAATAGAAACATAGTCCCCAAAGGTTCTCTGAGTGATATTATCAAAACTAAAAAGTGGAGTTCCGGTAAAACCAATGCGGCTTGCTTCCGGCAAAAGTTTGCACATATTGTTTGCATAAACTCCGTTCTGGCTACGGTGAGCCTCATCACTGATTAAAAGAATGTCGTAATCTGTGTGAATGGGCTTTTCATCCGGCTGATTAAACTTCTGAATTAGAGAGAAAATGTATGAAGGATTTCCTTTGAGTTTTGTAATCAAATCTGAACCGCTGGAAGCAATATACTTTCCGGCTTTTACGTTTCCAAGACAGCCACAGGCTTCAAAAGTTCCGCTAATCTGTTTGTTAAGTTCCGTACGGTCTGTAAGAATGACGATTGTCGGTGAGCCTTCAAGCTTACGGTGAATCTTTTGTGAAAGGAAAACCATTGAATAACTTTTTCCGGAGCCCTGTGTATGCCAGAAAACACCAAGCTTGCCGTCTTTGAATTTACGTGCCTTATATTTTTCAAACACCTGATTCACACCAAGAAACTGGTGGTTTCGAGCAAGTATCTTTACAACCTTACCGTTTGAATGGTCAAAGAGAATAAAATTTTCAAACAAGTCTATAAAGTTCTTTTTATTGCACATACCCAAAAGCATAGTTTCAAAAGCAACAGAACCTTCTTCGTCATCTTCGCTAAGACGCTTCCATTCGTGGAAGAACTTAAACTTAGAACCAAGAGTTCCAACCTTTGCTTCCGGGCCGTTTGCAAACATTATAAATGCGTTGTAGTAAAAAAGCTGAGGAATTGTATCCTGATAATCTTTGTAATTATCGTTATAAGCATTTTCTACGGGAATATCATCACGCTTGAGTTCAACAAATAAAAGTGGAATGCCGTTTACAAAACCAACAATGTCGGCGCGGCGGTGATAAACTTCTCCCCAGATTTTCATTTCCTGCACAGCAAGAAAATCATTTTCTTCTGGATGATTAAAATCAAAAAGTTGAGCCTTGCGTTTTACATAGTTTCCGTTATCGTCCTGAACATCAACTTCTATTCCTTCTTTGAAAAAGTTATAGTTCTTTTCGTTTGTCTGAATTGCAGAATCGCTGGAGATTTTTGTGTTAAGGATTTTTACAACCTGAGCAAAAATATCTTCCGTAACCCAGTCATTAAATTTGAATACAGCTTCTTTGAGATAGCGAGTCAAAAGAATTTCTTTATAAGATTTACGACCTAAAGATTGCGGATTTTTTAAATCCTGCGGAGACGAATCATCATCGAGCACTTCATCATTGTAAGCATAGAAGGTTCGCCACTTGAGAGTGTTTCGTAAGAGTTCGATTGCACTGTTTTGAACAAGTTCGTTTTCGCTGTATTCGTAACTCATGATTTTGTCTCCAATAATTAAATCTTTATCTTATTATACAATATATTTACTGGATTAGTTTTGATAAATTCTACTTCTTTTGGAAGTAAAACTCTTGGAATTTCATCAGTTAGCCAATATTTTTTCTCAGTGCTAGGCATATATTCAACAAAAGCACTTACTCCAATTGGTACAATGTATTTTGCCTGTGGAGCATATTTTTGTATAATTTCTTTATGCTTTATAAGCCAATCAGCTTTTATATCAATTTCAGATAAAGCTCGTTCTACTACATCAACAGTTCTATAATCAACATCTTTTTTATCACCTCTCTCATATGCGAGTGACATTGAAACAACTTTGCATTCTAGTATAAATAAAACATCATCCTTCATAAAAGAATAATCTATTTGATGTTCGGTACCGTCTTGTGCTTTTATTGTATCTGTTGGTAATATTGATTCGGTTGTTTTTAATGAATTCTCAAGAATTGTTCCCTTAAAGTTTTGATCATCCATTTTTAATTTAAAAAATAAAGTCAAGAAAGTTTTAAACATCCAAGAATAATCAATTAATAAATTATTACTAACTTCATAAAAAGGATAGTATAAACTACAATAACTTAAATCTAAAAGGTTTCTATTTTTATTTGAAAAAGTCAGAAAGTTAATTGCATTTTCAAAATCCTGTTTTGATATTTCCTTATTAGTGATGCCTATTTTTAATTTTATAAAAGTTATATTTTTTTCAAGATTTCTAATAATGTCTTTTTTACTTCTAATGGTATATCCTCTAAATAAATAGTTTAACAAAAACTCTGGTTTCCTAAAATCAGAAAACACAACAGAAAAGAAAAAATAAATTACACAAAGAAGAGCTTCAAAACTAATTTTGTTTGTTTCATAAAAACTTTCACTTGCCTCTTTATGTGCTAAATAGTAACTTCTTATATCAAATCCATAAAGAACAAAATTTGGACAATCATTTACTAAGCAGGTGAATTCCATTTTATATAATTTAGCAAATATTTCTTTAAAGATATCAAAAGAAATATTTCCAACATTATAAGTAGGAAATAAACAATAACTATCGTTTTTTTCACTTGAAATATTAGAATAATAAACTCTTAAATATGATGAATTGACTTTATTTAAATTTATTCGATTATCATATATTTGCATTAATTTTTCAGCTTCATTTGTAATAGTAAAATTAAACCATTCATTGACATTTATGTAATTCAGTTTACATCCTTTACCAAGTATTCTATACATTTTATTAACTAAATGTATCTCTAAGCAAATCTTTTCTAATTCATATATTTCTTTTAATTCATTAACTCCAAAATCTGTTAGCACTAACATATCTGGAGCTTTTTCTATTATCATACTTTCTGTAGAATAATCTTCAGTTAATAATAATCCATTGAATATTTGACTAACATTAATCTGTTTTGAACGAGCAATGTGAGAACAGAATCCTTGTTTCCCATATTTTTGAAATGCTATCTCCATTATTCGTCTTGTATTTAAAATATCCAATATAGTAGAACCCGGTTTAGGTATTGCTGGTGCAATTCTTCTATGAACATGAATCCAATACAAAAAGGATTTTTGCGAAATAATATTACTTGCGACTGTTTCCAATCGTCGTGAATAATCTGCCAGTAAACTTATAGCTTCTTCATATTCATATTCTTTTCGGGGAATATTTTTCCAAAACTTTCGTCTTTCGATTAAATATAATTGGCGCATTACCCCCATATTCTCTAACTCTATATGAAAATGCAAAAATGCTTGTTTATAATAATCCCAATATACTTTTTCGTCAGACATTTATATCTCCATTCATAAGTCGTGGCAAAAGCTTATCTCGAGCAGTTTGGAGAAGGAATAATTTCTTTTGAATTTGAGTTTTTGCTTTTTCATATTTCTCTAAATAAGAATACAATTTTGAGTTAGCTTCTGGTATTAATAATTTATGATTCAAAAAATCATTAAATGCAAAATTGTTTATTCCATTAGCACCATTTTTCTTATAAGGCAAAAGCCTTTTAGATATTTGCATATCTTCTATTTCCCGTTTTAATAAAATTGAATAATTCCAATTTTTCGGTCTAAATAGTTTACAAAAACTTGCACAAATAACAGGGGCCTCTAATGTAACCAGTAATTCATTTGTAACTAAAAGAGTTCTACCAATATTATTGATATTCCCATTTGATAATTCAAAGATAATATCTCCTTCACGAATATTTTTAGTTTTTATATCTTTATCAGAATGGTATCGGTACGGTATATCAGAAAATTGTCCTTGCTCAATATCGTTTATATCGGTACCACGAATAACGAATCCTGAATTTTTAAAATTTCCAGTTAGAGTCTCTTTTCCCCAGCCTCCATTGAAATGCTCAGAAAGTAATTCTTCTATTGTAAGTTTCTTCCATCCCTCTGGCACACCATCAACAATCTTTACATTTTCATGGCCGGGGAAGTTGAGTTTTACAAACCATTCTTTGTAGAGCTTCTGTGCCGCTTCTTCCAAAAGTTTTATCTGCTTGCGGTTGTTTTCTATGAGGTCATCGTATGCAGAAAGTATTCCAGCAATTTTTTGCTGGGTTTCAAGTGGAGGAAGTGGAATTGTCATGGAAAGCAAATCATCATTCTTAAGACTTGCACGTGTAGTCATAGAACCTGATAAACCTAAAAATTTTCCACGAAACTCTGGAGTTCTAAGATAATAGCCAATATATTTAGGAAGAACTTTATATTCAGAATCAATTGGTCGTAAACGTTTACAGAAACCATTATAAGTAGCATTAGGATAATCTTTTAAAGCTACACAACTCATTCCAAGTTCATCTGCAGTTTCACTTGTTCGCGTTACAAACACATCCCCTGCTTTTACAGAATAGTTTTCCTGTTCCTCTGGAGTAGATTGAACTAAATCTTTTATATTTTCTGGAATAAAAAAATTATTGAAGATTGTTGAAAAAGATAAAAATGGATATCCAGAACCAAAGAATTTTCCTCCTTTGGATAAACCATTGTGAACTTCATATAATTCGCCAAGCCTAACTTTCTTCCACTCAGTTGCCATTTATTTTCCTTCCGTCAGAAGTTTTCTGTCTTCAACGTTTTCCAGAACCGTCATCTGCTGGATAGCGATTTTGTTCAATTTTTCCAACCGTTCGCTTTGTGGCATTCCGTCATTTATAAATACTGCATTCAGATTTTCCATATTGCTAAGAAAAATCAGCTGATTTATTGTCGCATAATCGCGAATGTTTCCTTTTAAGTTTGGATTTGCTTCCCGCCACTGTTTTGCGGTAACACCAAACATAGCGACGTTTAGCATATCTGCTTCATCTGCATAAACAAAAGATTTTTGAACGGGTGTAAGCTCCGGCGGAATAAGATTCTGCTTTATAGCATCGGTATGAATACGATAATTGATTTTTGCAAGTTCTCGTTTTGCACTCCAGCCAAGCTGCTTTTGTTCTTCTTCCTTAAGGCGCTGGAATTCTTTTACAATATAGATTTTAAATTCAGGACTAATCCACATTGCAAATTCAAAAGCAATGTCTTTATGTGCGTATGTACCACCATAGCGACCTGCTTTAGCCTGCAGACTTATGGCATTTGTTCTTTCAACAAATTCTTTTACGCTAATCTTAAAACTATTTAATCCAGATTGACTTTTAATTATGGCGAATTCGCCATAATTAAAATCTGGATTATAGACTTGTTCCCAAATTCCAATATATTCCAGAGTATTTCGGTTTCTGAGCCAGTCTGTTATAAAGAAATCTCCGTCTTTTGCTTTTAGCATATCAGTAAGACAAAAATAGTCTTCGTTATTAACCTGAACTACTGTAATCTCTGTATCTTTTACATTTATCTTTGCCATAATAAAATCCTCAAAAAGGGGGCGGATTCGATCCCCTTTTTCACTTTAAGTTAAACCCATCGAATTCGAGGGGTTTAAGGTGGCCAATTTCGACAACCTTAAATAATTCTATTAAGTCTAATTTCTTTAGACCATTTTTTATTCTCCAAGCCCAAGTTCTTTAAGATTTGCATTGATTGTTGCCATCAAATCGTTGCTTTCATTTTGCAAAGCATTAAGTTCTTTGTGAATCTCTTTCATGCGTTCTTCAAAGTTTTCATCATCATCCTGAACTTCTGCAACTCCAACATAAGCACCTGGAGTAAGGGAATAATTTTTCTCTGTAATTTCTGCACGGGTAGCAATTTTACAAAGCCCTGCAACATCAGCATAGTTTCCTTCGTCAAACTTTTCAGAAAGCCAAAGGGCATCGTTGGCAACTGCAAGAATTTCATTTATCTCACTTAAAAGACCTTCAAGGACTTGATGAGCTTTTTTCTTATCTCGCTTTGCTTGATTGGCAGCCTTCTTGTCACCAGCCTTTAGAGCCTCTGCTTCTTTTCTGTCAAATTCAGTTTCACATTCCTTCTGCTCTTCCTGAACATTTTGGATTTCCTTTTCTATTAATTCTTTAATTTTTGTAAAATCAGCCGCTTTCTTGCATTTGCCAAGTTCATAAGCCATATCACGATCACTGAACTGCTCTGCTACTTCGTGAAAATAATTACAATAATCATTTATAACGGCTTTATACTTTTCTTTTTCTCCACGATAAAGATGGACAATGCTTGTAAGATTTTTAATTTGCCATTTTGTCCATTCGTTTAAGTTGCGGTCTACAACTGTAAAATAATTGCGGGCATCTATAAAAAGCACCTTGTTTTTAAGTTCATCCTTTTTGCCTTTATCAAAGAACCAGAGGGTACACGGAAGACTAAGCGTATAGAAAAAGTTATTTCCAACGCTGAGGATTACATCTACATCACCAGTTTCTACAAGCTTCTGGCGGATGTCGCGGTCTGCATGCTGGCTGTCTGTTGCAGAGGAAGCCATAACAAAACCTGCACGACCGGTTTCATTCAGATATGCATAGAAATAGCTTATCCAAAGATAGTTTGCGTTTCCAATTTCTTTTGTTTTTTCATTGTAGCCAGGGAGCCCAAAAGGAAGACGGCCTGCATTAAGAGCAGCTTCGTATTTTACTTTGTTTACGTTGAACGGAGGATTAGCCATAACGTAATCGCATTTGCCTTCAAGTTTGTGATAATCGTTGTAGAAGGAATTTGCTTCGTCTCCGCTGATGATTTTTGCATTAAGGCCGTGAACTGCCATGTTCATCTTACAAAGCTTTGCATTGAACTCAACTTTTTCCTGACCAAAGAAAGTGAGTTTGTCGCTGGCGTTAATACCGTTAGTGGCATTGCCGCAGGCATTCACAAAATCACCAGAACTTACGAACATACCACCAGAACCACAGGCAGGATCAAGAATCTTTCCGTGTGTCGGCTGAATAATATTTACAATCATTCTAACCAGAGATTTTGGTGTAAAGAAAACACCGTCATCACTAGCGATGTTTTTTGCAAACTTGTTTAAGAAATATTCGTAAATGCGGCCGATTACATCATCTTTAATTTCGTTGAGGGCATCATTGTTGAAAAGGCGGAGAAGGTCTTTGAGTAAATCATTTTTGAAAATTGTCTGATAGTTTTTTGGCAGAATACCAGAAAGGTCCGGGCATTCTTTTTCAATCGCTTCCATTGCCTTATCTACGGCTTCGCCAAGATTTTTGTCTTTTGGAAGATTTAAGAGATAATCATAGCGGGCATTTTCTGGAAGGAAGATTGCACTTTTTGACTTAAAATCACTTGATTCAACCGGGAGTTTTACTCCGTTGCGGCTTGGGCGGTCTTTGAGAATTTCTGCTTCTACATATTTAAAACGTGTAAAGGCATAACGAAGGTAAATGAGTCCGAGGACAGGCATGCAATATTCCTGTGAACTGAGTTTTGAACCTTCGCGTAAAGCATCTGCACTTTCCCAAAGGTCGTTTTCTAGTGATTTTATGTTGTTTTGTGCCATTACCTTTTCACCGCTTCTTTGATATTCCCGTAGTATAACATAAAATACGTTATTTTGGAAGAAAGCATTGTGGAAGAATAAAAACTGGAAGAATAAAAACAGCCTATATTTCTCAAATCCATTTGCCAAATCACATAAACAAGTGTATAATGGTAGATATTTTATTGCATCAAACGTAGGAAGAAAAATTGGCTATTACTGAATACTTGGAAAAGAACCGTAAGCTTTACGGAGATGAAGTTGCTCTTGTGGAAGTGAACCCGGAGCAGGAAGACACACGCAAAATTACCTGGAAGGAATACTCTCTTATCCAGAGCACGGACAAAACCTTCTACCGCCGCGAAATTACCTGGCGCGTCTTTGACGAAAAGGCCAACCGCATGGCAAACATGCTTCTTGCACGCGGGGTAAAGAGGGGAGACAAGGTTGCAATCCTTATGATGAACTGTCTTGAATGGCTGCCTGTCTATTTTGGAATACTAAAGGCCGGGGCTATTGCAGTTCCGCTGAACTTCCGCTACACCGCGGACGAAATCCTTTATTGCTGCAACCTTGCGGACGTAGACATCCTTGTCTTTGGGCCGGAATTTATTGGCCGCATTGAATCCGTGGAAGAAAAAATCAGCAAGAACCGCCTCTTGATTTATGTAGGCGAAGGCTGCCCAACATTCGCAGAAAGCTACCGCGAGCTTGTTGCGGACTACCCCAGCAAGGCACCCGGAATAGAGCTAAAGGAAAGTGACGATGCCGCAATCTATTTTTCTAGCGGAACAACAGGCTTCCCCAAGGCCATTCTGCACACCCACCAGAGCCTAAGCCATGCCGCCTTAGTTGAACAGAAGCACCATTCCACCAGCCGCAGCGACTGCTTCCTTTGCATACCGCCGCTCTACCACACAGGAGCCAAAATGCACTGGTTTGGCTCGCTCGTTTCCGGCAGCAGGGCTGTTTTGCTAAAAGGCACAAAACCAGAATACATCCTTGGAACCGTAAGCCGCGAAAAATGCACAATCGTATGGCTCTTGGTTCCGTGGGCACAGGACATACTGGATGCGCTGGACAGGGGCGACGTAAAAATCGGCGACTATTCCCTTGAACAGTGGAGGCTCATGCACATTGGCGCACAGCCTGTTCCTCCATCCCTCATCAAGCACTGGCTTGAATACTTCCCCGGCCACCAGTACGACACTAACTACGGCCTTTCGGAAAGCATTGGCCCGGGCTGCGTACACCTGGGAGTGGAAAACACCCGCAAGGTCGGAGCAATCGGAGTTCCTGGATTTGGTTGGGAATGCAAGATTGTGGACGCAGAGACTGGAAAGGAAGTGGAAAAGGGCAAGGCTGGAATCCTTTACGTAAAGGGCCCCGGCGTAATGAAGGAATACTACAACGACCCCGAGGCAACAAAGGCCGTGCTTCATGACGGCTGGCTTGACACTGGAGACGTTGCCCAGCAGGACGAAGAAGGCTTCTACTATCTTGTAGACCGCGCAAAAGACGTAATCGTTTCCGGCGGCGAAAACCTTTACCCTGTTCAGATAGAAGACTTCCTCCGCAAGAACGACAAAATCCACGACGTAGCCGTAATCGGTTTGCCGGACAAGCGCCTTGGCGAAATTGCCGGTGCCGTTATCCAGCTAAAAGAAGGCATGACCGCCACCGAAGACGAAATCAACGAGTTCTGCAAGGAACTTCCCCGCTACAAAAGGCCGCGCAAAATCATCTTTGCCCCCGTACCGCGGAACCCCACCGGCAAAATCGAAAAGCCCAAGCTCCGCAAAATGTACGGAGAGGAATACCTTGTCGCCTTTGAAAACAAGGGCTAGGGTAAGCAAAGAATTGCTGTCATCCCGAATACGCTTGGCAGGCTAAGCGAACGTTCGGGGTGATTTGCTGTGAAGTTAGCTAAGCGCTACAAAATCCTCAAAAAGTTGCAAGGAACTCTGCCACCAGCGCTTTGTCTGTTCTATTTCTAGTTCTTTATAGACGCTTGATTTGTAAAACTTTAGCAAAGCATTTTTTACGCTGGACTTTTCTTCCTCTGAAATGAGCATTATGGTTCTTGCAATTTTTCCTGGTAAAATGCTTCTTAGGTTTTCTTGCGTTACCTGCGTCATACAGTGATGCTCCTTGAGAAATTAAGATATGCTTTGGTACAGCTTCATGCTCTTTTTTCCTTTTCTGCTATAAAATTATGTAGTAGCGGAATTATGTATTCGCGTCCCTGCGAATGCAGTGCATCATAATTTTTGAAGAGGTAGTCGATTATTCCGTTCTGTGATGCCATTATAGCACAAAATTGGCTTTTGAGCAGTTTTTTTTTGTTGGCTTGTGAGACGTGCGAATTACGCTTGGAAGGCAAGCAACCGTTCGGGGGTGGGCATTATGTAATTTAGTTTTTCTGCGGTCTGGGGAGGGGCTTGCCTTCCCCAGTAAACATTTTTATTGCCCGCATTTTCTGCAAAGCATTGTTCCTACAGGATTTGATGCCCCGCACTTTGTACAGAACCAAACGGGTGTACCAGAAATATCATCCTCAAAATCTTCTTCGTCATTTGATTTACTTTCGATTTTGTCTTGTACTCCATTGGAAGATGGTATTGAAGATTTTTCAACAAGTTTTTTTAAATTTTCAAATTGTTTTTTTAACTTCTCAACTTGTTCTGTTAAGTCTGTAATTGCAAGTGCCGGGAATGTCAAAAAAAGTAAGATGATAGCACCTATAATAACCCAGTGTGGCTTAACCCAGCTTTTAGCTAATCCTAATATACTTGCAAAAATGTATAACCCCCAAGTAAATTTTGTTAATAGCGCATAAATTTTGGCCATAAAATCCTCCTAAGATTTTAATTTCCTTTTTTTTGTTGCAAAACGAGCGTAAAGCAAGTTTTGCAACAAGGGGATCCTTTCAATCCCCTTGTTCAGTGTACACTGAACAAAATTTTTTTAGAAAAATGTTATAGGTCGAAATTCGAGTCTTTCTTGCCAAAACGTAAAAAGCCACGGAGGGAGTTTTCGCACCAGCCTACGCCGCCGTGGAGGGGCGCGCAGCGTTGCCGTAAGGCAATGACCGTTAGGGAACCCCGGAAGGGCGGTGGCGCAAAGGGGCGGACGGTCGAGTTAGTCAAGGAATAAAATGGTAGAGCCGCTAAAAGTACCGTCCAGAAAATCACCGTACAAAAATCAATAATCATTCCTCTTATTGCCCTGTATTAAAAAATGAGTTATACTGGATGTATTAAATAGAAAAGTTTTATCTGAGGGGAATATAAAAAATGAATGTTGTCTTAATTTACGGTGGCCGTTCCGGTGAGCATGAAATTTCTTTGACAAGTTGTGCTGCTGTTGCGCGCAATATTTCTTCTGCCCACAATGTTACGATGATTTCTCTTTCCAAAGACGGAAAGTGGTATTTGGAGCCGAATGCTTTTGAGGAAATCAGCAAGAACCCGGAGGCAAAGCTTTGCGTTCACGCTGATGAGGCTATGCGGGTTAGCGTTGTGCCGGGTGGCGGTAAGAGCGGGGCATTTTTTGCTAACGGAAAGTATATTGCTTGCGACGTGGTTTTTCCGGTTCTTCACGGGACATACGGTGAGGACGGTACCATTCAGGGGCTTTTGCAGATGGCGGGGCTTCCTTTTGTGGGCTGCGGTGTTTTTTCTTCTGCGGCTACGATGGACAAAATCCAGACAAAGATTATCTGGGAGCATGCGGGGCTTCCGGTTGTTCCCTATATGTGCATAAGCCGCGCTGATGTTAACGACAGCAAGCGCTACGATGAGCTTGTTCAAAAGGCTGTGGACACGCTTAAGTTCCCGCTTTTTGTAAAGCCATGCTCGGCAGGTTCAAGCGACGGTGCTTCCAAGGCCAATAATGCCAAGGAGCTTTCCTTTGCTCTTATGGAGGCCTTTGGCTGGGACAACAAGGTTCTTATAGAAAAGGCGATTGACGCGAGGGAAGTTGAATGTGCCGTTACGGGTAATTCCGTTACCGCATCTTTTTCCAACGAAAAGACCTTGCTAAAGACTTACGGTCCGGGCGAAATTGTTCCCAAGCACGAATTCTACGACTACGATGCAAAGTACAATGACCCCGACGGTGCAGAGCTTAAGATTCCAGCCTTGCTTGAAAAAGACCAGCTTGAATACATTCGCGAAACCGCAAAAAAGGCCTACAAGGCAGTGGATGCATCCGGTCTTAGCCGCGTGGATTTCTTTATTGACCGCAAAGACGGAAAGATTTACCTTAACGAGATAAACACAATTCCCGGTTTTACCAGCATTAGCATGTTCCCCAAGATGTGTGCAAGCGAAGGACTGGACTTTACAAAGCTCATAGACTACCTCTTTGACGAAGCCCTTGCAAACTTTGCCGCATTTGATTCCCTCCGCACAAGCCGCGGATAGTTTTTTTGTGCTTTTGTTTGCAATGCTTTTGTTTGGGGAGTGAATTATGGAAACTGCACTTGAATACGAACCTTATGTTTACCCGGAGGGCTGCGCTTTTAACACTCTGGAAGACATCCGCGGAAAAAAGATAACGGTGATGGGGCTTGGCCTTAACGGTGGGGGCGAGGCATGCGTCCGCTTCTTCCTAAGGCACGGAGCCTTTGTTACCATTACGGACATGAAGACTTCCGAGCAGCTTGCTCCAACAATCAAGAGGCTTAACAGCGACCCCGACTTGGACAAGGACCGCTTTACCTACGTGCTGGGCGAGCATAGAATAGAAGACTTTGCGGATGCCGACTGCGTAATAAAAAACCCCGGCGTAAAGATTCAGGGGAACAAGTATTTGGCGGCGGCAAAGCGTATAGAAAGCGACATAAGCATTTTCCTTCATTTTACCAAGGCACCCATTATTGCGGTAACTGGCAGCAAGGGAAAAAGCTCCACGGTTAGCGCACTGGATTTTTCTTTAAGGAATGCGGGTTACAAGTCATTTCTTGGCGGAAACATAACTGTAAGCCCCCTTACTTTTTTGGAAAGGACTGACGGAACAACTCCAGTAGTGCTAGAGCTGAGCAGTTGGCAGCTTGCGGATTTGCGCGGAAGAAAGGCTTTAAAGCCAAAGATTGCCATCATAACAAAAATAATGCCAGACCACCAGAACTGGTACGGCAGCATGGAAAGCTACGTAAACGACAAAAAGCTTATCTACGCAGACCAGGGGCCGGAAGACTATACAATCCTTGACTTTGACGAAGACGACTATCTTAAGGACTGCCGCTCCCCCGAGCCTGGCTGCAAGTGCTGGGGAGATGTTTTTGCAAAAGAGACAAAGGGAACGGTTTTGCGCTACAGCAAGTTCCAGCTGCCTAAGGATGTGTTTGGTGCATACCAGGCAAAGGAAGACCGCTCTACTGTAGGCTATATCCAGCTTCCCGGAGACAGTGAAGGCCGAAAGGTTATGGGGCAGCTTCAGGTTCCTGGTGAGCACATGAAGACAAACGTTTTGAACGCAGCCCTTGCCCTCTCCCTTATGAATGTTGCCCCGGAGCAGATTCTTTCCATTGTTGGCATCTGGAAGGGAATTACCCACCGCTTGGAACGCTTCCACGAATGGCAGAGTCCCGAAAGCGGAATAAAAGTTTCCTTCTACAACGACAGCTGTGCCACTGTTCCCGAAGCCGCCGCCGCTGCAAGTCAGGCATTTGCAAGGAAGGTAATTCTTCTTACAGGCGGTACGGACAAAAACCTTAACTTTGAGCCGCTTGCAAAAGTTTTGCGTGGGGAAGGTGGTGCAGAAGCAAAGTACCAGCCACTGCAAACCTACCTGCTTGCGGGAAGCGGAACGGACAAGTTGCTTGCAAGGCTTGCCGATCCCAAGCAGTGCCTTGGCCCCTTTGAATCCCTGGAGATAATGCTTGGCGTTTTAAAGGCAAACCTTCAAAATCCTTCTGCCGACCGCGTCTACAAATTTTACCCGGACGACGACCCAATCCCGGTTGTCTTTTCTCCCGGAGCCACAAGCTTTGGAATGTTCAGCAACGAATTTGACCGCGGCAATAAATTCAAGGATGCGGTAAAGCAAATCTTCTCCGACGACAAAGTGGAATTGCCCTTGGACGTAAAAAGCTAAGCCTGAGGTGGGAAAAGACTGCTTGAAACTGCGCCTAAAAAATAAAGGGGGGGAAAGTCTCCCCCTCGCTGCAGCCACGAGTCGCTCCGCAAATGCCGGAAGTGGCAAGTTTTCTAAACGAACGACCGTCACCCTGAACTAGTTTCAGGGTCTGTACCAATACAAAATGCAGTTTTTTACAACAAGCCACTTCCGCCATTTTCTCCGCTTTGTCGTGTCTTCCGCTACCCCCTCTGCGGGGCAATCTCTTTGCAAAGCCCCGCAACGCCCCGGTGGTTTTAGGTGGTAGCAAAAAATCCGCGAGTTACGAAGTAACTCGGTAGCTAGCGCAGCTAGCGGCCAACGCCCCCGGATATCAAGGACGATTTTGTGGCATAGCCGACCACGGTTGGTGAGCATAGTCGAACCACGATCCGGTAATCTGCTTAAGCGTCAATTCATTTGTGTGCATGGAGAAAAATTTGAAAAAGAAGATACTGTGTGTTTTTATAGGAGTTATTGCAATGCTATTTTCTGGATGTTCCAAAAAGAACAAAGATACCCATTATTTTTACAGCGAAAAAGAATTGGATAAGCTTGAGGAATATATTTCTGCATCCTATGGAAAAATCGAATACGTATTGCATGAAATTGCATCCCCAGATATTCATTTAGATGTTATGGTAATAAAGCCAAGTGAAGATCAGCCCTATTACAAATTAGTTACGATGGGCGCTGGTGCTTATAAAATGAATGTTCCAAAAGAATTAAAAAGCTACAAGCTTGAAAGGGCAGAGTATGTTATTTTCTTGCCAAAAGATTGGGATCTTGAATCCAAAACCGATGAAGGCTACTGGCCCATAGGCAATTTAAAAATGGTGGGGCGGCTTGCCATGTATACGGACTCATGGTTGGGATTTGGCCATACAATAAGTGCAAACGAAGATTCATCGCCAGTTGCAAATAACACTGAATTCAACAGCTTTGTTTTGTTAAGGTCAATAGGCGTGGACAATCAGATTGTGGAGCCGCTTTCTTTGGGAATAGGCAAAAAAATCAATTTTTATCAATTGTATCCTTTGTACCAGGAAGAATTGGAATTTAAGTTGGAAAATTCCCTCGATGATTTGTGTGAAAAAATTGATGAAAAAGACTTGGACTTTGTAGTAAACATAAACCGCAAAAACTATTGCAAATAAAACAATCCAGGCTAAAACCGGGCTTTAATGTGCACCAGAGGAATTGCACATTATTTATTCAAAAATTGCTCTTGCCACTTTAGCAAAATGGAGAAATTTGCTATAATGGTAATATGAAAGATATAAAATTATTCGGACTAAATGGTTGTAAAAAGATTGCGGTTTTGGCTTTTTTGTCTTGCGCAACCTTGAGTGCCTTTTGTGCAGGCAAAAAGGATAAGCCCAGCGTAAAGACGGAAGGCAAAGTAGAAGAAACTGTTGCTCCTGTAGTTCAGGAAGAAGAAAAGGTTCCAGCGGTAACGGTTCCCGATTTGACGCTGAATTTTAAGGGCTTGGACCTTTCCACCGGAATGGAAGTTGACCAGAAGGAATTTGCCCCGGCAAAGCTTACCCTGGTTAATATCTGGGGAACTTTCTGCCAGCCCTGCCTTGTTGAACTTCCGGATTTGGAAAAGCTTAGCAAGAAGGTAATGTGGCAGCGCGTTCAGGTTGTGGGCATTTTGTGCGATGTTTTTGACACAAGCACTAAGGGCGAATTTGATCTTGCAAAAAAAATCATCCGCGAAAAGAATGTGTCATACCGCAACTTTATAATTGCAAGGAACACTCCTTGGCTTAGGGGCATTCAGGCAGTTCCTACAACTTATATCGTTGACTCAAAGGGAAAGGTTGTCTTGGGTCCAATCGTAGGCTCAAGGTCTGCTGATGAATACAAGGCTCTCGTTGACGAGGCTTTGGAAAAGATTAAGAAATAGTGTCCGTAAAAAATAAGGCGCTTCTTGCGCTAAGAATTTTCCTGCTGCTGCTAAGCCTTGCTTTTGTGGCGGCAGGAATTTTCAGAAACGAAAATTTCAGCATTTTCATAAAGGCTTCCAACATTTGCCTTGAATGCATTGGCATAGGATAAAGATTCTAGGCCAAGCCAAAGATTCCCCTTACAAAAATTTCAATTCCTATACAGATTAAAATTATTCCGCCAAAAATTTCTGCGCTGGAAGAAAGCTTCTTTCCTGCAAAGCGTCCTATCTTTAGGCCGGTAAGGCATATTGCGAATGTTACCGCCGCAATTATGAGTGAAGCAACGCTTGCCATTAAAAGGCCGTATTCTGCAATGGTAAAGCCTGTGGAAAGAGCGTCTATGGAAGTTGCAATTCCCTGAATAAAAAGCACTTTTAGCGAGAGGGCATGGGATTCAAGCGTTACGGAACATTTCTTGCATTGGTCGCCTTTCTTTTGGCAGGTAGAGCAGGCTTTTTTTCTGCTTGCCAGGGCTTCCACTATCATTTTTATTCCTATGTAAAGCAAAAGGATTAGGGCAATCCACGGAATGAATTTTTGCACTTGCGTAAAAACAGATGTTATTGTGTGCACGCAAAGCCAGCCTGTTAGCGGCATTAAAAACTGGAAGAAGGCATATACGCAGCTTATTCCGCACTGCCTTGTGCGGCCCATGTTTGGCTCTGAAATTGCGTTTACTATGGAAACAGAAAATGCGTCCATTGCAAGGCCTATTCCCAAGAGAATTGAGTTTACAAAAAACATGCAGTTCCATGACATAACGCTTGCTATTATAGCATTTATTGCGGATTAGCAACAGATTACCGTTTGGATTTGTACCCTTGGCACGAAAATCATCTTTTCATGATATTTGCTTATGCAAAGCGGCTGGAAATCAATTTTGGGCGTAACGGGAAGCAAAATATGGCTGAAAATCTATTTACGCGGAACGACCGAAGGGAGTGACAGTCCTATTACCGCGTACCATGGATTTTCAGACAGATTTTGCTGGTAGTGAAGCCCAAAATTGATTTCCTTGTATCCTTAGAGGCTAAGGCTTGCCCTGCTAAAGTGATTTGATGTAAGATGTTTGCGGGGGTGCATTTTGGCTGGAATGGGACGCAAACGGATTTTTGTGCAGGTGGCTTCTTCTTTGCTTTCTAACCTTCACTTGTCGGGGCTTTTTGAAAGGACCATCTACAAGGGTGGGGTAAAGAATGTTTGTCTTCCTGCCCTCAACTGCCACTCCTGTCCGCTTGCGTCTGCCGCTTGTCCTGTGGGGGCTTTTCAGTCGGTGGCAAATTCGCACAGCTTTAAGCTTTCGTTTTTTGTTACGGGGCTGCTTTCCTTGTTTGGGCTTCTTTTGGGGCGCTTTGTTTGCGGCTGGCTCTGTCCCTTTGGCCTTGTTCAGGGGCTGTTGCATAAGATTCCCCTGCCAAAGCTTGTGGTGAACAGGACTGCTGACAGGCTGCTTCGCTTTTTAAAGTATGCGGTGCTTGCCGTTTTTGTTATAATCATTCCTGTTTTTGTTGCGGATGAATTTGGCCTTGGCTATCCTGCCTTTTGCAAGTACATTTGTCCCGCTGGAACTTTGGAGGCAGGAATTCCTCTTTTGCTTATGAACAAGGCTCTTAGGGCTACGGTCGGCTTTTTGTTCAGGTGGAAGCTTTTTATTTTGCTTGTTACCATTCTGCTTTCGCTTTTTATATACAGGCCCTTCTGCAAGTACATCTGCCCATTGGGAGCCTTCTATTCGTTTTTTAACAGGATTTCGCTTGTGCGCGTACGCTTTAAAAAAGAAAAGTGCGTCTCCTGCGGAAAGTGCCAGTCAGTTTGTTCCATGCAGGTTAGGCTTCCGGAGAAAATTTCCAGCGCAGAATGCATCCGCTGCGGAAAGTGCGTGGACGCTTGTGCTGCAAAGGCGCTTTCTTTTTAGTTTGTTCTTCGCAAAAAAAATGCCGCAAGAAAAATCAATTGCTGATTAAGAAGTTCAATTTCAAGTTTTTAAAAGAAGCCTTTTTCGCTTCAAAAAATGTCATTATCGGGCGGTTGGTGAGCATAGTCGAACCATGACCCGATAATCTTTTGTACAAATTTGTGGATAGATTGCCGTGTCGAGCACGGCAATGACATGCTTTTTGCAAAACTCGACTTTTAACCTAAGAGTGTTTTGGGTTGTTTGGATTCATTCGGGGGCGTTGGCCGCTAGCTGCGCTAGCTACCGAGTTACTTCGTAACTCGCAGTTTTATATGCCAATAAATCATCCTTATATATCCGGGGGCGTTGCGGGGGTGTCCCCCGCAGAGGGGGTAGCGGAAAAGGCAACAAAGCAGAACAAATGACGGAAGCGGCTTGTTGTAAAAAAATGTATTTTGTATTGGGACAGACCCTGAAACTAGTTCAGGGTGACAGCCTCTTGTTTTTCTAGCCTGCCGCTTTTGGCATTTGTGGAGCGACTTGCCTTTGCAGCGAGGGGGAGACTTCCCCCTCTGTATGGCTTATTTTTTCCAAGGATCCTTGCGGATGAATGTCTCGTTGCGCTCGTAGCCTACGCTGATGATGTCTACCGGAGTGCCAGTAAAGTCTTCGATGAACTCTACGTAGTCGCGGGCATTCTTTGGAAGGTCTTCGTATGTCTTGCAGTTCTTGAGCTCTGTCTTCCAGCCCTTGAACTTTTTGAGCTGAGGCTTTGCGGCGTTCATTGCGTCTACGTTTGCGGGGAAGTCTGTTACGATTTTGCCGTTGATGTCGTAGGCAACGCAGGCTTCAACTTCGTCCATTGCATCGTAGATGTCCAGGTGGGTGAGTACGAGTCCGTCCAGGCTGTTAACGCGGCAGGCGTAGCGGAGTGCAACAAGGTCAAGGTAACCGCAGCGTCTTGCGCGGCCTGTCGTAACACCGTATTCGCGTCCTGTGTCGCGCACGTACTGGCAAAGTTCACCTTCGCTTGTGTCGTTGAATTCAGATGGCATTGGTCCGTTGCCAACGCGTGTTTCGTATGCCTTGAATACGCCAAGGATTTTGTCCAGGTCGTGGGGGCCAATTCCGCTTCCTACTGCGGCACCTGCTGCACATGAAGGGCCTGAGCTTACGTATGGGTATGTTCCAGAGTCTATGTCCAGCATTGCTCCCTGTGCGCCTTCAAAGAGGATGTTTGCATTGCGGAGCTTCCACATTTCTGCGGTAAGGTCTACGCGCATGGAAAGCAGGCGGTCCTTGTATTTGTCAAGGTAGGCTTTGTCTTCGCCAGTGTATTCGCCCATCTTTTCTTCCCAGTCAAGGTCTGCAAGGCGGAGTCCGTCGCGGTTTGCCTTTTCGCCGTAAGCAATTCCGATACCCCTTCCTGTGGTTCCGATTGGGCGGGGGCGGGCAGCGTCGCGCTCTTTGTCCATTGTGCGGTACTTTGGAAGAATGAGGTGTGCGCGGTCAGAGATGAACACGCGGCCTTCCCAGTTGATTCCGTTGTCCTTGAGCATCTGGAGCTCGTTGAACAAAGCTTCCGGGTCGATTACCATGCCGGCTCCGAGGTAGACGTTCTTGTTTGCATAGAGGATTCCGCTTGGAACCTGGTGCAGGGCATACTGCTTTCCGTCTACAACGATTGTGTGTCCTGCGTTTGGTCCGCCTGAATAGCGCACTACGTATTCTGCTTTTTCTGCAAGGTAGTCTACGATTTTGCCTTTGCCTTCATCGCCCCACTGGGCTCCAATTATTACAACCTTCATTTATGTTTCCTCCAAAAAGATTATTCTGCGTGGATTGACGGAGCTTTTACCGTTACGTCGTGTGCGCCGCTTTCCTGTACTGTTACCGCAGAAACAAGTGTGAGCTTTGCCTTCTGCTGAAGTTCAGGGATTGAAAGTGCGCCACAGTTGCACATTGTGTGCACAACCTTGCTGATTGTAAGTGCCACGCCGTCGTGCAGGTGTCCTGCATAAGGAACGTAGCTGTCTACGCCTTCCTCAAAGGCCATAGTCTTTTTGCCGCCAAGGTCATAGCGCTGCCAGTTGCGTGCGCGGTTTGAGCCTTCGCCCCAGTATTCCTTTACGTAGTTGCCGTTTACGACAAGCTTGTTGGTCGGGGATTCGTCAAAGCGGGCAAAGTAGCGGCCAAGCATTACAAAGTCAGCGCCCATTGCAAGTGCGAGCGTGATGTGGTAGTCGTGGACAATTCCGCCGTCAGAGCAGATTGGAACGTAGATGCCTGTCTTTGCGTAGTATTCATCGCGGGCCTTTGCAACTTCAATCGTGGCTGTTGCCTGTCCGCGGCCAATTCCTTTCTGTTCGCGCGTGATGCAGATTGAACCGCCGCCAATTCCAATCTTTACAAAGTCGGCTCCGTTTTCTGCAAGGAACATGAATCCTTCGCGGTCAACAACGTTTCCGGCACCAACCTTTACGTTTGCACCAAACTTTTCGTGGATGTCGTGAAGGGCCCTTGCCTGCCATTCAGAGTAGCCTTCGCTTGAGTCAAGGCAGAGTACGTCTACGCCAGCCTCCAAAAGCTTTGGTACGCGGTCCATGTAGTCCCTTGTGTTGATTCCGGCACCAACAATGTAGCGGTGCTTTGAGTCGTGGAGTTCAAGCGGATGGACTGCTGCGCTGTCAAAGTCCTTGCGGAATACAAGTGATACAAGGTTTCCGTTTTTGTCTATGACAGGGAGCTGGTTTACCTTGTGCTTCCAGATTAAGTCGTTTGCGTCCTTTAGGCTGATTCCGTCTTCTCCGGTAACAAGGTCCTTGAATGGAGTCATGTATTTGCTTACCGGGGATGATGCGTCTACGTGGTCTATGCGGAAGTCGCGCTCCGTGATGATGCCTTCAAGCTTTCCGTGGGCGCTACCGTCTGCCGTTACGGCAATTGTTGAGTGTCCTGTCTTTTTGATAAGGGCAATAACGTCTTCGAGCGTCTGGTCTGGGCGGATGTTTGAGTCCGAAGTTACAAATCCTGCCTTGTAGGCTTTTACGCGGGCAACCATTGCGGCCTGGTCTTCGATTGACTGGGAGCCGTAGATAAAGCTGATTCCGCCTTCCTGCGCAAGTGCAATGGCCATTTTGTCGTCTGAAACCGACTGCATTACGGCGCTTACCATTGGAATGTTCATGTAAAGGTCTGACTCTTCGCCCGCCTTCTTGTTGAATCTGGTTACCGGTGTTCTTAAAGACACGTGTTCCGGTATGCAGTCTGCTGAAGTGTAGCCGGGGATTAAAAGGTATTCGCCGAATGTGTGCGAAGGTTCATCATAAAAAAACGCCATTTGCAACTCCTCTTTTGGTTTGATTGTAGAGGGATTATAGCAGAAAGTTGGTTTTTAGTAAACGGCTTGCCTTTTTATGTTTTTGTCCTGGATTCTTTTTGCGGCGCTTTTTTCTGCTGTCCAAAAGTTGGGCAAAAGAACTTCTAGGCATTTTGGGTGGGCTTTCCGGGGTTCCGGCATTCGCCTCCATTGTTGCTGGCCCGCCCTTCGAGAGCCTCAGGGGCCGTGCCATCAACAACGCGTTCCGCGCCCCTCCAATCCCTGCCGTGCCTGAATTTGCAAAAGTCTGCTGCCCCTGTCTTTTTTACCCTAAAAAGAACCGGCTTTAGGAACAGACACCTCCACTGTTCCAAGGTCTTCTTTAGTCTGCGCGTCCGTAAAATGAAAAAGAAAGCGCTCCTTTCCCAAGTAGGTAACTTCATAGTTTACGTCTATTCCTGAATCTACAGCCCTTCCGTCCTTAAGCTTTGCGCCCGCAAAAATATCGTCAAGCCCCTCGCTTTTGATGCCCTTGCCCTCGGGGTAGAGCCTGAATGCACTGGGGTATGTCTCGCCCCTGGGTGAATGGTTTGAAAAAAGCACTATGCTTCCGTCTTGCATTGCAATGTGAGTGTTGTCACCGTTTATCTCGTCGTAAAAAGAGCCCTTTGTCCAAGTCTTGCCCTTGTCGCGGCTAAAGTAGCTGTCGTAGTATCTGTGTCCTGCCCCTGCATCTGAATAGACAAGGCAGTAGGCAAGCCCGTCCGGGGTAATGTTGGAAAGTCCCTTTTTGAATTGCCCCTCAAAGTCAACGCTTCCGGTTGGGGTCAAGACTGCTTCCGCTTCTTTTTCCTGAGCCACGCCCGGCTTTCCGATTTCCAGATTTGATTCCTTTGCCTGCTTCTTGCAGCCAAAAAGAAGGCCTGCCGGTAAAGTTGCCGCAATCATTACGGCTGTAAAAAATGCCCTTCTTGTTCTTTTGCACATAGCCTTTTTCATGTATATCTTCCTCCAAAGATGCGGATGCGTACAAATAAAAAAGGTTCTGCCGGACACACCAACAGAACCTTGAACCAGTGCCGGGCACCAGACTTGAACTGGCACAGCTATTACTAGCCGAGGGATTTTAAGTCCCTTGTGTCTACCAATTCCACCAGCCCGGCTGGATTAGCTTACTATAGCGGATTTCTTTAAGTTTTGCAACAGGCTTTAATTGTTTTTATAAGGAATGTCCGCTAAGCCGTGCAATTTATAAAAACTTACGCCGCCATGTAGCCCCTTTAGTACCGCGCAGCGGTATGAGCCGAATAGGCGAAGGGCGAAACGGCGGTGGCGCATAGGCATGTTCTGTCGGATTAGCAAAAAAATAAAATGGTAGAGCAGTCGGCAGTACCGTCCAAATTCAATTTGCAATTTTCTATATTTAACTCTCTTGATAAAAACCCCAATTTGCTTACAGAAAGCTTGTAATGTAGCAAAACACTGGCTTCCGCAGTTGGCATTTTGATTTTGGCATTTTGATTTCTGCTTGCTAAAACACGGTATTTCCGCTAAAGTATCCGCAGAGGAAAAAACATGCTGTATTATCTAATCGGTGCCTTGCCCTACATCCTTCAGCTGCTGCTAATCGTTCACATTATCAAAAACCACAAGCCCTTTCTCTGGCTCTGGCTAATCGTTTTCCTTCCATATATTGGCGGAATCGTATACATCATCATGGAATTAATCCCGGAGCTTATCTCAAGCGACGCTGTGGGAAATGGGGCAAAACCTTGCAGATGCCGTTAACCCAGGCCGTAAGCTTTCCGAGCTGGAATCACTCGTAAAAAGGCAGGACACAATTGCAAACCGCACAAAACTTGCCGACTGCTACGTAAGCCTTGAACGCTTTGAAGAGGCAATCGCACTTTATGACTCATGCCTGACCGGGCCATATTCGGACGACGCTGACCTTCTTGTAAAAAAGATAAACGCCCTTTTCCTTTGGGGCAAGACGGACACGGCAAAAGCCCTCATGGACGAATTCAAAAAGAAGCATAAGCTGGAAAATGCCTCTCTTGTTCTCCTTGACCTACAGCTTTCAGGCGACTGGGAAAAGCTCATGGACATATTCACCAACACCAGCAACTTCCGCGTGGGCTACGTCTGCGCAGAACATTTTGCAAAAAGTGGCGACACTTCTTCCACCCAAAAAGTCATTGATATAATGGAAGAAAATTTGCGCCTCTACAAATACCTAAAGCGCACGGAAAACTTTGTCTGGTACAAAAAGACCAAAAAACTCTTGGGCTAAAACTTGCTTTGATTGTTGCAGATTAAGTTTCTTCTTTTTTTTCTGGACAGTGCTTTTGTTGGCTCTACCATTTTGCGCCTTGGCTAATTCGACCGTCAGTTTCTTTGCGTCACCGCCGTTCCGCCCTTCGCTAGCGCTCATACCGCCCTTCGGCCGGTACTGTCGGGGCTCCATGGCGGCGTAGGCTGGTGGGTGTGTCTGCCTGCTTACAAAATAGAATCTAAAAAATCTGCAAGTTTTTTTTGCTGTTCTTTTGTAAGTGCCTTTCTTTACAAATGCCTTACTTGCCCAAGTGGGCCAAAATCGGTATAGTTGGAGTAAGCAATTTTTCTACTATAATAAGTCAGAGGTAAATTATATGTCCGATGAAGTCAGAGTACGTTACGCGCCGTCTCCTACGGGAATGCAGCACATCGGCGGAGTACGCACCGCACTGTTCAACTATCTTTTTGCCCGCTCAAAAAACGGCAAGTTCATTTTGCGCCTGGAAGACACAGACCGCACGCGCTATGACGAAAAATACGTCCAGAACCTTTACGACACAATGGCATGGCTTGGCATTGACTGGGACGAGGGCGGAGAAAAGGGCGGTGAATACGGCCCCTATGTTCAGAGCGAACGCTTTGAGCTTTACAAAAAATACGCACAGGAACTTGTGGAAAAGGGAGAAGCCTACTACTGCTTCTGCGACAGCGAGCGTCTTGAGCGCATAAGAAAGATTCAGACAGAAAACAAGCTGCCACCGGGATACGACCGCAACTGCCGCCACCTTACCGCGGAAGAAATCAAGGCAAACCTTGACGCAAAAAAGCCCTACGTAATCCGCCTTAAGGTTCCGCTGGAAGGAAAGACCATTTTCCACGACCATTTGCTTGGCGACATTGAATGGAAGAACGAAGACATTTCCCCAGATCCAGTCCTCTTAAAGAGCGACGGCTTCCCAACCTACCACTTGGCAAACATTGTGGACGACCACCTTATGCACATAAGCCACGTAATGCGTGCCCAGGAATGGATTCCTTCCACTCCGCTTCACGTGCAGATGTACCGCTCATTCGGCTGGGAACACCCGGAATTCTGCCACCTTCCTATGGTAAACGGTTCCGACGGTAAAAAGCTTAGCAAAAGGCACGGCTCTACATCCCTTAACGAATTCCGTGCCCGCGGCTACCTGCCAATGGCAATCGTAAACTACGTGGCACTTTTGGGCTGCTCTTATGAAGACGGCAGGGACATGTACACACTGGACGAACTTGCCAAAAACTTTAATCTTGAACACTTGAACAAGGCACCTGCCGTTTTTGACTACAAAAAGCTTGAATGGTACAACGGCCAGTACATCCGCCTTCTTTCCGACGAAGACCTTTACAAGTGGACGCTTCCTTTTATTACAGGAACTGGGGATGCAGCCCTTGAGATAAACCCGGACAATCCCCAGCCAAAGCCAAAGGTAGGCCCTGAATATTCTGGCGTTGCATTGGGAGAAGACGGAGAACCTGTTTGCGTAGACAAGAGCATGGGCATGTCCAGTGCAGACGTAAAGGCAGCCCTTCTAAAGCTTATGCCGCTCATCAAGGAAAGACTCCACTTCCTTACCGATGCTGCGGAAATGGTTCACTTCCTCTTTACAGAACCGGCAGTTCCTCCAAAGACAGACATCATTCCCAAAAAGCTTGATGAGGAAAAGACAAAGGCTGTTCTTGAAAAGGCAAAGGATTTTGTAAAGCAGCTTCCGTCCCTTGACCACGAGGCAAGCGAAGCCCTTGCAAAGCAGTGTGCAGAGGAACTTGGCATTAAGCTTGGCGACTTTATGATGCCAATCCGCATGGCCGTAACAGGTAGCCGCGTAAGCCCGCCGCTCATGGGTTCAATCCTGATTCTTGGTGTGGAAAAATCCATTGCAAGAATAGAAAAAACTTTGGCGGCCTTCTAAAATCCGCTTAACAAGAAAGAGCTTGTCCTGAAATTGCAGTTGATTTCTGGGCAAGCTTTTTTTGCAAACAATCATTTTTTATGGACTTATTTTATGGATTTATTTTATGGACTTAAGCTATATTTTTTCTTCCGCACTTGCATGTGAAAAATCCTTCCCCAAATTTGGTTTTAAAAAGCAAAGCGATGGATTCATCTGCAAGAAAAACCTAAGGCCACCCTGCGAAGATTTTTATGTGCTCCTAAAAATAAATTCATCTTTGGAAAGTCTTACGGCGGAAGTTTTTGATTCTGAAACAGACGAAAAATATGCCCTCTTTGACATGCCCCGCGCAAACGGAGCCTTTCTTGCAAAAATCCGTGAACAGGTTCTTGAACTTGTAAAAGAATTCCGTAAGAGCTGCTTTGAAACTTCATCGCCAAAAGAAAAGTACCTGGAATTTTTAAAAGAAAAATTCAATGCAGAGCCTGACTTTCCCTGGCAAGACAGCCCCGACTATTCAGTTTACCGTTGCCCCGGCGGAAAATGGTTTGCCTTAATAATGAAGATAAAATTCCGCCAGCTGTCACTTTCTTCTGCCGCAGAGGAAGAAGTCTGGGTTGTAAACTTAAAAGCCGACCCGGAAAAAATAAAAGACCTGGTCAACAAAAAATCCGTCTTTCCGGCATGGCACATGAACAAAAAGCACTGGATTACAGTCTTGCTGACGGCCTCAACGGATTTTGAAAGCTTGTGCAATCTTACCCGGCAAAGCTACGAACTTGTGACAGGCAAAAAATTTTTATGATTTTTTAGGACGAACTTTTTCCTGCTCTACCAACTGTTTCCTTGCTAACTCGGCCAACATGCCTCTGCGCCACGGGCTTTGCGGGGTTCCGGCTTTCGCCTCCATTGCTGGGGTTCGACCGGGCAAAGCCCAGTCTCACCCAACAGCAACCGCCTGCGGCGGCCCCTCCAATCCCGCGTAAATTACAACGAAGTTCCCCGCGTAGGTTGCAACGAAGTTCCCCTCATTGTTTTTAGGATTCAAGCTAAACTTCCTTGAATAAATTCCACATACACTTTAATATGTAGCCATGAAAATTGCAGTTACTTACGAAAAAGAAAGCGGAAATGTTTTCCAGCATTTTGGTAAAACCCAGTATTTTAAGCTCTACGAAATAGAGAATGGCCAGGTTTTAAATTCCCAGGTAATCGATAACGGTGGAAACGGACACCATGCCTTGCCGCCATACCTCAAAAGCCTTGGAGTGGAAACACTTATTCTGGGTAACCGTGGTCAGGGTGCAATCGATGCCATTGCCGCTTCTGGTCTAAAAGAGATTCCGGGAATTACCGGTTCTGCAGACGAAGCAGCCGCTCTTTTTGCAAAAGGCCAGCTTAAGGGCAACTTTGAAGCCAAGTGCCAGCACCACGGCAACTAGGATTTGTCCCAGATGGAAGAACCCTTTTACAAAGACGGCCTAAAATTTAGCTGCAAGCAATGCTCCTACTGCTGCTGCGGTTTTGCGGGAGTTGTGCGCCTTTCAAAAGAAGACCTTGACCGTCTTGTTGAATGGTCAGAACTTACTGAAGAACAGTTTATGCAAGTCTACTGCCGCCGCGTGGAAGATTATGACGGTTCAACATTCCTAAGCCTTCGCGACCTAAGCAACAACAGCTGCATCCTCTGGGAAAAGGGAGGATGCTCTGCATACCAGGCACGCCCACTTCAGTGCAGGACCTACCCCTTCTGGAAAAGCATCCTAAAAAGCGAGGACACTTGGAAAGAAGAAGCCAAGACTTGTCCCGGAATAAACACGGGTCTTTTGCATTCAAGGGAAGAAATAGATGCCGAACTTAGCAAAATGAACTAAGTCTTTTGCAAAGCCAAGCACGGCCGGGATTTTGGATAAAAATTGCCTCCGTGCAATTTTTATCCATGAGTTTTCCGTTGGAAAACTCATGGATTTCTATGCAACGAAATGACGCGCCCTCCCTGGCGCTGCTTGTTCTACAAAGCCGAAAGGCGATTTTCTCAACAAAGTTTCAAGTGCTCCCCCAGAGAGCCATTTGCAAGAAAAAAATCATATATTATTTACTGTGTCATTAATAAGTGTTAATCTAAATTCTCAATCTTAGCATATAATCTTTATGTAAAAGCATCCTGCATCATCTGTCTCTTCGTCCAGCAGTTGCAGAAGGTAAGTGCAGTAAACAGGGAATGCAATGTAGCAAAACAGCGTGCGGAAGCACTGGAATGTAGGCTGAAAACGCGGCAAAAAAGCATTTGCGCGGTGCGACCGAAGGGAGTCTGATACCTTATATCCGCGCTCGGCTTTTTTGACGCGTTTTCAGCCGGGAATGGAAGTGCTTCCGCAGTTAGATTAATGCTTGCTAAGTTTCATTTAGATTTGCACTTACCTTCTACACATATATTATTTACTGTTGCCATTCATTAATAAAAATTGTAAAATCAAGGAGCTTTATAGCAAAGGAGTTTTAATATGAAAAAGATTGTACTTTCTTTAATGGCTGTGGCGGCTTTGACTGCCCTTACGTCATGCAGCAAGAAAGAGAAAAAGGCCGGAGACGGAGCATCTGCTTCTGGAAAAACATGGATTGTAGCTACGGACACAGCATTCCGTCCTTTTGAATACACTAACGAAAACAATGAATTTGTTGGAATTGACGTAGACATTCTTGCAGCCGTTGCAAAGGATCAGGGCTTTAGCTACGACTTGCAGAGCCTTGGCTGGGACGGTGGCGTTGCAGCTGTTCAGGTTGGACAGGCAGACGCACTTATTGCAGGTGCCACAATCAAGCAGGAGCGCATTGACTCTGGCTGGATTTTTAGCGACGGCTACTATAACGCAACCCAGACATTCGTTGTTGCGGCAAATTCTTCCATAAGCAAGTTTGACGACCTTAAGGGAAAAAAGGTTGCCGTAAAGAATGGAACAGCAGGTATGGACTTTGCAAACAAGCTCAAGAGCAAGTACGGCTACG
>Ga0256404_1003233_pt1 | contig 33777 bp, 33 predicted proteins | sample RumenRJG_01DNA_FD_185990 | JGI IMG/M metagenome (GOLD analysis project Ga0256404, IMG submission 185990) | Bovine rumen microbial communities from Lethbridge, Alberta, Canada - RJG_01 | ecosystem: Host-associated > Mammals > Digestive system > Stomach > Rumen | place: Canada: Alberta | collected... | reverse complement strand
TGCGGACACAGGGATAGGAAGAACCGGGACAAGGGAACACACACTTTTTGCTGCCGAAAATGTGGTTACCGGACAAACGATGACCGTGTGGCAGCGATGAACCTTCAGCGGATGGGAAGAGAGTACCTCCTGAAGGCTCAGGCATTAAAAGAAAATGCCGCGCTGCAGGAGCATGCTCCTGCAGACGGGGTGCAGTCAATCACCCCTCGATGTGCCGCCAGTCCTGCTGTTTCCGCAGCAGGATGCAACTGCTTTCAGAATAAGGTGGGAGATGCTACATCACTTACCACTGGGCAGGCACAAGCCCGCGAATTCATTCGTGGGTAGTTGACTTTATTTCTCCTCCTTTGCCATAAGGATGAAGAGTTCTTCGATAGTGATGGGATCCATATCGAATCCATTAGGTACCCTGTCGCGTTTTACGGCTGCGCGGCATCCGTAAGGAGTTTCTGAGACATGCAGGACAGCATCCGGATCCAGGGCATCCAGATCCTGTCTGGTGCAGGAGATCACGCCGTATTCGGATGTGAGTCTGTCTTTTTCTTCACAGAGAAGAAGTTTGCCTTTGTGGAGAAACGCGATATAGTCGCAGATCTTTTCCAGGTCGGAAACGATGTGGGAGGAGATAAGGACGGAGTGGTTTTCGTCCCTGGTATACTCCATAAGAATACTGTTTACCTCATCCCTTGCCAGGGGATCGAGACTGTTTGTGGCCTCGTCCAGAACGAGAAGTTTCGGATCGTGGCTCAGTGCCACAGCCAGGTTCAGTTTCATCTTGTTTCCGCTGGACATTTCCCCGAAAGTCTTATCCGTGGGGATGTTCAGCCGGGAGAGATATCCGGCGAATGTCCTGCTGTTCCAGTTGGGGAACGCATCCTTCATGATCTTTTCTACCTGTCCTGCCTTGAGGGAAGAGGGAAGACCCAGAACATCGATCACGGTCCCCACATCCTTTTTCCAGGAGACATCGTGATCTTTCGGATCATTTCCGAGAATGGAGATCTCTCCGGATGATCTCCGAAGAAGACCCATAAGAAGGCGTATGGTGGTGCTTTTACCGGCACCGTTTTCCCCCACAAGGCCGAAGATACAGCCGCTGGGGAGGGAAAAGCTGACGTGATCCAGCTCAAATCCGGGGTAGGATTTGCACAGGTCACGGATCTCTATAGCATTGGTCATGGCATTATTCCTCCCAAAGGATGTCGATCATTTCTTTGATGGCGTCCCTGCTCATGGAACAGGAAGAGGCGAGTCTCGTGATCTCGGAGATGTGTTCCTCGATCAGCCTGAGGTTCTGTTCACGGATCAGATCCAGATTTTTCGGCGCGACGAAGGAACCTTTTCCCGGAACTGTGTAGATGAATCCTTCACTTTCCAGTTCTTCGTAAGCTCTTTTGGTCGTGATCACGCTGATCTTGAGATCTTTTGCCAGATTCCGGATTGAAGGAAGCGGATCATCTTCTTTCAGAGACCCGCTGATGATCTGGTCTTTGATCTGTCCGTAGATCTGGTCATAGATCGGGACGCCGCTTCGGTTATTGAGTAATAATTGCATGCAAGTACACCTCGTTAACTGTGTATATACAGTATATACAGTAGTATCATCGGTGTCAATCCCTTCCGGAGGATATTCCGGGTGTTTTTTCTTTCCGTGAAAGGTTATAATAATATCAACACATTTTAGAAAGGGGATTTACAGAATGATCAAGATCGCGAAGACAGAAGGCGGTCTGGTCCGCGGCACTTATGCGGCGGACATGGCTATCTCGGTATTCAAGGGAATTCCTTATGCAGCTCCTGCAGTGGGAAAGAACCGCTGGAGGGTGCCTCAGCCTGTGGAACCATGGGAGGGGGTCAGGGACTGTCTGGAATTCGGTCCTGCCAACATGTCGGATTACGCTACGGCATACGGACCTTTCTATCAGAAGGAGTGGCACTGGGACTATGAGTTCCCGATGAGTGAGGATTGTCTTCAGCTCAATATATGGACTCCTGCCAAAACTGCGGATGAGAAACTCCCGGTCATGGTCTGGATCTTTGGAGGCGGACTTATCGGTGGCAATCCCGCGGAGATGGAGTTTGACGGGGAACGTATTGCCAGGAGAGGGGTCATTCTTGTCTCGGTAAACTATCGTACGAATGTCTTCGGGCTTTTCGCTCATCCGGAGATCACGGCGGAAAACGGGGGAAAGCATTGCACCAACTTCGCGTTGTTTGACCAGAAAGCCGGAATCGACTGGGTCGGACGCAATATCGCCAACTTCGGAGGAGACCCGGACAACATCACCATATTCGGACAGTCTGCAGGCGGCAGAAGCGTTCTTTGCCAGCTGATCTCTCCTCTCAATCAGGGAGGTTACATCAAGAAAGCCATCACCCAGAGCAGTACGGGCATCAACTTTGCGATTGGGGGACATGGTACCGATTACCTGACTCTGAAGGAAGCGGAGGAGCAGGGCGACCGTTTCTTCCGCGAGTATCTCGGAGTAACGACGCTCGAAGAGGCGAGAGCTCTCCCTGCTGAATTCGTCCGCGACAAGTGTTTCGAGTTCCTGGGAAAGAGAGCGGGACAGTTCCAGTTCGTGGTGGACGGAGATTTCCTCACGGATCAGCCCACTTATATGATGGCGGACAACAAGATGCTCCAGATCCCGATCATGACCGGATATACCACAGGTGAATTCTTTGATGTCATTACCGCTGACAGTCTGGAAGATTTTGAGAAAAAAGCGCACGTTCTGTATGGCGAATATGCGGAAGAATTCCTGAAGCTCTGCGATTTTGAGAGCGGCGATCTGGATAGGGTCCTGGCGCTTTCAAAGGTGAACGGTTCTCCATTCGGAGTCCGTCTCCTGCTCATGAGAGGCGTCGATGCGGGACGAAACGGATGGCTTTATGAATTCGATGCGGACATTCCCGGCGAAGATCATCCTGGAGATTACCACTCTTCCGATCTCTATTTCGTCTTTGAAACACTCGGCAAGTGCTGGAGACCTTTTGAGGGCAAGCATTACGATCTCTCCAGAAAAATGTGCAACTACTGGACGAACTTTGCCAAAACAGGCGATCCCAACGGCACGGACGCGGATGGCACTCCCATGCCGAAGTGGGAGCCGTTCACGGGAGATGATTCCAGACCCATCGTTTTTGGCGATACGGTCGGAATGTCCGATAAAGAGCTGTCTCCCTGCGTAAAGGGAATGTACCGTCTTGCGGCGGATCTTCTCTGGAGAAAAAAATAGGAAATACCCTGAAAAAACAAGAGCAGCGAAAGCTGCTCTTTTCTTTCGCGAATATTTTTCTTGGCATGACCGGATGATATAATATGGAAAAACAAAGAGAGGAAAGCTTTGAGAGAGAAAGACAGAATCCACATCCTGTTCCTTTGTACGGGGAATATCTGCAGAAGTCCGATGGCGGAATATATCTTTGAGGATCTCGTGGAGAAGGCAGGTATGGAATCCGGTTACGTCATCGACTCTGCCGGTTGTTCGGACGAGGAGGAAGGTAACGCACTCTATCCGCCGGCTCAGAAGGTGCTGTCGGAACACGGGGTCCCCTTCGGAAGACACCGTGCCAGGCAGGTCACGGAAGAGGATATGCGCAGGGCGGATTATGTCATCGTGATGGACAGCTGGAATCTGCGGAGCCTCGGTTACCGGTACGGGCAGAAATACGCGGATAAGACAAGGAGAATGCTGTCTTTCTGCGGTGAAGACGATACAGACGTGTCCGATCCCTGGTACACGAGGGATTTCGAAACCGCTTACCGTGAGATCCTGCGGGGTTGCGAGGCTCTGCTGAGATACACGGGCAGACAGATCTGAAAGGAAAAAAGCATGGGTAGTTTCAAGATCACGCTGAAGATGGATGAAAAACTGAGAAAAGATATTTCCGAGGCGGTGAAGGATACCGTGCGCGGAATTCCCGGATCGGTGAAGAACGCTGTGCGCACCGGGGTGAGCGAACGCCGTGTACCGCTGAAGGAGTTGGCGGATAATGTCTCTGAAGCGAGGCAGAAAATACTTCTTGCGATGCTGCCGGATGAGTTAAAAAAAGGAAAAACCATAACATTTGAGAACGCGGAGAGAGGAAAAAACTGCGATGGATAAAAAGGAACGGATGCTGAAACGGACAAGGGAACTGATCTCTATCGACAGTCCGACCGGTTTTACGGGAAAAGCCACGGAATACGCAAAGAATGCCCTGGAGGAAATGGGATTCCATCCCTCTGTTACCAGAAAGGGGAGCGTTCTTGCCGAGATCGGCGGAGAAGGGGAGCCCCTGATCCTTACAGCCCACCTGGATACGCTTGGCGGTATCATATGTGAGATCAAAGCGAACGGAAGGCTCAGGATCTCCAATCTGGGAGGTCTCAAGGCAGTGAACTGCGAGACGGAGAATGTCCGTGTCTATGCCAGAAACGGGAATATCGTGGACGGATGCCTGCAGCTGTGCAACGCTTCTTCCCATGTGAACCCGGACCTTTCCAAGACGGAGCGCACTTTTGACACGACCGAGATCGTTCTTGATGCGGATGTCTCCTCGAAAGAAGACACGCTGGCGCTTGGGATCACCAACGGATGCTTCGTATGTTTTGATCCGAGGTTCACCGTGACCGAGACCGGTTACATCAAGAGCAGGTACCTGGACGACAAACTCTCTGTGGCGATCCTTCTTGAGTTCGCAAGAGAGGTTTCGGAAGGAAAACTGAAACTGAATCGTAGAGTCTACCTTTTCCTTACCACATACGAGGAGGTCGGGCACGGCGGCAAGGGCGGCCTGCCTGAGGATGCAGTCGAGATCCTTGCAGTGGACATGGGCTGCGTCGGAGACGGACTGGAGGGAAGCGAGAGAAAGGTATCGATCTGCGCGAAGGATGCGCACGGACCGTATGATTACAATGTCACGACGAAACTGGTGAATCTCGCGAAGGATAACGGTCTGAACTATGCAGCGGACGTGTATCTCAATTACAGCAGCGACGCGCAGGCGGCGATCGGTGCAGGATACGACATGAAACATGCCCTGATCGGACCGGGAGTGTATGCATCACACGGATATGAACGCAGTCATGTTGACGGCATGATCAATACATATGAACTGTTAAAACTATATCTATCATGTTAAGTAGTACCAAAAACAAGGGTATTTATAGATTTATAGCTATGTCTGATAGGGGATTCTCACAAAAGCGATTAAAGAGATAAAGGAAAACAATTATGAACCTCAAAAAGTTATTCAAGATTATCGCAATTGCTTGTACTGCGGTTGTTTTCGTAATGTGCTTTCTTTTTTTTATACATGATGATTTGATGGAAACTGCAAATCATAGTTATATGCTCCTTACTGACATTGAGGCAGGGCGTTTCTTTGATTTTTACTTGGATGTTGAGGCACATAATAATGACCTTTATTACATAAACTCTGCAAACTATAACATTTTGGTATACTTGTTTTTTGCTTTATGGCAGTTACCTTTGCAAGTGTTATCTTTCGTTTTTAGGTTTACACTCAGGGAACAAATACTATGGATGTGGTCAAAAGTTTTACCATGTGTTTTCTATTTGTTATGTGCATTAGAGGTAAAAAACATTTCAGTAATAGTAAGTAACGATTTAAATGAAGGTAGGAAAAATGCAATCGTATTTTTAGTTTCTCCAGTTGCGTTTTTTTCAGCCTTTATTATGGGTCAATATGTAACAATATGCTTGTTTTTTATGTTGCTTTTTATTCGTCTTATGGAAGAAGATATAGGGGCTAAGGCGATAATTGTTGGGGGGATAGCAATATGTTTAAATCTAATGACATTCTTTGTGATTATTCCTTACTTGCTACTAAAAACTGAAGCTATCAATAAGAGTTTTATTGCAAATCTTTTACTATTGTTTACCCCTTTCCTCGTTACGAAGTTACTATTTTTGGGAAAAGAAGGACATTCAAAATTTGCTTCTGAAATGATTAGAAGGATAATGACACCTTTAGTAGTTGGAAATGTAGAGATACCCGTTTTCCCTTGCATTTTAACTGTTCTCTGTTGTGTATCATTATTAATGACTGATGAACGTAATATTCATTATGGCATTCGCATATCGCTTTTATCTCTTGCGGCATTGTTTTTGCTAATAGAGTGGCATCCTCAATGGATCATATTATTAATTGCAATTATATCCATCAATATGGAGTGCAATGAGAGAGTAAAAGCATTATGGCCTGTGCTCTCCGTGATGCTCAGTATAGGTTTTTATCTTTATAGTTTTTGTAGGTTCCCTGGACAATTGGAGAATAACCTGCTAAATGATTCCTTCTCTTTTGTCAGTTTGATAGATTTCCCGGAACAAGGAATGCTTTTCTCGGAGATGCTTACAATAATTGATTCAGATATTCCGGTAAGAATGATTGCAAAGGCGTTATTTAGTGCAGTGCTTGTCTCACTTATCTTTTTTTCTTGGCCTGGAAAACAGATTATCTCATCCACAAAAACGCAAAATATAGCAAATTATCGAGTATGCTACGCTGTTATTACCTTTTTTGCTGCAATAATCTCTTATACAGTATGCATTTTTATGCCTTTTATATTTGCTAGGTAGTAATGTGGCGCGAAAAAAGAGCGTTCCGAATGGAACGTTCTTTTTGTGCAAAGATACAGGAATTGTGGACGTTGTATGTATAACATGCATATAGGTAGTATAATTATCTAAAAGAGATTAGGAGTGGTATATGGGTAATCATTTCGTCCTTATGGTAGTGGTCGCAGCTTTTGCGAGTTTTATCGCGGGAGCATTGATCGCTGCAGCTATTTTTTCAAAGGGGGCGAAGAAGCGTTCCGGAAAGTTCTTCTTCAGAAGAGTACTTCTGGCTTACCTGATCGGGCTGGCCCTGTTTGTCCTCGTCGGCATTGGTTATCTTATGGCTTACAAAAAGCCCGGCGAGGCTTCCGAGATGGCGCTCACCGGTGATGATATTGTATCGGTGACAGCGAAAGACTACGGCTATTATATGGACGGTCCCGGAGAGGACACCGCTCTTGTCTTCTACCCGGGCGGAAAAGTCTCAGCGGAATGCTATTCTCCTATGCTGCGGAATATGGCGGAGAACGGGGTGGATATCTACCTTATGGACATGCCTGCCAATCTTGCTTTCCTGAAAGTGAATGCCGCAGATCTTGCCATGGGTGACGGCTCATACGAGCACTGGTATGTGGGAGGACACTCCCTCGGCGGAGTTGCAGCGTCCCTATATGCCAATTCACACAGCGATGCCCTTGACGGTGTTGTCCTGATCTCCTCCTATCCTTCCAAAGAGATTCCGGAAGGGATGAGGATGATCTCGGTGAACGGATCTCTGGATACGGTCCTCGACGCCGGGGCGTATGAGAGCAGCAGAGAGCTCTGGCCCTCAGCCTGTTCTGAGTATACGATCAGCGGCGGCAATCATACCGGTTTTGCGGACTGTTCCCTCATCAGCGGAGACACGGAAGCGACGATATCCCCCCAGAGACAGCAGGAACTTGCGGCAAAAGCTGTCACGTTTTTCCTCCATCCCTATGTCCCGGCGGAAGAAACACAGGAAGTGACACCCGAACCCGAACCGGAACCGGGGAAAGAGCCTTTGAAGGAAGGTGTTCAGCTCTTTGTAGATAGAGTTAACGGTGAAGATTTGGAAATGTGGAGTTCTCCATACAGTTTTCCGGAAACAGAGACTGATATTTATATTTCAAAAGGACATTATTGCTATATTAATTTGCTTGGATTTGCGTCTCAAGAGCATTCCGATACCGTTGTACTTTATATTCACGGCGGTGCCTATCTCAGCGATTTCGACAATGGGTATTATTATCCTGTCGTCAAACAGATCACAATGGAAACTGGTTATGAAGTGGTTGCTCCTCAGTATCCCCTTCTTACAGGCTTTAACTATACTCATGCCTATTTGTGTTTGCAGGCCGTGTATTACCGTCTTGTTGCGGAATACGGAAGCAGCCACGTCATCGTGATGGGCGACTCGGCAGGGGGATCACTGGCAGCCGGCCTCTGTATGCAGGCTGCGGAGAACGGATGGGAGCTGCCTTCCCAGCTCGTATTGTCTTCTCCCTGGGTGGATCTGATGATCACCCATCCGGAGACGGATCGCTATCAGGAACTGGACAAGGACCTGGACGCGTACATGCTTCGCCTCTATGCGGAGATGTGGGCAGCGGGGGAGGACCCCAGCGATTACCACCTCAGTCCGATGTATGGGGATGTAACGGTGCTTCCTTACGTAACTTTGTATTATGGCGACAGCGAACTGTTCACTCCTATGGAACAGCTTTTCTACGAAAAACTGACCTCAAAAGGTGTGGCATGTGAGCAGATCATCGGTCCGGGTATGGGACACAACTATGTGATCACGCATCCGGAAGATCTGTCGGATCTTTGCCGGCGAATGGTTGAGAGACAGAACACCATCCTTGGTATCGAGGGCTAGATCAAAGCAGAGTGATTTTTTGCGGCAAAACTGATATAGTGAACAGAAGGAAACAGTTCCGGAGATCAGCAAAATGATCAGAAAACAATATGAATTTGAAGGGAATGTCCAGGGAGTCGGCTTCCGGTACCGATGTGTTATGGCGGCGCGGGCGCTCGGGATCACAGGATGGGTTGAAAACCAGTGGGACGGATCCGTCCTTATGGAGGCCCAGGGTGAACCGGATGCCCTCGACGAGATGATCAAACGGCTTGAACAGTCCCGGTTCGGAAGGATCGACGCGGTAAAACAGATCGAACTTCCTGTGAAAAGTAATGAAAGGAATTTCAGCGTACGATGAGAGAGAAAAAATGGTTTAAGATCAGTACGGTCGTTTGTGTGGCCCTGATCCTGCTGAGTCTGATCGTGTATGTACTGCAGAATGTCCAGATCTTTCTTGTCCTGAACGGCGAAAAAGATATGACCATTCCCGTGCTGAGTTTCTTTGACGATCCGGGAGCCCGCAATCGGCTGACCGGCAGCGTCGTGGTGGGAACGGGGGATGTGGATACCACAAAACCCGGCGACTACGAAGTCGAATACAGCGCGATGCTTCAGAAGATCACCAGGACGGTCCATGTTGTGGATGATCAGGCACCGTCCTTGATACTGAACGGTCCCTCCTACAAGCAGATACCTGTCGGCACACAGCTTTCGACACAGGGCGTTGTCGCGCTGGATAATTACGATCAGAACGTCGAGGTGGTACTGTCACAGGGTATTCCGGACGGCCAGCCCGGAGAATACGATGTGATCTATACCGCGCAGGATTCCAGCGGAAATATAGGGGAAACGCATCAGACCGTCCGTGTCGTTTCGGATGATTTCCACTATGAAAACCAGGTCGCGAATAACGTAAGCCTGGTCCAGACCAGGGTGGACAAGATCGTCGCTTTCCTGAATGAGTACTATCGCAGCATGAAGTATCTTGAAGCCTCTGACATGACCGGATTTTTCGGGAAGGGCGGAGAGGTATACGCCTATAAGTTCCAGAAAGGCCTTGAATATCTCATTGCCACACGGAAACTGTCCCACAATTCCCTGTATCTGGATGACTGCTCCTATGACATTGTCATCGACAGGACAGATTACGCCGGAGACGGACTCTGTGTCACCGTTCATGAGGACAGCACGGTGAAGTTTCACTTCCTGGGCGGCGAAGAATCCAAACAGCACGCCGTGCTCAGCAGATTCTACTTCAACTATGACGGAGAGATCGTGCAGGTCTACCGCGAAGAGGGATTCTACCTCGCGTCCGGAGATGAGGAAACAGAATTCGGAGCGGACTACAGGGAAGTGATCGACAAGATCTACGAGGAATATCTGAAGGCGTACGTGGACGAGCTGGACATCAGCATGGGTGAACTCACCGCGTTTAACCGCGGAGAGGCGGGCAGCGCCACGAAAACGGCGGCGAATCCCTATGACCGGAACGCGGCTGCAGACTATGCGGACCGTTTCGCCCTTGTCAGAAACTGGCAGTACTCGGACTATGAGAGCAACTGCATGAACTATATGTCCCAGATCATACATGCCGGCGGCGTCCCCTTTGACTATACGGGTTCCAATCAGTGGAAGAACTACAGCATGACGGAAGATCACAGCGATGCTGAACAGGGTTTCACCTATGAGTTCATCCGCATCAGTTATTTCCAGAACTATATTACCGATACCGCTGATCCTTCCAGGATGGTCGTCGAGCAGGGACTGAATTTCTGGCTCGGAGAAAAGGGTGATATCGTCTATGTGGGAATGGACAGCAGCGATTACAGCGAATTCGGTCATGTGGTCGCGATCGCGGCTCCTGTTTATGACAGCGAGGGTAATCTGGTCGATTTCCTTGTTAACGGCAACACGAATGATCAGTATCATTATCCGCTGAGCGCATCGCCCTACGTGTATCGCAGGCTGGGCAAGGTCCTTGGTTATAACAACTGATATTCAGAGGCTCCTGAGCGGAGCCTCTTTTCTTTGGTAAAACACCTGTGAGGTGACCGGCCTACCCTCGGGTGGTATAATAGTGGAACAAAAGGAGGGTGCAGCCATGGGAAAAGAGTATGTTTTTCGCCGCATGACTGTGGAAGAAGCGGATCGCGCGTTTGAACTCGTTCTTGACCGCATCAGCTGGATGAATGAGAAGGGGATCAAACAGTGGAACACGAATCACTACGAAGAAGTCTATCCCCTGGAGCATTATCAGCTCACCGCTCAGCTGGGGAACGCTTACCTGCTTGAGGATCCGGATAACGGCAGCCTGATATGCTTCGGCCTCATTGCATATGAGGATGAAGAGGAAAACTGGGATGAAGATGCCAGTGCCCTTTATCTTCACACCTTCGTGTCGGACAGGAATTATCCCGGAGCAGGGTCGGTGTTTCTGGAACATCTGGAGGAACTGGCGCGGCAGCAGGGACTCGCGTATCTCCGTCTTGACTGTGACAAGAGAAACCGCAAGCTGCAGGAATATTACGAATCCCATGAGTTCTATCCTGTGGATTTTTTCTCTTTGGGAGAAGACATCTACGAGGGAGTGATGATGGAAAAGGAACTGACCGATGACCGCCTCATGCTCATGAGACCGACGGAATACTATGCGGATCAGGTCATGGATTTCCGTGATGAGATGCTGGAAGCGGGGGATGATCTTTCGGGATGTGCGGATCTTGAAAGCGTGGATTCCTTTGAGGAGTGGCTCGACTATAACACCCGTTTTGAGAAGACATACGGACCGGATTTCGTGCCGTCGAGGATCTATCTTGCTGTACGCAAGGAGGACCGGAGACTGGTTGGAATGATGGATTACCGCACTCCGCTTTCGGAGCGCTTGCTGCATTGCTTTGGAAACATAGGCTACAGCGTACGTCCGTCAGAGAGAGGGAACCGGTACGCGGAAGAGATGCTCCGCCTGCTTCTCCCGATCTGCAGAGCAGAAGGGGAAGAGAAATTGCTGGTGAGCTGTGATAAGGACAACGAGGCGTCCAAACTGACGATCATCCGGAACGGAGGAGTTCTGGAAAATGAAGTCGAAATGGGCGGATCGGTGATACTGAGATACTGGATCACGCTTTGAGGGATCCGAATGTATATTTTGGAGGTTTTAGGTCATGCTTGAGGTAGGAACAAAAGCACCGGAATTCACACTCCCGGACCAGAACGGGGAGATGAGATCTCTTTCCGATTACAGGGGAAAGAAAGTCGTTTTGTACTTTTACCCGAAGGATATGACAAGCGGCTGCACCAAGCAGGCGTGCGCATTCGGGGAACTGTATCCGCAGTTCCGGGAAAAAGGCGCCGTGGTGCTGGGGGTAAGCAAGGATTCTGTCGCTTCGCACAAGAAGTTTGAAGAAAAATACGGTCTGCCGTTTGTTCTTCTTTCGGATACTGAAAAAGAAGTCATACAGGCATATGATGTATGGAAAGAGAAAAATAATTATGGAAAGGTATCGATGGGCGTCGTCCGGACTACCTACCTCATTGATGAGGAAGGTACCATCGTCCGTGCTTTCACCAAGGTGAAGGCGGGCGAGAATCCGGAGCAGATGCTCAGCGAGCTTCAGTGAGGCGTCATAATGAGAAAATTATTGATCGTTGTGGACATGCAGAATGATTTCGTGGATGGTTCTCTCGGAACGAAGGAAGCGGAAGCCATCGTGGGAAATGTGAGGAACAAGATCCTCTCCTACCCGGAGAGAGACGTTGTCGTCACACTTGATACACACGGCGAGGACTATCTGGATACACAGGAGGGAAAGAATCTCCCTGTTGTCCATTGTGTCAGGGGAACGGAAGGATGGCAGCTCAATCCTCGTATCGCGGAGGTTACGAGAAACGCCAAAGTGTTCGAGAAGCCTACCTTCGGAAGCGTGAGACTCGCTGAAAGTCTCAAACAGCTGTCTGAGTGGGAAAACCTGGAACTGGAACTCGTCGGACTTTGCACCGACATCTGTGTGGTATCCAACGCTCTTCTCCTGAAGGCTGCTATGCCGGAAGTACCGATCTCGGTGGATTCCTCCTGCTGCGCCGGTGTCACACCGGAAAGCCATGACCATGCCCTCGCTACGATGCGGGCATGCCAGATACAGGTGAAGTGACGCGGATATATGATTTGCCCGGGATTCTTCCCGGGCTTTTTCGCGCTTACGTATGACCGGACAGAGATGCTATACTTTTTTCAGAAAGAATGAACGGAGGCGCAGCTATGCAGGAGATATTTAAGAGAGTAAGTATACGCAAATATCAAGACAGGCCGGTGGAGGAAGAGAAGATCGAGAAGATCCTTAGGGCTGCCATGGCGGCGCCGTCTGCGGGAAACCAGCAGCCGTGGGAGTTTTTCGTGGTGACGAACAGGGAGAAGATCAGGGAATTATCCGAAACGCATAAATACTCGGGTTGCGCTGCAAATGCACCTGTGGTGCTCGTTCCGGTCTATAAGACAAAGGATATCTGGATCCCGGACTATGCACCGGTGGATGTGGGTATCGCCTGTGAAAACATCCTTCTGGAGATCACCTCCCTCGGACTGGGAGGCGTCTGGCTGGGGATCTATCCCCAGATGGAAAGAGTGACGAAGGTGAACGAGATCCTCGGTCTGGAGGAGGGGAAAAACGCTTTCGCCCTGATCCCGTTCGGATATCCTGCAGAGTCCAGGGAACAGCAGGACAGATATGATCCGGAAAGGATTCATTTTATTCGCTGACATGCCACTTTGCGTGATTATAAAGAGGAGGCTCAATTGAGCCTCCTCTTTGTGTAATTTGACAAACCAAAATGAAAATATATGACAAAATGACGGAAAACTATTGCGTGTATGTGAACAGGGGTATAAAATGAACAAAAAATTTAGTGCTTTAAACCATACCCGCATAAAATCATTAAAATTCCCGAAAAGGAGATTTTTTGTTATGAAGATCACAAAGGTTGAAATCGAGAAATTCTCAGCTCCGCTGTCTGAACCGTTCAGAGTTGCTTTCGGTCTCATTACGAATTCGGACAACTGGCTCGTCAAGGTGCACACCGACGAAGGTATCACAGGTTACGGATCAGCGGCTCCGCTTGGATTCGTTACAGGGGAGACGATGGAGAGCTGCTATGTGATCCTCAAGATGTTCGCGGAGCTTTTTGTGGGATTTGATCCCCTGGATATTGCCGGGGCTCACAAGCTCATGGACGGCACGATCTACGGAAACGGATCCGCCAAATGCGCGTATGACCTCGCACTCTATGATATCATCGGAAAATATCAGAATCTGCCGGTATGGAAAGTCCTCGGAGCGACCGATCCGGTCGTGGTGAACGACATCACCATCGGCATCAGCACTCCGGAAGACATGGAGGAGCACGCGAGAAGGTATGTTTTCGAGAAGGGATTCCGCATCCTGAAGGTTAAGACCGGTATCAATCTGGATGACGATATCGAAGCTCTGACAAGGATCCGCAAAGCAGTCGGACCGGATATCCGCATCCGTATCGACGGCAACCAGGGATACGATGTCCCGACCGCTCTCAAGGCTCTGGAGGCTTTCGAGAAACTCGGAATTGACGCTGCGGAGCAGTGCCTGCCCTGGTGGGACTTCGACGGCGCAGCGGAAATGATGGCGAAGAACAAGACATCGGTAAAACTCATGCTTGACGAGTCGATCCACAATCCTCATGACGCGGAAAGAGCCGTTAAGGCAAAAGCGGCAGACTACCTCAACATCAAACTTATGAAATGCGGCGGACTGTATCCCGGCTCCCAGATCGCGGATATCGCCGAAAAGGCGGGTATCGGATGCATGGTCGGATGCATGCAGGAGAACAAGATCAGTATCACGGCCGGAGTCAGCCTGGTTGCCGCAAAAAAGGCGATCGTCGAGGCGGACTGCGACAGCTTCATGTTCTACAAAGGCGACGATGACGGACTGAAGGGTGGCTTCGACCGCGACGGAGGCGTATTCACGCTTCTGGACAAGCCAGGCTTCGGAATCGAGTTCTGATAACAGGAGGACAGACGTATGGTCGACGTCAGCAAATTCAAGGAATATTTTGAAAATGAAGTCAAGGTCTGGGATCATCCTTCCATGGCTGTCGGTATCATCAAGGACGGTGAGCCCGTGTTCAGTGAGGGATTCGGTCTCGCGAACATCGAGGAAGGTCTGAAAGCGGACGGAGATACCCTTTATCAGATTGGAAGCTGTTCCAAGGCATTCACCGCCGCCGCAGCAGCGCTTCTTGTGGACAGAGGACTTCTGGAGTGGGACAAGCCGGTACACGATTATATCCCGTGGCTGCGCTTCAAAGACGATTATGTAACGCTTCACGCCACGACACGCGATATGCTCTGTCACAGGACCGGGATCCCGCGCCACGACGTATCCTGGATCAAGGGAACACTGACACGCAAAGAACATGTGGAAAACATCAAGAATATGAATCCCGGATGGTCCTTCCGCTCTCACTGGTGCTATCAGAACATCTGCATCGTCACCGTCGGTTATCTTATCGAGGTGCTGACAGGAAAGACCTGGGAGGAATTCGTTAAGGATGAGATTCTGGATCCTCTCGGAATGACAAGGACTACGTTCTGGATCGATGCCATGACTGCGGATCCCAACCACGCGATGCCTTATGGCAGACCGCATCCCCGTGTCGACAGCGGCCTGAAGAGGGAGGAGTTCCTCAGAGGCGGCACAGAGGATTATGAGAAGCGCATCGGAAATGAGATCGGACCCGCAGGTTCCATCGTTTCCTGTGTGAACGATATGCTCAAGTGGGTGAAGTTCAACCTGAATAACGGCAAGGTAGGGGATAAACAGCTTATCAGCGAAGAAAACATGAAGGAGATCCACTCTCCCCAGATGCTGATGGAACCTCTTCTTCTCCCGCTTCCTGAGACCGACTTCTATTCATACGGAATGGGGTGGTTCACTGAAACATTCCGCGGGCACCGCATGGTAGAGCACGGCGGAAACATCACAGGATTCTCCGCTCTCGTGTCCATGCTTCCCGATCAGGACCTCGGAACTGTCATTCTGGTCAACAATAACGGAGCCAGGAACACCTATTCCAGCGCGTATCACATCATGGATCAGTATCTCGGCATCACCGACAGCAACTGGTCAGAGCGCTTCCTGGAGTGGAAGAAAAAATCCACTGAGGCTGCTGAGAAACAGAGAGAGGCGATGCTTGAAAAGCAGGAACAGGGCACGAATCCTTCTCATGCTCTGGAGCGCTATACAGGTGTATATCACAACGATTGCTACGGCGATATCACGATCACCCTGGAGGATGGTACTCTCGTCTTTGAGTTCCACAAAGAGACCAGCGAGCTGAAACACTGGCACTACGATACATTCCAGCTCTGCTCGGAGGATAGCCTTCTGTATGAGTTCTCGTTCCAGTTCCTGACGAATAAGGATGGAGAGGTGGATCGCATCCAGATCGCGATCGCTCTGGATCCGGCTGTACCGGATGAGATCTTCACAAAGGTGAAAGCGGAGAAGAAAGATGAAGAGTAAGCTGGAAAAAGCGCTCAAAGAGGCGGAGCACCAGCTGAAGGTTTGGAACGTCCCTTCCGCTGTGATCGCTGTGGTGAAGGGCGATGAGGTACTGTATGCCGGAGGTATCGGATACAGGGACAATGACAGCCTTCCTGCGGATGACCATACTCTCGTACAGATCGCCAGCTGCACTAAAGCATTCACTGCAACAGAACTGGCAGTACTGGCAACGGAAGGAAAGTTCGATTTCGACAAACCGTTGACGGAGTATCTGCCGGATTTCAGACTCAACGACAGTTATGCTACAGAGCACCTGACTATGAGGGACTATCTCTCTCATCGTTCCGGGCTTCCAAGGCATGAATACGCATGGTATGATACGGGCTTTACGCGGAAGGAGCTGCTCCATAATCTCAGATATCTGCCGCTGAATGCGCCGATACGTTACCGCTATCAGTACAGCAACTTCAACTATATGATCGCAGGCGCTGTGATCGAAGCGATAAGCGGGATGCAGTTTGAGGATTTCCTGAAGGAAAAAGTGCTGCTGCCTCTCGGGATGAAGGAAAGCACCGTTTACGATTTCGATTTCCACAAAAGGGAGAACATCGGAGTCCCGTACGACTACAAAGAGATCTACACGATGGGGGAGATCAAACAGATCTCCTACTACGGGTCCGACGCGATCAGCGAGGATGCCAGGAGCGGGGATCCCACAGCTGCTGCGGGATGCATCGGTTCCAATTCCCGGGATATGGCCAAATGGCTCAGTTACAACCTCAGACGGGGGAAAAAGGAAGACGGAAGCGAACTCATCAGCGAAGAGATGTATGATCTCATGACAAGTTCCCATTCCTTCCTCGCTGAGACAGGCGGAGCAAATGCGCCGGAACACGGGATGGAGACCTATGGCCTTGGGTGGAGGATCTTCCGCTATCGCGGGAAAAAAGTCATCGAACATGGCGGCAATCTCCCCGGTTTTTCGAGCACTGTGATGATCAGCCCTGAGGACGATATAGGCGTTTTTGTGAGCAGTACGCTCAACGTCACTCTGTTCTCCGATGCAACTGCCCATTACATCCTCGACAGTCTGACCGGAGCCCCGGATGGGAACTGGTACGAACGTATGAAGAAGCAGAACGAGGATATGTTCACCCGGGTAAAGGAGTTTTTCGCTCCGAAAGGAGAACCGGTTCCGAACACGTCACCTTCCCATGATCTCCCGTCTTATGCGGGAACCTACCGCGTTCCGGGATACAGGGAAGCAGTTATCAGCGAAGAAAACGGTAAATTGTATCTTGCTTTCAACAATCACACGCTCCCGCTCAGTCACTGGCATTACGATGTGTTTGTCACCGATACTGAGCTGGATGAGATCCCTCCCGGATTGCAGGTGCGTTTTGAAAGTGACAATGACGGAAATGTGACGAAGCTGATCATGCTTCTGGGAAGCGAGAAGGATCTGGAACCCATCACTTTTACGAAAGAGGTACAACAATGAATCATGCAGAGTTCTTTGGATCATTGAAGGTAAAAATAGAGGAATATCTTGAAAAATGGGGATGCCCGTCAGTCGGACTCGGCGTGATCTATCAGGATGAAGTGATGTTCTGCGACGGTATCGGCATGCGCGACAGAGAAAAGGGCCTTCCCGCAACAGGAAAGACCCTCTATCAGATCGGAAGCTGCTCCAAGGCTTTCACGTCCGCCATGTGCGCAAAACTGGTGGACGAAGGGAAGCTATCCTGGGATACCCCGATACGGGAGATCGCTCCGGAGGTGCAGTTCTATGACGATTTTACCTCCCAGAACGTGACGCTAAGGGATGTGCTGTCCCACAGGACCGGTGTACCGCGCCATGAGTATTCATGGTACGGAACGGATTTCAACAGAAAAGAGCTGGTGGAGCATGTGAAATATCTTGAGCCGAATCAGCCATTCCGCACACTGTTCCAGTACAACAACTACGGCTATGTCATTGCGGGACATCTGATCGAGAAGGTGACAGGCAAGACATATGAGGAAAACATTCAGGAGACGTTCTTTGAGCCGCTCGGTATGACAAGATCCACCCTCTATCTGGATGACATCGAGGGGGACGAGGATCATGCGACTCCCTACGGAGCTCCCGGTGAGGCTTTCTCCGGCAGCAAGGAAGTTCCTTTCTACCGCACGAAAGTCGAGGACAAATCCAAAGGGATAGGAGCTCCTTTCACAGCTGCAGGCGCCATCGATTCCTGCGCGGAGGATATGCTCAAATGGGTCAGGTTTCATCTCGGAGACGGGGAAGACGGAGGTAAGTGGGAAGGTAAACAGATCCTCTCCAAGGAGTCCTTTAATGAACTTCACAAGCCGAGCATGCTGATCCGGGACAGACTGGACATGCCTCAGGATGAAACAGATATCTCCTCCTACGGCCTTGCATGGTTCGTGGAGAATTACCGCGGAAACAAGGTCGTTCATCATGGAGGAAGCATCAACGGCTTCTCGGCGATGACATTCATGGTACCCGGAATCAAACTTGGCGTTGTAGCTTATACGAATATGGACGGCTGCCAGCTGCACATGTCCATCTGCAAGACGGTTGCCGACCATTTCCTTGGACTTTCCGATTCGAACTGGTTCGAGAGATATTACAACTATGTACAGGAACGCCGCGAGACCAACAAGAAGATTACGGTCCAGCTTGCCGGAGAGAAGGTTGAGGGGACGAATCCCTCACATCCGCTGGAAGCATATGTGGGTGAATACGCAAGACCCGGTTATGGCTATTGCGCAGTGAGCCTTGACGAAGGCAGACTTGTCCTTCATTTCCTCGGCGTGGAAGACCATCTGGATCATTATCATTACGATACTTTCGTTTCGGCGGATGTTATTGGAGAGGTACCTCCGGGACTTCCGGTTCATTTCCATACAGCAGAAGTTGGCGGCAAGATAGACGCGCTCCTGATGCCCTTGGTCCTGGAAAAGGGAGGCGAACTTGTTCGCTTCCGGAAAGTGACAAAGGAAAAGGAGTGTTGAGGTTGAATGGGTAAATACATAATTAAAAGAATTCTATATATGATCCCTATGGCGCTGTGTGTTACACTGATCGTCTTCCTGATCATGTCCTTTACGCCCGGGGATCCCGCCACGAACAATCTTCCGATCACAACGGAACCGGCCGTCAAGCAGGCGTACAACGAGAGCGTCGGGTTTACCGACGATCTTGGGACCCGCTATTTGAACTTCCTGAAAGGGCTTCTGAAAGGGGAGGTTCTCTCCTATACCACCAGAAACAACATATTTACAGAACTGGCGCAGCGTTTTCCGCTGACTGTCAAGTTGGGTATGCTGGGATTCATACTCTCATCCATTATCGGGGTGAGCCTTGGGATCTTTACCGCGATCAAGCAGTATTCGTTCTTTGATACTGCAGCTACCGTCGTCGTTGTACTTTTCTCGTGTGTCCCTACGTTTTTCAGCGGAGTGCTTCTGCTTATCCTGTTCTCTGTGCGCCTGAACTGGTTCCCGACTTTCTTTACGCTTGATCAGGGAATTAAGGGCATCGTGTTGCCCACACTTACCATCATTCTGGGAAGCGTTCCGCATCTGAGCCGGCTTACCCGTTCCGCTATGCTGAGCGTATTGAACCAGGATTATATCCGCACCGCAAGAGCAAAGGGTATTCCGGAACGCAAGGTCATCTGGAAACATGCTTTGAAGAATGCCTGTTTCCCGATCATCATGGTGCTTCTTTCCGGATTCGCGAGCGTTCTCAGCGGCTCCGTGGTCACCGAGACGATCTATTCTGTCCCGGGAATAGGAACCTATATGACAGGGGCGATCACACAGAAGAATATCCCCGGGGTGATGACATGTGCCCTGCTTCTTTCGCTTTTGTATATGACGGCGATGCTGCTGATCGATATCACCTTTGCAGTCATCGATCCCAGGATTCGTGTGAGGTATCAGAAATGAGATCTAAAAACATGTATGATACCGTGCGGGCAAACAATTCAAAAAACACCCGGTTCCGCGAAGTCATGAAACGCTTCGCGAGAAATAAAGGTGCACTGATCGGTACGGTGATATTTGCAGTGATCCTGTTTGGGATCCTGTTTGCCAACTTTATCGTTCCGAAGGAGATGGTCACCGCCTACAACATGGAGGACAAGATGATGCCTCCGTGCAGGGAGCATATATTCGGTACGGACAATATCGGGCGTGACCTTTTTGCCAGGGTCCTGTACGGCTCAAGGATCACGGTGGGGATCGGTGTCGGATCAACATTGGGAGCACTGATCATAGGAGCGGTGATCGCATCCGTATGTGCCCTCGTACCATCCGTAGACTTCGTGATCATGAGACTGATCGACGTTCTGACCTGTGTTCCGTCCATACTTTTGGCACTGGTCCTTCTCGCCGCTTTCGGCGGAAGTGTTCCCAGCATGATCTTCACTCTGACCTTCGTTTCGATCCCTGGGTTCGTGATCACGATCCGGTCGGTCCTTCTGAGAGTGGTTGAGGAGGATTATGTCAAAGCTGCCAGACTGAGCGGAGCACCTACCTGGAAGCTGGTCCTGAGACATATCATTCCGAACGCGATGGATCAGATCCTCGTCGATGCGACCATGACGATCGCCGGGATGATGATGTCCGCAGCCGGGCTTTCCTTCATCGGTATGGGTGTGAAACCGCCTTCACCGGAGTGGGGCGCCATGCTAAACTTTGCCAGGGATTATTTCCGCACAGCACCTTATCTTTCGATCATCCCGGGAGCTGCGATCGCATTGACTGCGCTCTCGATCAACCTGATCGGCGACGGGCTCAGAGATGCCCTGGATCCGAAATCTTTGAAATGAGGAATGAGTTATGACGAAAAAAGAACCTTTGCTCGAGGTTCGTGACCTGTCTATCGCATTCCGCATGGACAGAAAAACGAAACTGGATGCAGTAAGAAATCTATCATTTTGCGTATATCCCGGGGAGACTCTCGGAATACTCGGTGAGAGCGGATGCGGCAAGAGCGTGACCTGCATGTCTGTCCTTCGCCTGCTCCCTGAGAAGACGACCGTGTATGAGAGCGGTGACATCTTTTATGAGGGACAGTCCCTGCTCCATATGCCGGAGAAGAAACTGAGCAAAATACGCGGAAACGAGATCAGCATGATCTTCCAGGAACCGATGACATCGCTGAACCCCCTCTTCACAGTCGGCGATCAGCTGATGGAGATCGTACGGACCCATGATCCGAAGATCGAGAAAAGCGAGGCCTATCGCAGAGCGCTGGAAGCGATCACAGATGTCCGCATTCCGAACCCGGAGAGGATACTTGAGTCATATCCTTTTACCATGTCCGGAGGAATGCTCCAGAGGATCATGATCGCGATGGCCATGCTCAACAAACCGAAACTTCTAATCTGTGATGAGCCGACAACCGCGCTTGACGTTACGATCCAGGCTCAGGTGCTCGATCTTATGAACCGCCTCAAGGAAGAGAACGGTACATCCATTATCATCGTCACCCACGACCTCGGGGTCATCAGTGAGATGAGCGACCGGGTCATGGTGATGTATGGAGGAAGAAAGTGTGAGGAAGGGGTGGCAAACGACGTCTTTTTCTCACCGAAGCACCCCTATACACTTGGCCTCATCGCCTCCCATCCCAGCGCGAGCCTGGACAAGGAGAGACTGCCCATGATCCCGGGAAGCGTCCCGTCGCTGAAAGATATGCCCAAGGGATGTCCTTTCAACAACAGATGTCCATATGCTGTGGAATCCTGCGCGGAGATCATGCCGGCGGAGGAGAAATATTCGGAAGATCATTCCGTAAGCTGTCACAAATGGAGGGAGGTGGATCAGAATGCCTGAGATCAAGGACCTGATCACGATGGAAGATAACGAGTATCTGAAGTCGAACGACTACTTCCTCGGAGTGGAAGATCTTTGTATGCATTTTCCCGCAAAAAAAGATTCTTTCGGCAAGACGGTGAGCTGGATCCACGCCTGTGATGATGTTACGTTCCACGTGCCGAAGGGAATGACCCTCGGAGTAGTAGGGGAGAGCGGATGCGGAAAGTCCACGCTCGGAAAGGTGCTGGTCGATCTGTACAAACCGACCAGCGGAAGGATCGTCTATGACGGTGTAGACCTGACGAGTCTCTCCAAAAAAGAGAGAAGACCCTATATCCAGAAGATGCAGATGGTGTGGCAGGACCCGTATTCCTCACTGGACCCCAGGATGCATGCGGGGGACATTATCGCTGAACCCATCCGGAACTTCCATCTGGCTTCATCAGAACAGGAAGTGCGGGAGAGAGTGCAGGAACTGCTGAAACTGTGCGGACTGTATCCGGAGGACGCGGAAAAATTCCCTCATCAGTTCTCCGGCGGTCAAAGACAGAGGATCTGCATCGCCAGGGCACTTGCGGCGAATCCGGAGTTCATCGTTTGCGATGAGGCAGTATCCGCGCTGGATGTGTCCATACAGGCACAGATCATCAATCTTCTCAAGGATCTGCAGGATCAGCTCAAACTGACCTACCTGTTCATATCCCACGACCTGAATATCGTTCAGTTTATCAGCGATGAGATCATCGTGATGTATCTCGGCGAAGTCGTGGAGAGAGGGACCCGTGAGGCGGTCTATGGAAACCGGGCCCACCCGTATACCAAGGCGCTGTTCTCCGCCACTCCTGAGTTTCCGCCCAAGAAGGAAAAGAGGAAGAGGGAACTCATGGAAGGAGAGCTGATGTCTCCTGTGGATCCACCTGCGGGATGCAGGTTCGCGAACCGTTGTCCTCACGCCACGGACCGCTGCAGAGCGCAGTCTCCCGAGTGGAAGATCATCGGTGAAAACCACCTCGTAAAGTGCTGGCTTTACGAATAATCTAAGTGATCATTGCAAAAACAGATTGCATGACATAAATCAATGGAGGAAAAAAACATGAAAAAAATCACAGCATTGCTGTTGATCGTTCTTTCCGTGATGATGTTGCTGACTTCCTGCGGAAGTACTGCACCTGAGGCGGATCCGAGCGGTGATAACAGCGGAACGGATGTTACTCCGGCAGCCGGAAACAACCGCGCCACCACATCCGGCAGAACGGAAAACTCGGTCACTTTATCTTCAACTGCCGTTCCCACTACGTTTGACCCTGAGCATTTCGCTCTTCAGGCAGAAGACACGATCATCAACCAGGTCTATGAGTCCTTGTTCAGACAAAAGCTCAACGGAGATCTGGTCATGTTCCTGGCGGAGGAGCTCACTGAGAATGAGGACGGAAGCGTATCGGTAACGCTGAGGGACGCCAAATTCCATTCCGGTGATACTTTAAAGACGGAAGACGTTATCTACACATTCAGCAGACTTGGAACATCTGCACTGAACTCTGCGTTGTTCGGAGTCGTGGAGATCGTTGAAGTGGACGAAAAGCACTTTACGATGAACTTCCCCTATGCAGATCAGGGTGGCGATTTTACCAGTCTTATTCCGTATCTGGTCAATGTCAGGATCGAAAACAAGTCCTGGGCAGAGCAACAGATCGCTGATGTCAATGACACCATTACCGGCCTTGTCGAGGATGGCACAGGCGCCTATTATTTTGACTCGATCAGTGACGGCGGTGACGTCACATTGAAGCGCTTTGAGGATTACTGGGGCGAAGCCAGTATCGATACGATCAAGGTCAAATATCTTACCGGAGACGCAACGATCGCTTTTGAAGCCGGCGATATCGATCTCGTAGGTTACAATGCTGCTGTTGTCTCGCGTGCTGAAGCTTATGATAACGTCAGTGTTCATGAAGTAGCAGGTTCTTCTACAACATTCCTTATCATCGGATGCAACGACGCGCTTGCAACATCCGACATTAGAGTGCGTCAGGCCATCGCTTACGCGCTCAACAGGCAGGACATCGCAGACGCAGCCAGCCAGGGCTCAGGAAAACTCGCATACAATGTCGCGCATCCGAATGTGGAATACTACACGGAAGATGTGGAAAAATTTGAGAGAGATCTGGATAAATCCAAGCAGCTGCTGACGGAAGCCGGTTATTCCGATTCCAACAAGGTTCACATCACTCTGATCACACTTGGCGGAAACGCTCCCTGGATCTCCGCATGCGAGCTGGTGAAAGCCAATCTCGAGGAGTCCTATTTCTCTGTGGACATCGAGCAGCAGAATGACACTTCCAGATATTTCCTGGCAGACTTTGAGATGGGTATCATCAACTTCTCCTATTTCAACACCTTCGGTGCATGGAACATTCTGTTTGAGCCTACCAGCGGACTGGACCTTGCAGGATATGACGGATCAGACGGTATTCTGGATACTTTTGCCGCGATCAACGACGAAGCATCTGCTCAGAAAGCAATGCGCGACGTTGTGAATACGCTTGCATACTATCCACTCTTCTACCCCGTCAACTACACTGCGTGCGACTCCAACCTGGATCTCGGACCGGATTTCGGAGAGTATGAGACATTCATCAAAAATTTCTCGTGGAAATAATCCATCAGAATAGAACAAAAGGGCTGCTTTTATGGGAAGCAGCCCTGCTTTCTTATTTGTACGAAATGATCATTCCTTTTTGGCACGAATGAAGGCTGCACCGTCTGCTTTCAGTACATATCGGTCTCCTTCGTCCTGAAGTACCAGCGTTTGCTTTGAATCGCGGCCGAAACCTTTGGTGATCGCCTCCGTTTCGCTGATGACATCCAGACAGTACGGCATCTTGCTGCCTCCATGGAAAAGAACAGCTGTGATCCCACCGTCTTTCAGCACCAGTTCGATCTTATCTGCCATCTCCTTGACTGCTTTGTCTTCCGGATGATAAGTGCCCAGCGCTTTCAGCCAAGCGGAATTCACCCCGGGTTCGCGGTACAGGTCACCGACGATCTGCGTGCGGTTTCTCTGCTGAATGACAAGTACCTCATTCCCGTAATAGGTTGCCTGTTTGAACCTCAGTCCTTTCAATGAAGCAGAAAAGGGAGGAATCCTTCCGATGAGGGATTTCGGTTTGGCTACCAGCCATCCATTCTCATCTTTTTTCAGTGTGAATTTCACCTTGCTCACTTCCGTAGAGAGTTCGCCCTTATCATTGATACGGAATTCGATGGGGCCTGAGAGCGTATCGTATTTTCTGACGCACTCCCGAGGATCGAAGGCAACATAGTTTTCTTTGCGCGGTTTTTCCGGATATCCGGCTTCCTTCAGATAACAGTTGAAAAGATCTCCGGAAAGTTCCCGGGACAGGCCGGATCCTGTCTCGAAGTTTGTGAATACGATGACGCCGATCTTTTCCTCCGGAAGGAAGTCAAAAGCGGCATGCTGGTATGTAGTGTCGCCGCCGTGTCCCATGGTGGGGCCGGTGATATAATCCGGATTGAAAAAATGGTGCATCAGGCCGTATCCGACGCAATAGGCTTCGTTATCCACTTCCTCTTGGGTCTTTAGCGTTTTCATTGTCTGTATCGTTTCAGGTTTGTAAAGCCTTACACCGTCACAGATGCCGTCGTTCAGGATCAATTGCCCGATCTTCGCGAGTCCTCCTACCGTGGCGTATGTATGGGGACCGGCAGGAAGCATGCAGCTTCGCATATCGATGGCTTTTTTACCTTTTTTATTGTAGCAGCGGGCGACCCGGTCGCTTACTTCCGGGGGAAGGTCGTCCTCGTGCATGGTGTACAGTTCAATGCCGAGGGGGTCAAGGATGCAGCTTTTTATGAAATCATAGTATTTCATCCCGGTGATGCGTTCCTCGATAACTCCCAGCAGAGTATACCCGACATTGGAATAGGCGAACATCTTCCCGGGTTCAGCGATCCGATAGGTATCTTTCATCGCGGCGATGATATCTTCATAGGATCCCTTGTCACTGATCATGAAAGGGAGTAGGTCACACTGGATCCCCGCCCGGTGCATAAGCAGATCCCCGATGATCACAGGATACTCACCGATCCTGCTTTTGATGGAAAACTCGGGAATGTATTTTGTGATCGGATCATCGAGACTGAGTTTCCCGTCTTCGATCAGTCTGAAGATCCCCAGTGCAGTGAACACCTTGGTATTGGAGCCGATCATGAAAAGACTGTCCGTCTGGGGAACGAGTTTCTTCTTTTTATCGATGAAGCCGTCACGGAAGGAATAAAGGATCTTCTCGTTATTGAAGATCACGGCGCTGACAGCACCTTTGTTTTTTCCTTTGACTCCCTTTCGGAATGTTTCATTCAAGGCAGCAAAAAAGTCCGCCATAGTGTATATCCTCCTTCGTTTTTCGAGATTCTTTCTCATCGGCCGGTGTGTTCCAGGGTGAGCCCCATGACAGTAAGCGTAAAACGGTCACCGTTCTTTCCGAGGAACACCGTTTCTTTCATATTTCTCCCAAAACCCTTGACGATAGCCTCTGTGTCATCGACCGCGGAGAGATAGAGCAGGTTATCCACGTTTTCAATCGTAAGGGAGAGGACCAGTTTTCCGTCCCTGAGAGAAAGTTCAGCTTTCTCGATCGCCCAGTCATAGGTATTGTCAGGGTAGAGATAGGTCCCGAGTGCGTCCAGCCACAGAGGGGAAACAAGGGGTTCCTCATACTGCTGGCCAATAGCAGTTTTTACCCCTGCCTGATCTGCGATCAGGACTGGGGTCCCGCAGTAGGATGTCTGGCATAAACGGGTGTTGCGAAGCGGTCCTGGAAGGCGTTTTCCTTCGGAAGCATCCGGAAAAGGGAAGGGCTTCAGCCATCCCTGATTATCAAGACGGAGCAAGAGAGGCATCCCGGCGAAATTCGTGACCAGCTGTCCTTTTTCGGAGACGGTGAAGTCAAGGGGACCGAACATGGTATCGTACTTCTTTACGTACCGGTTGGGGTCGAATGACGGATATCCGGCTCTCTTCCTGGTCTTTTTCGTGAAGCCCAATTCACCGAGATAGGTATCGAACAGGTCACTTTCGACCGCATTGACGACCGGACGTGCTGTCTCGAAGTTGGAGAAGACGATGATCCCGGCCTTACTGTCCGGAAGAAGGTCAAAACTGGAGTGATGATACACAGTCGCACCTCCGTGCCCTATGGGCTGTTCGGTCACATAGGAGGGCTTGAACCTGCGGTAATAGAGTCCGTATCCGACGATCGCCAGTTCCTTGTCCCATTCATCCTGGATCTTCAGTGTCCTCATCCGCTGGAGGGTCTCTTTTTTGTACAGGCGCTTTCCCTTGTATACGCCTTCGTTCATGAACAGCTGTCCGATCTTCGCGAGGCTCTCCAGCGTCGTGTATGTGTTGGAACCTGCTGGGACCAGAACTCCCAGGGGATCGATCACTCTTTTGCCGTTTCTGTCATATGATCTGGCGACGCGGTCGCGGACCGAGTCCGGGAGATCTTCCTCTCTTTGGAAGTATACTTCCATGTCGAGGGGGGACAGCAGCTTTTCCTGCATGAACTCGGGATAGGGTTTTCCGCTTGCGCGTTCAATGATGATGCCGAGAAGGGCGTATCCGAGGTTGGAGTAGGAAAACATGGTCCCGGGAACGCTGGTCCGGTAAGTGCCCTTCAGAGCATCGATGATATCGGTGTAATGGTAGTGGCTGCCTGATATGTACGGGTACAGGTCACACTGTATCCCGGCACGGTGCATGAGGAGGTTCTCGACCGTGATCTCGTATTCACCGATCCTGCTCTTTACCGAAAACTCAGGAATATATTTTGTGATGGGATCCTCGAGTTTCAGCACACCGTCTTCAACAAGTCGGAAAATGCCAAGTGAAGTCAGCACCTTGGTGTTGGAACCGATCATGAATAGGCTGTCTTCCCTGGGAGGAAGCCTTTTTTCTTTGTCGATCCATCCGTCACGGAAAGAGAAAAGGATCTTTTCATCGTCAAATATTACAGCGCTGATCGCTCCCTTGTTTTTTCCTCTGATCTTTTTACGGAACTGTTCCTCCAAAACCGTGGATATATCTGCCATCATCCTGCTCCTTTCACCTTTATGCGATTAAGGTTATTATATTAGCGCTTTAAATTGAAAACAAGGATGGAAATGACATTGTGGCTTATCCATAAAAAAGGCATGTCCTGCGGGTACAGAACATGCCTGAATGATTTGTGTGCTCCGGACAGGTCTTGCGAAAAATACCATAAGGGACCGGGAAGAGATTATTTGGCCTTTCTTACTGACGTAACGCCGTCAATGCTGAGCTCGTACGTGTCGCCGACCTTCCTGAGAAAAGCGGTCTGATTGGTGTTCCTTCCGAATCCCTTGACGGTCGCTTCGGTTTCGTTGACGACATCCAGATAGTATTGAATAACCGATCCTTCTTCGTGCACCGCAACGACGATTCCTCCGTCCTGCAGTTTCAGGATCGCCTTGTCGAATAGTCCTTTAAACCGTTTGTCGACCGTTTTATAGGTGCCGAGAGCTTTCAGCCAGGTGGAGTTAACTCCGGGCTCACGGTAAAGATCACCGATGGCTCCCCGGGATCCTCTTTGTTCCAGGAGGAGTATCTCGCGTCCTAAGTAGGTGGCCTGTTTGAATTTGAGACCTTTCAGAGAATTGGAGAGAGGGGGCAGTTTTCCGATCAGGGACTTCGGAGAAGCGACAAGCCATCCGTCTTCATCCTTCTTCAGGGTGAATGTGATCTTCTGCAGGACTGTGGTGAGTTGCCCTTTGTTGTCGACCTTGAAACGGATGGGACCGGCGACGGAATCATAACTCTTGACGTAATCCTTGGGATCGAAGGGAACGTATTTTTCTGCCTTCTCCTTTTTGGGAAAGCCTGCTTCCTTCAGGTAGGTGTCGAAGAGGTCTTTCGAAAGCTTTCTTGAGAGTCCGCTTCCGGCGAGGAAGTTGGTGAACACAATGACGCCGATCTTCTCGTCGGGGAGGAAATCGAAGGAAGAGTGGTGGTACATCGTGTCACCGCCGTGTCCCAGTATACGTCCCGTCTCATAATCCAGAGACATTCCGTGGTGGATGAGGCCGTATCCGACGACAGACATCTCATTGTCCAGCTCATCCATCACCTTCAGGGTCTTCATCAGCTGTATGGTCTCCGGTTTGTAGAGCTGTACTTCACCGAGGCGCCCGTCGTTCATGAGAAGCTGGCCGATCTTCGCAAGATCGCCGATCCTGGTATAGGTATTGCTGCCGGCAGGAAGCATGGTGCCCAGGGTGTCTAAGGTGTGCTTTCCTTTCTTGTCGTAACTTCTGGCGATACGTTCGGAAACGCTGGATGGAAGTTCATTCTCCCTTAAGAAATACACTTCCATCCCGAGGGGGGCGAAGAGCACCTCCTGCAGGAAATCTGTGTATTTTTTACCGCTTGCCCGTTCCAGAACGATGCCCAGGAGAGTGTATCCCAGATTGGAGTAGGAGAACATGGTTCCGGGTACGCTTGTCATATAGGTCTCTTTCAGCCCGTCTATGATATCGGTATATGTGTGTTTCGTACCTACGATGTATTCGTACAGGTCGCACTGGATCCCGGCTCTGTGCATGAGGAGATTCTCGATGGTGATGGTGTATTCTCCGATCCTGCTTTTTACGGAAAATTCGGGGATAAATTTGGTAATGGGATCATCAAGGGACAGTTTCCCGTCTTCATAGAGCCGGAAGATGCCCAGGGCCGTCATCACCTTGGTGTTGGAACCGATCATAAAGAGACTGTCGTCTTTCGGCGCAAGTTTCTTCTCTTTGTCGATGAATCCGTCATAGAAGGAATACAGGATCTTCTCGTTATCAAAGATCACCGCGCTGACAGCGCCTTTGTTCTTCCCTTTGACTCCTTTGGCAAACGCTTCATTCAGCGCTGCGGTGTAGTCTGCCATGTTTCTGCCTCCTCTTGATTAGACTATGTTTTCTCTAATTATATTAATGCTTTAAAGTGTTTTCAACATTTGAAGGGTGGATCGCAGGATTCCACGCAGGGAGAATGCGTGGGAAATACTGCAGTGATATAATGACCTCAAATGAGGGGAGGGAAAGAGATGCTGCTTCTTGCCAACGCGATCGCGCATTTTTGTGTGGACGGTCTGTGTGCCGCCACACTTTACGGCAGGATCCCGGATGTCACACTGCTGCTGGTCCTGATCTACAACGCGCTCGCTTTCTCCACTCAGTGCGCCGTAGGGCTCTGGGCAGACAGACTTGGGGATCAGCGATGGGCGGAACTGGGCTCTGCGGTCCTCCTCTGTTCCGGATGGGCCCTTCCGTGCCCCCCTCTGATAAGGGTGATCCTGATCGGTCTGGGCAACAGTCTTTTTCACGTCACAGGCGGGATCATGACGCTGCGCCGATGCAGGGGCCGTTCCTCGGACCTCGGCCTTTTCGTAGCTCCGGGTGCTCTCGGACTGTCGCTTGGAGTCCTGTATCCGTCACTCGCGGGATTCTTCTTCTGCGGACTGATCGTATGTACCGCCGCTGCCTTCTTCCTGGAACCGAAAGAGGCAGGGGAGACGATCAGGGAAGAGACGGAGCAGCCGGACTGGATCTCCATGATCCTCCTCACCGCCGCAGTGGCGGTGCGCGCTATCGGCGGTTCAGCCGTCGTATTCCCCTGGAAGAGCGGTGCTCTGCTCACTGTACTGATGACCTTCTTCGTGGTGGCCGGGAAGATGCTGGGCGGATACGTGTGCGACAGGGTCGGTACAGTGAAGACAGCCATAGTCTCCATAGTTCCCGCGTCTGTCCTCATCGCGCTTTTCTCCCGTTACGCGGCTCCTTCTATCGCGGGACAGTTTTTCGTCAATCTCACCATGCCTGTGACGCTTTGGATGATGTATCGCTGTATGCCGTACGCTCCGGGGCTGGCTTTCGGGCTTGCGGCTTCCGCGCTGTTCCCCGGAACGCTGGCTGGTCAGCTTATGACGCTTACGGGACCGGCGCTTTGGATATTTGTAATGGTAAGTTTTCTTTTCGGACTGTTTGCCATATTACAGTCGGAAAAGCGATATAGATCGAAAAAAACGCAAAAACCTGAACAGGGAGGTACAAACTCATGAAAAAGCTAGCCCAGATCAGTCTGATGCTGATCCTTTCGGTGGTGTTCGCTGTTCCCGCTATGGCGGATGTGGCTCCGCTGCCGGATCCGGCCGATTCCACCGGATCGTTCTTTATCGTTCTCGGCGTGGTGATCATCGCGGCGGTGGTCCTGTATTTCGTGATCAAAAAGCGGAAAAAATGATACGGATCGCGCTGGCGTGCCTGCTGACTGTACTCATTGAGACGGCTTTCCTTTATATTGTAGGTTTTCGCACGCGCTATGCGGGAACAGTCGTGGTTTGCGCAAATGTGATCACAAATCTGCTTGTCAATCTGTGCCTGGCCGTTACGGGTCTATACGGTGTTCTCATCCTGGCAGTGCTGGAGTCTCTGGCAGTGGCAACGGAGTATGGGATCTATGTTTCCGCTTTCGGCAGGGAAGAAAAGCTGTTTATAAAGACCCTGGCAGCAAACGTGATCAGTTTTCTGTCAGGGTTTCTCTTTTTCTGACCGGGCTGCAGAGCAAAACTAAGAAAGAAGGACCGTTATGATCAATATCCGTTATTTTCTGACCCATCTCACCCTCAGACATGGCAGAAGAAGATCCAGGAAGAAGGGAGAGCTGCTGGGGGAACGATTCCTGATCCAAAGGGAGAGAAAAAGAAGGGTCGAAGTCTTCCTTTACCGCCCGGATACTGCGGTTTCAGAGAAAAGGCCTGTGCTGTTCAACATACACGGCGGTGCGTGGGTCGCGGGGGATGCGACCGGAGAGGATTCCCTTTGCAGACATCTGTGCGATGCTCTCGGTGCATTTGTTGTGAATATCAACTACACAAAGGCGGATGACCGGCCTTTCCCGTATATGCAGTATGAGGTGTTCGACACCGTACGCTGGTTCTGGGATCATGCGGAGGAGTATGGCTTGGACCGGAAAAGGTTCTCCGTTATCGGGTACAGCGCCGGAGCGAATCTCGCCGCCGGAACAGCGTTCCTGATCAAAGATGCAGGAATATCCCTGAACAGTCTGATTCTGGGTTATCCGTTCCTGGATTTCCGTGAAGTGGAGGAACTGGTCGCCGGAAAAGTGAACAAGCGCACGATCGATGTGATGAGGGACATTTTCTTCAACCGGGGAACGGATCTTTCCGATATCATTTACAGTCCTCTCGCGGCGGAGAAAGAGGAACTTGTCGGCTATCCTCCGACGCTCATCATCGGATGCGAAAAGGACAGCTTTGGTCTGTATCCCCATGCTGTGGCATATCGGGACAAACTGGATAAGGCGGGAGTCCGGGCGGAACTGATCTCCTATTCCGAGGCGGTCCACGGATTCCTCGAATACTACTGGCCGGAATTCCGGGGGACATTCTCGGAAGAGCAGAAGCAGTACAGAGATGATGCCTTTGAGCGGATCATTTCATGGCTCAGAGAAGAATGGAAACAGACAGGGAACATGTCTGAGTATACCTGAATACAAAGTTGTACGGACAATCGCTAAAAAATAGTTGAATTGTACATATATTTTGTGTATAATCAACAAATATTGTAGCAACTATGTGAGGCAATTCTATGAAAAAGATACTGTTTATCGATGTTTGTGACAGACCGGAATCCAGAACAAGGATCCTTGCAGAACATCTTTTGACTTGTCTTGACGGGGAAGTGACCCGCCTTGACCTTTTCCGTGATCCTGTATATCCGCTGAATATAGAGGCGATCCGTCAGAGAAAGAGCTGCGCTGCATGCGGAAGCTGTGAAGGGCAGGGGCTAGAATATGCCAGACAATTTGCAGATGCGGATATCATCGTGATCGCGGCCCCGGTATGGAATCTGTCCTTCCCGTCTGTTCTCATGGCTTACTGTGAGAACATCGTAGAGGACGGCATTACGATGCGGCTCGATGAGAGCGGCAACATGACGGGACTCTGCAAAGCGGAGAAATTCTATTACGTTACAGCGACCGGATTCCGCAACCTGAACCCTGTGTTCGGCTATGGTTATCTGAAATCCCTCTTCTCCCAGCTCGGTATCCATTCCTCTGAATGCTTCAGCGCGGATGGACTGGATCTTCCCGGAGCAGATGAGGAGGCGATCCTGAACGTATGCAAGCGTGAAATGGACGCGTCATTCCGTTTCCCGGACCGCGGAACTGGTTCTGTCGCTCCTGTGGAATCCACAAAATAAACCACAGGTTTATTGGTTCACGGATTGCTCCGTGGTATATTGAAGAAAATCAGAGAAAGGAGCATATCGATGTACGAGCTCATCCGTTCATACAATATGAGAACCCATGCGATGTCCGCTGCAGTCTGCAGGACCCGGACTGTTCTATACCCATGCTCTTTTCCGGATATTTCGATCAGCTGAGAGCCGCTGACCGAATCAGACAGCTGCCGGCCGTCTTGTCCTGAGAAGAGACAAGACGGCTTTTTCTGTGCGCATTAAGGAGGATAATGACATGTGCAATGAAATACCGGTAGTGGATCTGAAGGCTACCGGAAGAAATATTCAGCAGCTCCGTGAGGAACGGGGATTATCCGTTAAGGATCTTCAGAGGATCCTGGGGTTCGCCAACCCTCAGGCGGTATACAAGTGGCAGACAGGGTGCTGTCTGCCGACCATCGACAATCTTCTCATTCTTTCCGATGTTTTCGGTGTGCCGATCGAGAAGATCATCGTCTGCGGAAAATGCTGCATCAAAAAAGAGGTTCTTCACAGAATTTTAGGGGATTAAAGTGCAGGAATAGATAAGTATCGGATTAAAGAAAAGAAATAATCATCGTTTCTGTAACCGTAACCAATTCGTTTTGCAACTTTAATCTTGTTGTTCAGT
>Ga0256404_1003232_pt1 | contig 33814 bp, 23 predicted proteins | sample RumenRJG_01DNA_FD_185990 | JGI IMG/M metagenome (GOLD analysis project Ga0256404, IMG submission 185990) | Bovine rumen microbial communities from Lethbridge, Alberta, Canada - RJG_01 | ecosystem: Host-associated > Mammals > Digestive system > Stomach > Rumen | place: Canada: Alberta | collected... | reverse complement strand
TCGACGCGACGGTCGACGGCACCACCATCCGTGCCACGGGCTCGCTCGCCGCGGGCGCGAAGGCGACCATCACCTTCAAGGCGACCATCGCTGACGGTGCCACCGGCGCCATCTCCAACGTCGCCGAGTGGGCGCAGTCCGAGGACGGCAAGATCCCCGACGGCAAGGGCACCCCGTCCGAGCCCTCGACGGTGACCGTCGACAACTCCAAGGTCGCGCTCTCCGTCAAGAAGTCTGCCGACAAGGCAGTCGTCAAGAACGGCGGGACCGTCACCTACGTCGTCGCGGTCACCAACTCCGGCGACAAGGACGCCGAGGGCACAACCGTCACCGACGAGCTCCCGAAGGGCCTCGTGGCCTTCTCGGTCGCCGATGGCATGACGCTTGACGGCAACAAGGTCTCCTGGACCGGCGACATCAAGGCCGGCGAGACCAAGGCCCTCACCTACCAGGCCAAGGCCGACGCCGACGCGGGCACCATGCTCTCCAACACGGCAACCGCGACCTGCGGCGACGTGACGGCCTCCGACAGCGCCGTCGTGCTCGTTGGCGCCCCGTCCGTGAGCGTCTCCAAGGTCGCCACCGACGCCGACGGCACCCCGATCTCGGGCGTCGTCGAGGCGGGCTCTGCCGTCCGCTACGTCGTGACGCTCTCCAACTCGGGCAACGTCTCCGGCGACGTCACCGTCTCCGACAAGCTGCCCGACGGCCTCGCGCTCGCCGACAAGGGCGACATGGACCAGGCAGCCGACGGCTCCCTGACCAAGTCCCTGACGCTCGAGGCTGGCGAGACAAAGACGCTTGCCTACACGGCCACCGTCACCACGACCGAGGCCGGCCGCGAGCTCTCCAACCACGTCACCACCACGGTCGACGGCCAGGACGGCGGCGACTCCACCTCCACCGTCAAGACCGGCACCCCGAAGCTCACGGTCTCCAAGGCCCAGAGCGTCGCAGAGGGCGCCACGGTCCACGGCGGCGACGCTATCGACTACACCATCACCGTCACCAACACCGGCGACGCGACGGCCAGGAACGTCACCGTCAGCGACGACGCGCCTGACGGCCTGAGCTTCGACGGCACCATGCCCGAGCCCTTCGACCTCGCGCCCGGCGAGTCCAAGGACGTCACCGTCCACGCCACCGTGGCCGACGTCGAGAGCGCCGAGTCCAAGACCATCGCCAACGTCGCCAAGGCGACCGCCGACAACGCCGACGCCACGACCTCCAACGAGGTCACCGTCGTCGCCGAGCCGGGCGGCTCCGCCTCCGACATCAGCGTGACCAAGACCTCCGACGCCGACTCCATCGACGCTGGCGGCACGGTCACCTACACCATCGTCGCCAAGAACGACGGCTACGTCTCCCACGAGGTCACGCTCGACGACGCCCTGCCCGAGGGCATGACGGTCGACGAGGCCAGCGTGGACGGCGGCACCGTCGCCGACGGCAGGCTGACCTGGAGCGGCACCATCGAGTCCGGCCAGTCCCACACCATCACCTACACCGAGAAGGCCGACGAGGGCACGTCCGGCTCCGTCAAGAACACCGTCACCACCACGGTCGACGGCGAGGACGGCGCCACGACCGACAAGACCGTCACGGTCGCCGAGCCCGAGCCCGCCGACCCGATCGCCATCACCAAGACGGCAGACCAGGACACCATCCGTCCCGACGGCACCGTCACCTACACCGTCTCCATCGCCAACGCCAGCACCAAGGACCACGAGGTCTCCATCACGGACGAGCTGCCAGATGGCCTCACGCTCGACGAGGACTCCCTGTCCTCCGACGCCACGGCCAAGGACGGTACCGTGAGCTGGTCCGGCACCATCAAGGGCGGCGACACCGCGACCGTCACGTACTCCGCCAAGGCGGACTCCGACAGCGCGGGCGACTACACCAACAAGGTCACGTCCACGGTCGACGGCGCCGAGGGCCCCTCGGCCGAGAAGACCGTCACGGTCCAGGCCTACGGCACCCACCTGTCCGTCACCAAGACGCCTGACGTCCGCACCTACAAGGTCAAGGGCGACTCCGTCAAGTGGACGATCTCCGTCACCAACGACGGCGACACCGACGCGAAGGACGTCACCGTGACCGACACGCCGCAGTCCGGCCTGTCCATCCAGGGCTGGTCCGACTCCGACAAGGTCGCGAGCGCGCCTGTGGTCGACGGCATCGACGCCTACGGCTTCCTCAAGCTCGACCACGGCAAGCGCGCCGAGTGGATCTCCAAGAACGGCATCGAGGGGCTTGCCAAGCTCTTCGGCCAGAGCGACTACAAGGGCCTCCTCAAGGCCCTCGGCATCGCCTCCATCGCCGGGGACTCCACGGCCGTGCTCGGCAGCCAGAACGCCGACTCCAAGACCACGGTCAAGCTCGAGGACGGCACGGCCTACGTCGCGACCGTCGACGACGGCACCGAGACCGTCACCAAGACCGACGCGGACGGCAACGAGTCCGAGGCCGACTCCGGCTACATGGACGAGATCCTCAAGGCAGCTGCGGACAAGCTCTTCTCCGCTGACGCCGAGAAGGTCTCCGACAACGGCACGCTCGAGCACAAGGGCGTGACCATCAAGGCCGGCGAGACCTACACCATGACCGTCGACACCACCATCGACTCCGACGACGCCTGCACCACGGGCGCGACGCTGACCAACACGGCGTCCGCCAAGACGTCCGACGACGTGACGTCCACCGCCTCCGCGACCGTCGGCTACGCCAGCGACGGCAACGCCACCGATGGCGGCAGCACCACCAATGGCGGCAACGGAACCACCGGAACCAACGGTGGCAACGGCACTGGCTCCAAGGGTGGCAGCACGTCGGGCAGCGCGATGTACAGCACCGGCTCCGGCCTGCTCGCCTTCGGCCTCGTGGCCGCAGGCATCGGCGTGACCGCCGTCGGCGCGGCAAAGGCCCGCAAGGACAAGTAACGGTTCTGGGCCAGGGGACGGGGCATCCCGCCCCGCTCCCTGGCCCTCGTCTTGACAAGGACACTGTAATGGGAATCAGAAGCAAAATAGCCCGAGCGCTTGCGCTGGCGGCGTTTGCGATAGCCTCCGTGGTGTCAGTCGGCCCGACCGTTGCCCTTGCGGACACGGGATCGGGCAGCTCAGGTGGCACGACATCCTGGGCGTACGACTTCTCATGGGGCATTGACAGCTACAACATCTGGAACGACGGCACGGACCTCCACAACCCGCCCGCCGGCACGACGCTCGAGTCCAACAAGGCCTACTGGTCCAACCTCATCAAGCGCACGGCAGGCGTCTCCCAGCTGTACCCGGACTCGGTGGGCGGCTGGGCGGAGGCCTACACGTCCGGCATCAAGGCGGCCCTCGACGACGCGACCAACAACGCGCTCGCGCACGGCGCAGCGCCCGAGGACGCCGTCTCGCACGTCGTCGGCGTCGCGTTCGGCAGGGCGACTGCCAGCCACCTCGGGAACTTCCCCTACCCCCTGGGCATCATGGACCGCTACTTCCTCGAGAAGGTCCATCCGCATGTGCCGTCAGCGGCGGAGCTTCCGAGCGTTCCGTCACAGAGCGGCCGCCAGGTCATCTACGACTACGGCCTCAATTACTTCAAGAGCCACATGGTTAACGACGGGAAGCACGTCACCCGCTACCTCTGGTGGGCCATCACGCCCGCCGACTGCCCGCCGCCGTCCCCCGGCAAGAAGACCGGCACGGCCACGTCGTCCAAGAACGACGTCGTCGAGGTCGGGCAGACGGCCGACTACGACCTCACGCAGAAGCTGCGCAAGGACGAGTCCTCGCTGACCTTCACGGACACGTTCGACGACGTCTTCGACGTGAGCGACGTCAAGTTCACCGTCACGCGCACGTACAAGGACGCGTCTGCCAACTACACGGAGAAGACGGCCGACGTCACCAGCCAGTTCGAGCTGTCCAAGGACGGCAACAAGGTGACCGTCAAGAGCAAGCGTGGCACGACTGTCGGTGCCGGCACCTACGACTGCCACCTGTACGACGCGAAGGTGACGGCCAACAGCCTCGCGAACCACACGCTCATCACCGACCAGAGCGACCCGCACTACGGCTGCGTCAGAATCGACAACAAGACCGTGTCGAACTACGGCGAGTCGGAGTATGCTCCCGTCTACACGCACATGTACTACTTCACCTTCGACAAGGGTTCGGACGCCGAGAACGTCCCGGCCTGGTTCGAGCAGAACGGCTACGACGGCACGACGTATACGATCTACACCGACGCCGCCTGCACGCAGGTCGCCAAGACCACCGACAACCTCGATGCGACCATCACGGTCGGCAAGGACGGGAAGGGCACGCTCAAGTACTTCACGCCCGGCACCTACTACGTCAAGGAGACGGCCGCTCCGACCGGCTTCGTCCTCGACGGCACGCCCATCAAGGTCGACCTCACGTCGGTCACGGCCACGGAGCAGAAGCAGGAGATCGCCAAGACCGACACGGCCCAGGCGACGATAGGCACCGGCTCGGACGGCATCGAGGTCGACGTCAGGCAGCAGGACAAGGCCATCATGGGCGGCGTCTCGCTGCGCAAGGTCGACAAGGACGTCCTCGACCTGCACCAGAACGGCTCAGGCGACTCGTCCGACTCGACCGACTACGACCCGACCAGGCCCGAGGGCTCTGCGACGCTTTCCGGCGCGGAGTTCAAGGTCTACAACGTCTCCGGCACCGACATCACCATCGCCGGCAAGGCCTACAAGTCGACGACGGCCGGCGAGAAGGCCGACAACGCCTGCGTGATCACCATCAGGACGGGAGACGACGGCTCCGCGAGGACGGCCGCTGACGCCCTCATCTACGGCAAGTACCTGCTCGTAGAGACCAAGGCACCAACCGGCTACCTGATCGACCAGACCTACGCCGACGGCGTGCCGTTCAGCATCGAGACAAACGGCGAGATGGTCGACTTCGCGACCATCGCAGGCGGGGAGGCGCAGCCGTCATGAGCCTGACAGCGTCCCAGATCGACGAGGTCGCGCGCCTCGCGAAGGTCGGAGCGGCCCTAGAGCACAAGCTGGGCCGCAGGGTCGAGCCGAGCGCCATCGACGCCGTCGCGTTCACGCCGCCGGCCAGGCACGCGGACAGGCACTACACGTTCGCCGGGCATGACGACTGGACGCTGGCCGGACGCGGCGGCGCCAACAGCGACTCGCCCATCGTCTGCGTGGACGACGGGCGCGTGTGGGCCGACCCGCGCTCGCTCGCATGCGACCTCGCGGCCGACCCGTCCGTCCCCCAGAACGACCCAGATGCCGTGATGCGCTGCGTCAGGCGCAACCTGCTCGGGCTGCGCCGCAGCGCCTACGGCCTGCACTTCGGCTACCTTCGGAGGGACGAGCCATGCGACGAGCGATCAGGATCCTGATTGTCATAGGCATCGTGGCCTGGCTCGCACAGGCCGTCGACTGGCCCCTCGTCATCTCGTGGGTGACCAACGTCGTCACGGTCACCTCCGAGCGTGCCTGGGCCATGTGGCAGACGCTCGTGCGGCTCGGGCTCGTGCCCGACGCGATAGACCCCTCGCGAATAGGGCTCTAGAGATGCCAGCTGGGAGGCGTCGTCCGTGCGGCGGCGCCTCCCTCGTGTGCTATACTCTGGCCTGTACACATGACCAGTTCGGTACAGGATCGGAGGGACGCCCGGTGCCAGACACGAGACCGCGGCGGCGCGTGAGCGTGCGCCTCACCGAGGACGAGTACCAGCGCGTCCTCTATTGGGCCCAGCGGCACGACCTCACCATCGACCGCTACCTCTACGACGCGCTCGAGACGCGCATAGCCATCGAGAACCACGACTATGACCTGGACACCGCCGAGGTGCAGCGCGTGAACCAGCTCACCGAGGCCGTGCAGGCCCTGACGAAGAGCCAGGAGAGCCTGGAACGCGTCGTCACGAGCGGGTTCGACACGCTCATCGGCCTCACGAACGGCGACAACTACCTCGCCGACCTCGACGAGAGGAGCGTCAAGTGACGATCGTCAATCCCAACAAGCTGTCCGGACGCAAGCGCCACACCGACGTCGACTACCTCGACGAGGTGTTCGGCGACGTGCCGAAGAGGCAGGAGCCTGAGCCCGAGACTGCACCTGCTCCGAAGCCCGTGCAAGCGCAGGACCAGGCATCGGCTCCGACGCCCGTGCCGCCACAGGTCGAGATGCCCGTGAAGGTTCCCGAGACGCAGGCACCGGCACAGGTGCCCGAGCAGGCCGAGACGCCCGCGAAGGTCCCCGGGACCCCGCAGGCGCAGGCACCGGCCCCGGTACCTGACCAGGCTCCGCAGCCCGAGGCGCCGAAGCCGCGCAAGGCGAGGCCGAAGGCCGCCGCACGCCGCACGGGCGGTGGCGGCAAGGCACGCAGGCAGCCGTCCGTGACGACGTTCGCGCGCGTGCCGAACGAGATCGCGGCCATGGTCAGGAGCCGTGTCACGAAGGTGCTCGACGAGGCCATGGCGCAGGGCTACGCGCCCAAGACGTCGAAGCCCCTGTCCAACGCCGCGGCCCTCACGCTCTACGTCCTCTGGAACGAGGCGGCGGCGAACCCCGACGTCGACGGGACCAAGCTCATACGACGCGTCGTCGACGACCACGACCTCGCGGACGCCCTCGTCAAGGTGCGCGGCAGCCATGACAGGCTGGCGGTCGTCTCCGACCGCCTGCTCGCGATGGACAAGGACGTGCGCGCCATGCGCGACGCGAACGAGGTCGTGAGCCTCATCGCGGCCTACACGCTCGCGGACCGCCTCGCCCTGCGCAAGGGCGTCCTGCCGGCGAGCGTCGCAGGCCTCGACTTCGACGAGCCGGTCGTCAAGGGCATCGTCAACGCGGCCGCCGACCAGGCGGTGCGCGACAACGAGCGCCGCAGGCGCGACCACAACACGCAGTACCAGGAGAGCCTGCGCCGCCACTATGACGACGACGGCTCGGACTTCTAGGAAGGCAATCCCACATGGCAAAGGCTTCGTACAAGATACCGAAGGACCTGTCGACGGGTCCCCTCGACATCGAGATTCCGCTCAAGACGGACTCGGGCATGGGACTCCGTCCCATCAGCCTGCGCGTCATCCTGCTGTTCTTGGCGTCGTTCCTCATCTGCGGCTACTGCGTGACCTCCACGGTCGTGGCGGCAGGCGGCATCCCGTGCCAGGTGATGTTCGTCATCGGCTGGATCATCTGCTCGGCCATCGCCATCACGCCCGACCCGACGGGCGACCTCAACTACCACAAGGTCGGGCTCCTGCCTGACGCGATGCCCGGCAGGCGCGCCGTCATCACGCGCACCTCGGAGAACGCGACGGACTTCTACTACCTCTCCGACATCGACTCCATCGACGAGGACAGGGGCCGCATCCGCTTCGTCGACGGCTCCTACGGCTACTGCTACCGCGTCGACGGCTCGGCGTCGGTGCTTCTCTTCGACGACGACCGCGACCGCATCCTCGACCGCGTCGCCGGGTTCTACGCGAACATGGGCCTTGAGTACGAGATCATCTGGCTCACGCTCACCGAGCCGCAGCGCGTCGACCACCAGGTGGCGGCCATGGACGAGCGCATCGGGGTCGAGAGCGACCCCGACCTCGTGGCCCTCGCAGCGACCGAGCGCGAGCAGCTCGTCGACGTGGTCGGCAAGGAGTACAAGTCGATCCACCAGTACTGCATCATCAAGGGCTACACCGAGGACGGCCTCGAGATGGGCCGCGCGCGCCTCCAGCACGAGGTCGAGTCGAGCCCGCTCATGATCGCGCGCTGCACCGCGGTCTACGACGACGAGCTGCACAACATCCTCTCGCAGCCCTTCACGTACAAGCCAGTCAGGAGCTGACGGCGAGGACCCATCTGAGCTTGCCGGAGTCCCACGTCCTGTGCAGGCCGTTCATGGCTGCAAGCTCAGACTCCGTGAGTCCCGGCTTATAGGCAAGACGCGGGTCACGCTCGAACGCGCGCTTCTGGAACGCCTCCTTCGGGCGGCGTACGCCCCTTGTGACGTTGCCGGCGTAGCGGTAGTCGGGCGGCAGCTCGCGGTCGAGGACGAACCCGAGCGTGCGGTACAGGCCGCCGTTGGAGACGTCGTTCGCCGAGAAGCTGACCCAGCTCGTGAGGCCACGAGGCCGCAGCACGTCCGTCGCGTGCCTGAGCAGCTTCGATGCGCCGCCGGGGACAGATCCCATCGTCGCGAAGCGCACGAGCTCCCACTGGCCGGGGCTCCGGTGCGTACGTGCGGCAGCCTCGGGCGAGCGCGCCGACAGCAGCGCGTGGATGCGTCCGTCGGCGTCGACCAGCGCGAAGTGGCACGTCGCTGAGACGAACCCCTGCAGGTGATGGGCCTCGAGGAACGGGCGGGCCTCGCGGGCCGTGACCTCACGGAACGCGAGGTTCCTCGCGTAGGCGGTCGAGCACTCGGCCGGGTCGATGCCGGGGATCGCCAGTGGCAGCCTGCCGAGCGCGTGCAGCTTGTGCGCGATGGTCATGACGGCCACGTCGTGGCGCTGCTCCCAGTCGTCCTCCCAGACCTGCACGAGCTGCCAGCCCTTGTCGCGGCAACTGCGCATCTTGTCGTACTGGGCCGTGCGGCCCGGACGCACGGCGTCCGAGTGCCAGAACGTACCGTCGAACTCGAAGGCCAGGTGCCGCGACGGAACGGTCACGTCGAGCTCGAACGGGGCGATGACGGACCTGTCGTCGTGGACGACCGCGACGCCTGGCCCGACGAGCGTCCTCACGGCCCCGAGGAGCGCGAGCTCGCCCGTGCTCGCGTGTGCCGACGCCGCGCAGACGGGGCAGCCGTTGCCGCGCGAGCGTTCCTTGACGCCGGCGGTCCAGACGTGGCCTTGCTGGCAACGCCACTGCGTGACCAGCCTGGCATACGGCCTGAGCCGTGTCGCGAGCGTCTGGTCGACGAGCTCCGCCGCGATCTCCGGGCGCTCGGTGGCGAGGTCGGTCTCCCCAGGCACGGCGAGCCTGCCAGAGCAATACGGGCAGCCGGTACCATGGGCGCGGTTGTAGACGGCCGCACGCCAGGTATGCCCCTTGGCGCACCGCCATTCGACCAGGCGCTCGCTGCCAGCGCTGAGCTGCGTCGCAAGCGTCTGGTCGACGAGATCGGATGCCAGGTCAGGGTGGGTGGTCGCAAGGTCGTTCACGCCTGCCTGCACGGCGTTTCCCGAGCAGCAGGGACAGCCCTCGCCGGACGCGCGGTTGTTCGCCGGGGCCGTCCAGACGTGCCCGCAGGTGGGGCATCGCCACTCGACCAGCCTGTTCGAGTGCAGCGTGATCCTGGTCGCGAGCGTCTGGTCGACGAGCTCGGCAGCCAGGTCCGGCCTCACGGTGGCGATGTCGTTGAAGCCTGCGAGCACGCGCCGGCCTGAGCAGTACGGGCAGCCCTGCCCTCTGTGCCGGGCCTTCGGCGTGGTCTCGTAGACGTTGCCGCACTTAGGGCAGCGCCACTCGAGCTTCCGGTTCGACCCGTAGGTCACCATGGATGCGACGGATGGGTCCACGAGCTCGCCCACGAGCTCCGGATGCACGTCCGAAAGCAGCCTCGATTTCGCCAATGTCATGCCCTTCGTATTGTCTCACCTGCGCTTTGTCCATTCTACCACGTCATGTGGACCTTCGCTTCGCACGCTGGTCATGTGGTATGATGGGGACGGTGTTTCGTCTGAAGACTTCTAGGTGAACAAGGACGCTATGGCAAAGACGCTGGTCGAGAATATTGCTACCTCATACGCGCGTCATCGTGCGGAGAGGCGCAGCCGCGAGGCGCACAGGAGCTTCGCGGACAACGAGGCCCTCAAGGCCATCAAGCCACGCGAGGGCTACGTGTTCCATGACGACTACTACGAGGTGGACGGTGGCTTCGCCACCATCCTCACGCTGTACCACTCGCAGAGCGGTACGGACAACTTCGGTGCGTTCTGGCTCGTGAACGCGATTCCCGCAGGTCTGCCGCCCGAGGTCACCGTCATCAACATCGAGCAGATCAACCGCATGAGCGACAAGTGGATCCAGGACCACCAGAACCAGGCGGAGGACACGGCCAACAAGAACGCCGAGCAGCAGGGCCTCGGCGGCACCAACGCGACCAAGTCGAAGGCGGTCAAGGCCGTCAACGACATGGCCGCCATCTCCGAGGAGCTTGCCAACGGCGCCGCGTACCTGCACGTGCAGATACGACTCGTGGTCAAGGCCCCGACGCTCGAGATGCTCGACTTCGCCGTCGAGCGCATCGCGTCGCTCTACGCCGACTCGCACCGCTTCACCACCATCAAGCCGGTGAGCCACGACGGCGCCATGCGCGAGGAGCTCGCCAACATCTACCGTGCCAACGCCGCCAAGCGGGGGCACGGCTTCTACTTCACCTCGACCGAGTACGCGGGCGCCTACGACCTGGTCACGCACGGCCTCGAGGACAGGGGAGGCGAGTACGTCGGCGTCATGACGGGCGACGTCAACAACGCGGCCGTGATCTTCGACGTCGACGGCTACAGCCACCACGTCGTCGTCGCGACCAACCAGTTCAACGACCAGCGCGTCCCCGGCAAGCGCATCCTCACGAGCGACATGTGGGGCGCGAAGATCGGGCAGGCGGCGCTCCTCGACGGGCACCGCGTCACGCACCTCCTTCTCGGGACCGACTGCGACATGGCCGACCTCGGCCCGACGTTCCCGCGCATCACGCAGACCATCGACATGACCCGCGGCGACGTCAACATGTGGCAGGTGTTCGGCACCGTCGAGGACGAGCTCGCGGCGTTCCCGCGCCAGATGACCAAGATCCTGCTCATGGCAGAGCAGGCCTACAAGGCGACCGACGAGGACCGATCCATCATCAGGGGCTCCCTCGAGCAGATCGCCACCAGGTTCTACGTCTACTCGAACATGTGGGTCGAGGACGCGAAGAAGCATCGCGACGAGATCAGGCTCGTCGGGCTCCCCAACGACCAGTACCCGCTGCTCCACACCTTCACGGCCTACCTCGACCAGGCCTACACGGCCGCCGTCAAGAACGGCTCGCAGGACGCCGAGCAGGTCCACGCCCTGAACGTGCTGCGCACGACGTTCAACAACCTGCTCTCGAACAACGGCGACCTCTTCGACAAGCACACGTCCCCGACGCTCGAGCGCGCCATGGAGGCACGCCGGGTGATCTACGACTTCTCCGGCCTCATGTCCCGAGGCCACGGTGTCGCCATGGCCCAGCTCGTGAACGTCGTCGACCTCGCGCTTTCGCACCTGGGGCTGGGCGACGTGGTCATCATCCACTCGGCCCAGAACATCGACCCGGGCGTGCAGGACTACGTGCGCGACCAGTTCGACAGGCTCTTCTCGCGCGGCGGTCGCGTGGCGCTGCTCTACGACAGCGTCGAGGGCATGCTCGACGCGTCGGACTTCAACCAGTTCGACGCTGCCGACTACACGCTGCTCGGGAACATGCGCGACAACACCATGCGCCGCTACCAGGACGAGCTCGGCCGCCCCGTGCCGCCGTCGCTGTCGAGCCTGGTGACGGACAAGTCCGAGGCGGTCATGTACTGCAGGCGCGGCTACGACAACATCGTGTTCAGGCAGGACCTCCTGCTCGACATCGACGAGACGGCGCACTTCCAGCGCGGGGCCAGGTTCTGAGGTCGTGGTAACATCTCACTGTACGCAGGCACGGAACATTGGCGAGGATGGTAGTCACATGCACCAGCACCACAGCATAGTCAAGGCAATCATGACGCTCGCGACGGTCCTCCTCGCCGCCGCGATGGCGCTTCCCGTACCCGCGTACGCCACGAGCGGCTCGTCGTCGGGCTCGTCGACGCCGTCCGACTTCTCGTTCTCCGCCGTCGCCAACGCGGCGGCCAACTACTTCGACATCATGAGCTCTATCGGCAGGACGACGCAGGGCATGGCGGCGCTGCCCAATGGCAAGGAAGCCGCGACCGCGGGCGGGCTCGTCGGCTACATAGACAAGAACAGCCAATTCACGATCTCCCAGAACTTCACGCTGACGCAGCACGCGAAGAACATCACCGAGATGGACGCCGACAACTACTACGGCAACTACAAGTCCAAGGGCTCCACCGCGCAGGGCGTCGCCGACTACATCGAGCTCGGGCGCCTCTACTCGGCAACGGGCCTCGACCAGACGACCGCGCAGGCCGCGAAAGGCTACCTGGGCAGCTACCGCCGCGTCACCTCGTTCGCGCTCTACCTCGGCTGGATCTGCGCGAGCGCCATCTCGACCCTGTTTGGCTGGGTCATCAAGCTCCTGCGCCTCCTCAACCCGTTCGGCGCGTTCACGCACGCGCTGGCGGGCACGGGCAGCCTCGGCAACGTCACCGTCTCTGACGGCAACGTGTTCACCTCGACGACGTCGGGCTCCGCGCTCGCCGACTTCTGGGGGCAGTTCGCGAAGGCGGCCTATGACGTGGCGACACAGTTCACGCTTCCCGTCTGCATCGTCCTCGGCATCGCCATCTGGATCATCGCTCGCGCGATCGACCCCATGAGCGCTCGCGGGCGCGGACTGAGCGCACCAGGCGCGACCACCGTCCGCAGCTGGATCGTCCGCGCGGCCTTCATCGTGTTCGCCATCCCGATCTTCGGCGTCATGTACACGGGCATGCTCGACTCGCTCGCGAACGTCGCGGACGGCTCGCTGTTCGGCGGCAGCGCGCTCTATGGGAGCAGCCAGGCGAACCAGATCGTCTGCTCGACGCTCTATGACTTCGAGACGGCCGTCTACGGCAAGAGCGCGCCATCGGGGCCTGCCGACTTCGACAACCTCGCGGGCTCGAACTCCGACAACGGGTTCGCCATCACGCTCAAGGCATCCGGCGACGGCAGCGTCGACGACTCCTCCTACACGGCGCTCCACGACATCGTGGCACAGTCGAACGGCATCAGCGTCTCGAATGGTTCCGGCAGGGGCGCCGGCGCCTTCACGACGTCGTGGTCGAAGCTCTCCGCCTCCGCCGACTACTCAGGCCAGAAGTACACCGACCTCGCGCGCTCGCTGCTCACCAGCTACCAGAACGACGAGACGCTCAACGCCGCGAGCTACGAGTCGGCCATCAAGTCGACCTACGGCGCGGACAGCCTCGAGGGCCTGATGCGGTGGGTCAACGGCGCGACGAACCCCCAGAACTACTGCAAGAACCTCAAGAACGCCCTGACCGACCCGAGCCTGGTCAAGGGCGACAGCGACACGGGCGTGCTCACAGGCGGCAAGGTCGCTGGCTTCTCGCTCACGAGCGACGACCAGAAGGCCTACGAGGACGCGCTCACCGAGTACGCCAAGGACCACGACACGGCGAAGCTGCAGGAGACGATCGACGCCATCTTCGCGAAGCACGCAGGCACCGGCGCATCGAATTCCGCCAAGACCTCGTCCGACGCGGGCGGCGTGCTCTTCGCCGGCGACGGCAAGGGCTTCGCGTTCTCCCTCGGCAGGGACGACACGTTCATCGTCAACGCCGGGACCGGCACGCCCGGCATCAGCGACATGGCCATGTACAACTGGCTCTCGTCCGACTTCTCGAGCGGCACCGTGCGCATCTACTCCACGACGAACTCCTCGAACGACTACGTCGCGGTCTCCCACTACGCGGTGAACCCCATCGGCGGCCTCACGCCGTTCGGCGTCGTGACGATGCTCAACGCCGTGGTCACGCTGTTCGGGTTCTCGCTCGTCGGCATCGTGTACTTCCTGTCGCTTCTGGCCAGCAACGTCAAGCGCGGAGTGGGGCTCCTCGTCTCGAGCATCCCCGCCTTCGCGGGGTCGCTGCGCTCCATCGCGCGCTGGCTCCTCCTGGCCACGATGCTCGTCGTCGAGACGGTCGGCATCATCATCCTCTACCAGGTGGTCTGCACGCTCTTCTCGCTCGTCAACGGCTTCATCGCCAACGAGCTTCCGCTGGGGCTGGGGAACGCCGGCATGCACGGCATCATGCTGCCGATCACGACCTCGCTCCTCGCGTCGGGAATCATGATCGCCTTCATCGCGCTCGCGCTCAACCTGCGCTCGTCTGTCGTCATGGGCGTCTCCGAGCAGCTCCGCGCCATCATGGCCAAGGTCGTCGGTGCCGACGGCGGCTCCGACGTGCGCACCACGAGCGCCGGCTCCGGCCTCGCACGCGGTGCCATGGCGGCCCTCGCGGGCTCCGACGGCGCATCCGTCGCACGCGGCGTCGCGGGCACGACGCTCGTCGCGGGCGGCGCGGCTGCTCTCTTGTCCAAGTCCGCTGGCGGCAGCGTGAACGCCACCGGCTCGCTCACGGCCGAGGGCGGCAACGGCGCCGACGGCAAGGGCGGCGACGCCACGTCCAAGTCCGGCATCGAGGGCGGCGACCGCCAGGTCACCGGCAAGGACACGAGCAAGGAGTCGAGCAAGGAGTCCGCGTCCTCCGACGTCCGCGGCGCCGTCGCCGCGTCCGCGCAGGGCGGGGAGGCCAGCGCCAACGGCGCGTCCAGCCTCGTCTCCATGGCGCCCTACGCGGCGGCCATGCGCGAGTCCAAGGCGTCCGACCAGCTTCGCGACGTCAGCGGCCAGCAGGCGACCGCCGAGACGGGTGCCGCAGGCAGCGCGCAGGTATCCTCTCTGTCCGCCGCGACGTCCCAGGGCGCCAGCGCCAACGTCGGCAATGTCAACGCGGCCAGCGCACAGGCGGGCTCCGCGCAGACGCGCGACGTGCGCGGTGCGAGCTCTGCCGCCGAGGCGAGCGCCGAGGGCAACGCCAAGACGCTGCAGGGTGCCATGGAGGCCAGCGCGGCCTCCGGCATCGCAGACGTCCGCGCGGTCCGCGGTGCGGGTGCGACTGCCGAGGCGAGCGCCGAGGGCAACGCCAAGACGCTGCAGAGCGGCACCATGAACGGAACCATGAACGGGTCCATGAGCGGCACCATGAACGGCGCCATGAACGGCACCATGAACGGCACCATGAACGGCACCATGAACGGCACGCGCGACGTGCGCGGCTCCGTCGCCACGGGCGAGACCAGCCGCCAGGGCTCTGCCCAGACCATGCAGTCGGCCATGTCCGCAGCCAGCGCCACCGGCATCGCCGGCGTGGCGGGCCAGGGCGGACAGGGCGCCGCAGGCACGCGCGACGTGCGCGGCGCCAGCGTCCACGGCGAGGTCAGCGGCACGGGCAGCGCTCGTGTGCAGGGCGCCGGCAGCACCGTCATGGCCGGCACGCGCGACGTGCGCGGCTCCGAGGCCCACGGTGCGGTCAGCCTCAACGGCGCGGCCATGCAGGCTGCGTCCGTGCGCGGCTCCGTCAACGCCCAGGGCTCCCGTGCGCAGGCGACGGGCATCGCCGGCCGTGGCGGACAGGCGACGGCGGCGGCGGGCCGTGGCGGACAGGGCGGCCAGGCAGGCCGCTCCGAGTCCCAGGGCACGCGCGACGTCCGTGGCTCCGCCTCGCAGGCACGCGGCCTCGGCGCCGCAGGCTCCGCGTCGAGCCGTGGCGCGGCGGCGAGCGGGCGCGGCATGGGCATCGAGGGCACGCGCGACGTGCGCGGCCAGCGCGGGGCGTCGCTCGCTGCCTCCGCACGCGGCGCGGGCTCCACGTCGTCCTCCGCTGCGGCCGCAGCCTCCAGGAACGCCGCAGGCGGCATCGGGTCCACCCGCTCCGCCGTCCCGACCGCCCGCAACGGCCGCGTCTCCGCGGCCAACGGGGCGGCCGGCACCGCAGCGCACGGCACGTCCGGCAGGGGAGTGCCTCCCACCTTCGGCCTCGCACGAGCGCAGCAGGCGTTCGCCGACGCGTCGCGCGGGTCCGGAGCGAGCGCCGCTGCACGCGGCGGCCGGGGAGCCAACGCCAGCGCCGTTGCACGCGGCACAGGCAGCACCCAGGCCATGAGCGCGGCCGGCTCCGTCCTCGGCGGACAGCCCATCCAGTCCGGCCGTGGCGTCAGCGTCTCGGTCGGTCAGGGCTCGGGACGCCCGTCCACGCAGGGCGTGTCCGTCCACGTGCCGCAGGGGTCCCGCAGCGCGGCCACGGCCCGCGACCATGCCCAGCGGCGCGGACAGCAGGGTGCGGGCCACGGCACGAGCCTCGCGGACGCCGCAGCCAGCCTGGACAGGGAGGGCAAGGGCGACCTCCGCGGTCCCGACGTGGCGAGGCCCAACGGTTCCAACAGGGGCCGCGCGTGATGGCACCGGTTGACCGGCCCCGCGAGTGTGGTAGGATACGGTAGAGCAGGAAACATCCCGGAGGGAGCATTCACATGGACCTGATCAATCTCGCATTGGCCACGGATGGCGGCGTCACGCTCGGCAACCTCGTATCCGGCGTGCCAAACGTCCTCAAGACCTACGTCGGACCCATCACGATCGCGGTCGGCATCATCGCCGTCATCATCGGCGTCATCCAGCTGGTCCGCTACATCACCAGCAAGTCCAACGGAGGCGGACAGGGCCGCGTCTCCATCGTGTTCGCCATCATCCTCATCATCTTCGGCGGAGCGTGCGCATGGGGCGGCTCTCAGTTCGCGAAGCAGCTCAGCTCCGGCGGACAGAACACGATCGAGGACATCTCCAACAACGGCAAGGGCGGCTCCGGCGCCAAGGCTGGCGATGTCGCAAAGGGCTGGGACTAGCGGCATACGGTCGCCAGGACAGGCAGACATGGGGAGGCAGGCCCGATGCGGGGACCTGCCTCCCTCCTTTTGTGTTAGCATTGGAACGGTGACGCAAACCGAGAGGGGCAATCCGTGAAACTCGTATCGATCTTCGACCGGCACCATGCCATGCTGCGGTTCGTCGTGGTATTCGTCCTCGGCGCAGCCATGGTCTGCGGGTCGGTCGCCATGGGCATCGTCGCGCAGGCGAACGCCGACAAGGTCGCGTTCGGCGAGGACGCCCTCTACACGAGCACGGTCAAGATCGCCTCCGGCGTCAGCGGCAGCGCCGTCGACGTGTGGGGCTCGTCCGACGGCACGCGCGTGTTCGTGCTCTTCAAGCTCGACGACGACTCGGTCGACAAGATGCCGATGGACGCGGCGAAGTACGCCGTCACGGTCGGGTCCACCGACAAGTCCGGCACCGTGCAGGCCATGCAGGTCGTGCCGTCAGGCTCCGTCTACGTCTTCGGCACGACGGGCTACATCGGCGTCTACCTCGTCGCAGGCCAGCAGTTCGAGCCGCAGCTGTACTCGGCCTACGTCTCCTGCAAGGACACGGACGGCGACCAGGTCGGCTGGTACGTCACGTTCAACCCGGCCGCGTCCGGCATCGTCCACTCGAAGCTCCTCGACGACAAGACCTTCGACCCGAGCGACTTCTACCGCACCGTGATCGCGCCCATCGAGGAGACCACGCTGCGCAGGACGCTCTACACCGACCTCTCGACCATGTACTCGGCCGAGCAGACGGCCGCCGAGTACAGCGACCGCCTGGACAAGCTGGGCGTCAACCGCACTGGCATGATACCCGTGGGCGTCGCGGGCGACGTCATCGAGAAGGACGAGGAGAACAAGGTCTACAGGACGACGTTCGCGACGACGGTCCCCGGAGGCATCGACTACGACTGGCAGGGCGTCTCGCTCGCCGACGGCGGCTCCTACCTCAAGGCCGCCGAGAAGGCGACGGGCACGAGCGACTACCGCGGCATCCTCGCCAAGATGGCGTCGACATACACCGATGACGGCAAGGGCGTGCAGCTCTCGACGTCGCCGGGCGACTGGACGATGAAGGACGGCAAGAGCCTGACCGACTCCGCGACGTCGATCTCGAGCTCGTCGTACACAGACATCACCAACTCCATCAGCCAGCTCTCGCAGGCGGTCAGCGACTACTATGACGCCAAGACCTCGTACCAGACGACCGACCTCCTGGCACTGCTCTCCTTCGAGAATGACGTCGACAGCGTGAGCGACAACGTCACGAGCGCCGACGCGACCATCTACCCGGGCAGGTGATGGGCATGGCGAAGACCGGAAAGGCTCTCGGCTCGGCCAGCCTGCCCGAGGACGACGGCGACACGAAGCAGGCACAGGGCACGCCCCAGACGGCCGAGGCCGCAGGCGGCGACGCCGAGGCATCCGCGCCACAGCAGCCGCAGCAGGCAAGCGGCGGCGCGGACGCCGAGGCCAGCGCCGAGGCCACGACGCAGACGGTCACGACGACCGTCAGGCGCGTGGCCAAGCGCGCCGTGGCGAAGGCGACGGGCGGCGTCTCGGCCGTGGCCGGGCGCATCGCGCGGTTCCTCGGCGTCCCGCAGGCAGCGGGCGTCGCCATCCTGCTCGCGGCCGTGCTCGCCTGCGGCGGGTCGGCGTGGGCGCTCTGGTCGGACGGGATGTCGGCCGAGCGGCTCGCGGCGCTCGTCTCGGACGACGACGACTGCGTGGCAGTCGTGCAGGCGGCTCAGGCCAAGTACGGCAAGGGCGAGCGCCAGATACCAGAGACACAGACGGTCAATGGCACCACCTACACGATCGGCAAGGTCGCCACGTGGGAGAACGACCCGAACCGCATCAAGTGGGCGTCGGGCACCGCGCAGAGGGCCGTCTACAACGCGTGGGTCGCGAACGGGTCCGTCACCGACAGCGCGGGCTACGCGCGCATGGGTTCCGGCGACGACGCGCCCTACATCATCGCCGTCTCAGACGCCGCGTTCGGCATGACCGAGACGACGCGCGCCTTCGTCGGCGAGCAGCTCACGGTCTACTTCGACAACGGCGAGGGCATCGAGTGCATCATCGGCGACACGAAGGCATCGCCCTCGAAGGCCGAGCCCGGAAACCTCGACGTCATCAACTACGAGACGGGCAACTCCGGCACCGGCTGGGGCCACATCGTCGGCAACCAGGTGGCCGTGCTCGAGTTCTGGGGCATCAACTCGGTCAACCCCTACCATGGCCTCAAGGACCTCGAGGGACACCGCTGCGACTCGTTCACGCCCGAGGGCCTGGCCGCAAGCGTGAAGAACGCCGCCGGCTGGAACGACTCGTTCATGAGCGGCGCCGGCGACGGCAAGGCCGCATCGGCCACCTCGACCGTCAAGCAGGCCATGGGCGAGTGCAGGAGCGCACGGAAGAAGCTCTCCGCCGACAACTCCGACATCGCGCGTGCCGCCGTCACGTTCGCGTGGCCCACGAGCCGCCAGGCCGGCAACAACAACGGCACCGAGCTGTACCAGGAGGTCGTCGACGGCGTCAAGGCGCTCGGCGGCCAGAACAACTCGAGCTGCCCCTACATGGACTGTGGCGTCGTCGTGTCGACGGCCGTGCTGTGGAGCGGGTCCGACGACACGTTCTGCTCGCTCACGCCGAACGAGCAGGCCCACATGATCCAGTCAGACAGGTGGGAGGACCTCGGCGTCTACGGCTCCGACGTCACCAAGGAGGACCTCGAGCCTGGCGACGTCTTCGTCACCGACCACGCGCATGGCGTCGGGTTGGGCCACACGTTCCTCTACGTCGGCGAGGACCTCATCAAGGAGATACACGGCTCCGAGGCACTCCCGCACGAGAACTCCGTGTCGGGGTCGCTCGGGCAGCGCTCGGCGGGGTGCGACTTCTCGGCCGACGGCTTCAAGGGCATCTACGATGGCCTAGGGCGCTTCTACCGCGTCTACCGCTGCGTCAACCCGCAGCACAGCTCGAAGTTCACGTCCGTCGCGGGAGGATCCGGAGGCAGCAATGGCTAGTATTGTGACGAACCTGGCACGCGTCCTCGCGGCGGCGTGCCTCGCCGCGTCCATGGCGACGTCGGTCGCGGGCATCGGCGTCGCGGGCGAGGCCGCCGGCACCATGGCGCAGGCCCAGTCGACGTCGGACAACGCGTCGAAGGCGGCCGAGGCGGCGTTTCCCGCGGCCGACGTCTCGGACGCCCTCGCCAAGGCCGCCGACGCGGCAAGGCAGGTGGCCGACTGCGAGAACACGTTCCTCTCGCTCGTTGCCGGTGGCGGCTCCTACGGCGACCAGCTCGTCGCCGAGACGAAGAAGATGAAGCAGCTCTTCTCGGCGACCGACCAGGACATGTGCGTCACCTGGTTCGGAGGCGGCCTCAAGGACGGTCACTCCTGCACGTGGACGGCCACCAAGGACGGCCAGTACCAGCAGGACGGCACCGTGCGCGTGACGTGGCTCGGCACCGACGCCGACGGCACCGTGCTCGCCTACGCGCAGGCGGACTACGACCCGCGCTCCAAGGTCTTCGACAACGGCAGCTTCGACTATACCGAGTACGCCTCGACCCTGATGAAGGTGAACGCCGATGCGTCAAACTAGCATCCATGCGGGCAGGGTGGCCAAGGCCTGTCTGGTGGCCGTCGCCGCGGCCCTGTCGCTCGCGCTCTCCGGAGCGGCCTACGCGCAGGCGACGTCCATGCGGCAGTCCGCGCAGAGGAGCCTCGAGGCGGCCAAGGACACCCTCTCCGAGTCGAAGAAGACAAGCGAGGAGAAGGCCACGGCGGCCTCGAGCGAGGCGTCCGGGCTCGACTCCGACCGCGTCTCGAAGGACGAGGCTCGCATCGACTCGATCCTGTCCACGGCATCGGACTGGAACGACGGCGACTCCTACAACAAGGCGCGCGAGGACGTGATCGAGCTCGGCGTGCCCGAGGGCTCTCAGATGCTCACGTCGTTCATGCCGAAGGCCGACACGCTCACGGACCAGACGACGGGGCGCCAGTACACCTACGTCGACCAGCTCGGACTCAACTCGTCCTACGTCTCGTCGGACACCACCGTCACGGGCGACGACGGGAACACCTACAGCTACGTGAGCCTGCTCACGACCTCGTCGAAGGCGGACGCTGACGCCGTCGCCGGCAAGACGCACTACCTCGTGCTCGTAGATATGGGACCCAACCAGGCCGTCTCGTCCATCTCGGTGTCGCTTGTCGGCAGCGACGTGGACGGCGGCTAGGAATCCACCTATAATGGGCCTGAAACTTGAAGTCGCACAAGTCACACAAGAAGGAGACGCTATGAAGGAGAGGTTGCGCACACTGGTCGGCACGCTGGTGCTGATGCTCGGCGTGGCGTGTGGCGGCATGGCCACGCCTGCCTACGCCGTCGACGCATGGCTGACGAACGCGGACCAGACGATCTACACGATCGTGGGCGCGGAGTACACGGTCTATTCCGACCAGGCGTGCACGAAGTCGGTCGGAGTCCTCACGACGACCGAGGACGGGTCAACCAACCAGCTCACGCTGTCGCCGGGAACCTACTACGTCGTCGAGACGAAGGTGCCGGCCGGCCTCGAGCAGGACCCGGCCTACACGAAGGCCAACCCGCACACGCTCGTCATCAAGTCGGGCGAGACGACGACCATCCGCTCGACCGACACCGCCGGCACGATGCACATCAAGGTCCGCAAGCACGACTACACGACGGGCGAGGTCGCCGAGGGCGACGCGTCCCTCGACGACGGCAAGTTCCTCGTCCGCTGCTACGCAGGACAGCGCTACGCGTCGAAGGTGCAGTGCGAGGCCGCTACGCCGTCCGTCAGCTACGAGGTCGACAGCGTCAACGACAAGACGCTCGAGGTGCCCTACGGCACGATCCTCGTCACCGAGGAGAAGCAGCCGACCGGCATGACGGCGCGCTACAACCCCGACCCCGCAGGCGACGACTACGCCATCTTCTTCGGCTCGCAGACCGAGGCCCTCACGTACGTCGCAGGCAACGACTACGCGAGGTCCATGGGATCGGCGACGAAGGACGACGGCACCATACGCATCGGCGACGTGCCGCTCTATGGCATCATCGAGGTCGACAAGACCGACGCCGACCTCACGGCGGTCCAGGGCGACGCCACGCTCAAGGGTGCCACCTATTGCGTCTTCAACATGTCCGACAAGGCCGTCACCGTCGGCACCCAGTCCTTCGCGACCCACAAGGGCGCCGACGTGGCGAAGCTCGGCGGGGACGAGGCCGTCTGCTCCATGACGACCGACGCCAAGGGCGTCGCGACGTCGCCTGCGCTGCCGTACGGCACCTACGCCGTCGTCGAGGTCGACCCCTCCACGGGCTACGGCATCGACAGCACGGTGCACACGGCCACGGTGCATCCGGCCAACACGGGCCAGACGGTCAAGGTAGTCTCGTCCGAGCCCGTCGAGCGGGGCAGCCTGACCATCGAGAAGCAGGACGCCACGTTCGGCGCGACGGCCTCCGGCAACGCCACGTTCGAGGGCGCCGAGTTCACGGTGGCCAACGCGTCCGACAACCCCGTGTCCTACAACGGCAAGTCCTTCGCGAAGGGCGAGGTCCTGACGACCGTCACGACCGGCAAGGACGGCAAGGCGACCGTCGGCAATCTCCCGTACGCCACCTACACCGTGACCGAGACGAAGGCCCCTCGCGGCTACCGCGTCCCTGCGAACGCCCCCAAGAACGTGCCCGTACACGACGCCACGACGGCCCCCGTCCAGTTCGTGCAGAAGGACCCGACCTTCAACAGCAATCTGACGCTGAGCAAGACCTCTGGAGGCAAGACGGCCCTCGGCACCGTCGACATGTCAGGTGCGACCTTCGAGGTCTACAACATGTCGGATGGCCCGATCGACTACAATGGCCGCAAGGTCACGTCCGGTGCCAACTCCACGACGCACACCAAGAACGGCTCCGACTACATCGCCACCATCACCACCGATGCCGACGGCAAGGCCACGCTGGAAAAGCTCCCGCAAGGTACTTATGGCATCATCGAGACCAAGGCACCGCAGGGCGCCAAGCTCTACTCCGAGAGCCACGAGCGCACGAAGGGCGTCGACATGCTGGTGACACTTGATCCGTATGACGATCAATCGTTCAAGATGGACGACGAGCCACTGTGGAAGCCGCTGCGCATCGCCAAGACCGACGCCGACATCACGGTCGCACAGGGCAACGCGAGCCTCGCAGGCGCGCAGTTCGAGGTCAAGAACGCCGGTGACACCGACCTCCTGGTCAAGACTGCCGACGGCACGATGCGTACGGTGAAGCCCGGCGAGACCATCGAGACCGTCACGGCCAAGGACCACGACGACGGGACCTACGCGACCCTCGCGTCGCAGCTCCAGTACGGCTGCAAGGTCTCCATCACCGAGACCAAGGCGCCCACCGGCTACCTGCTCAACGACACGACCTACCTGGCCACCATCGTGGCGGACGGCACGGTGACGCAGACGACGCTCTCGTAGGCGGCAGCTGCAGGACGTGTCCACAGCGCGGGGCCTCGGCACGAGATGCCGGGGTCCCGCCTCCTTTCGTTCTGCTACAATTGGTCATGTACGCACACAAGGTCAAAGGAGTCATGCCATGACGTATGCCGAGGAGAGGGCTGCGCGCCGACACCGCATCGCGACGTTTGCCGGCATCGCCGCACGCATCGCGATCGCGGCCCTGCTTGCGCTGTCCGTGGCATGGCTGGCCCATGGCATCCACGGACGGGCCACGGGCGACGTCTCGTCGCGCGTCTCGCAGGCCAGGATGCTCGACGGCGAGGCCGCGACGCTGCGCGACAAGGCCGAGGCCGCAGAGCAGAAGCTTGCCAGCGAGAACAAGGACGAGAGCGCCAAGAAGGCCGGCGACAGGGTCGCTGCCGACGAGGACGTCATCGGGGAGACGGGCATCAACGCGTCCCCCGCGAGCTCAGTCGACGCCGCCAAGGCCGACCTCGCCAAGCTCGGCATCTCCGTGCCAGCGGTGCAGGCCGACAGCCTCGAGTGGACGTTCCTCTCGACCGCCGGCTACGATGGCGGCAAGATGCCCGTCTGCTGGAAGTGCGCGGACGGCACCGGCCGCGTGCTCGCCTACATGACGGCCACCTACGACAGCGACAGCGGCACGTTCTCGGACGCGGCCCTCTGGAAGGCGGTCTAGCATGCTCGACGCCATCTGCTCAAGGCGCTTCCGCACCTGGGCGCTCCTCGCGCTCGTCGCGGCCATGGTCCTGTCCGCGGCCTGGGTCATGTCGTCCCAGGTGACGGCGGCGGACGTGCTCGTCTCCGAGGCCAAGGGCCGCGTCTCGCAGCAGCAGACGCGCCTCGACGCCGCGACGTCGAAGACGGGGTCGACCGGCTGGGACGAGGCCTCGCAGAAGGCCGCCCAGTCGGCCGTCGACACGTGGGCCACCAAGCGCCTGTCATGGACGGCGCCCGACCGGCGCGACGTGCCCGCCGGCTGCGAGGCCATGGACACGCCCGACGCGGCCAGCGTGTCGTCCGTGAGCGTGTGGCCCATGAGCGTCGGCAGCTACACGGCGCTCGTCACGCGCGACGACGGCGTGTGGGCCATCGAGCTCTCGATCGGCGACGACGGGGCCGTCGGCACCGTCACGTCGTGCACGCACGTATCGAACAGCTAGGAAACAGGGAGAACAACGCATGAACAAGCTCTTGAAGGCACTGGTGCGCCTCTGTGAGGCCGCCGTCGACACGCTCGTCGTCTCGTACGTCGCCGTGCTCTGTGCCTGCACGGTCCTGCCGCTTCTGGCCAACGGCGTCGCCGAGGCCATGGGCGTCACGGACAAGTCGAGCACGGTCGAGTGGGTCGGCTACTGGCTCGTGCCGTACGTGTTCCTCGCTGCCTGCCTGTGCGTGCTGTTCGTCGCGGGCGCGAGGGCGTTCGCCAGGTTCGTCCACGGGAAGGCCAACAAGGCCGTCAAGCGCGTGGACGAGCGCGGCGTGTGCTAGAATCTGGTAGACGCGGGAACGATCCGGCCCGCCGCGCGAAAGGAGCTTCGATGCCACATTCCACAGTTGCCCTGCCAGATGACGATCCACGTGCCATGGCGTTCCGCCACATCATGGCCGACAACGGCACGGTGACGCGCGTGAGCGCGCAGGCCGACGTCCACGTCCGTTCGGTCGAGCTGATAGAGACGAGGGAGCCGGGATGCGCGTTCCCGAGCCCCGCCTTCAAGCTCACCGGCGAGGTCATGGGGTTCACGGGCGACTTCCCCGGCGGCATCCACTCGATCTCCTACCCGCGCCCGCAGGTGAGCGACCAGGACGCGGCCGACGCAAAGCAGCTCCTGTCGTGCTCGCTCCCGAGGGTCACCTACATCCATCGCCTGACGCCTGCCGAGAAGGTCGAGCTCGTGCGCCTCGGCCTCATGGAGAGCGGCTTCGAGGTCCCGCGGCAGGTGCGCGACAACGTCTACCAGCTTCCCATCGACATCGACGTGCGCACGCTCTCGACCGACCTCGGGCCGATCACGTCGGTCGACGTCGCATCCGACGGCGCGATCCAGACGTCGACGGCAGACGACGGCTACCAGCTCCTGTCATACTTCGAGCAGCTGGCCATCATGCGCGACGAGCCCTCCGTCGTCCATCACGACGAGGTCGAGGAGCAGCCCATCGACACGCAGCACGTGGACGAGGACGACCTCCTGTTCGCCGACGCGGATGGCCTCGCACCGGACGTGGCGCCCGAGCCCGAGGCCGCGACCGACGACGCGGACGACGAGCTCGGCGAGGACGTGTTCGCGGACGAGGACGACGCGGCGGCAGACCGCAGCCTCGTCGACGACGTCTTCTCGCGCGTCGTGCTCGGCGCCGGCGAGTCCGTCAGCAGCCATCCCGAGACGGACGAGGGCCGTCCCGAGGCCGAGCAGCCTCAAGCCCAGGACCAGGACCAGTCCCAGGACCAGCCGCAGGAGCAGGGGCCGGCGGACGCCACGGACGACGACGAGCTGGGCGACCTCCTCTTCGAGGACGAGGACGACGACGAGGAGCGCCACAAGAAGGCGACCAAGAACGCCACGGCACGCCACCTCGTCAACGAGTCCGACCGCGACGACGCCGTCAGGCGGGCGCTGGCCGACGGCCACGTCGACGCCAGCGAGCAGGCCGAGATCGAGGGCCTGTCCCAGTAGGGCCTGACGCGCCATGCCGCTCTCCCATGACATCGTCATCGTGAACCAGTTCTCCCTCAGGACGCCCAGCGGACGCGGCACGCGTGGCCGCACGCCGGGCGCCTACATCGAGCGCTACATGGCGAGGCACGACGCCATCGAGACGCTTGCCCCGGTGCGCCTGCACGACATGACGACCTACGTCGAGCGCTACATGGCACGCGACGACGCCGTCGAGGCCGCTGGCAGCAGGCGCGAGCTCTTCGACGGGCTCGACCGCGCGGACGGGCACCCGAGGGCCGGCGTGGCGTTCGGGCCAGACTCGATCTCGCTCTCGAGCGACGACGTGCACGAGCGCTCGCTCGCCATCCAGGACGCCTTCGACCGAGGCAAGACGGTGCTCAAGACCGTCATCAGCTTCGACACCGGCTACCTCTCGCGCGAGGGCGTGCTCGAGGCCGGATTCCGGCCATACCAGAAGGGCGACCTCAAGGGCCACGTCGACCAGCTCAAGCTCAGGCGGGCCATCATGAACGGCATGAGGCGGCTCTCGCGCCACTTCGACGACCTCCAGTGGGTCGGCGTCATACAGGTCGACACCATGCACGTCCACTGCCACATCGCGGCCGTCGACATGGGCGTCGGGCGCCTCCGCAGCACCGACGGGCGCCAGAGCGGCATCATCACGCCGGTCATGCGCGACGACCTCAGGCACGGCATCGACATCGAGCTCGAGCGCGAGCAGTCGCTCCGGTTCCTGTCCGCGTCGGTCGGCTACGACCGCCAGCAGGCGCGCACGCTCGTCAAGCGCTACGCGCAGGCGGCCATGCAGCGCGGGTCGGTCGGCCAGTTCCTGCTGGCCTGCCTGCCGGACGACAGGCGGCACTGGCGCGCGGGGTCGAACGCGAAGGACATGCGCAAGGCCAACGCGGTCTGCGAGCGCTGGCTGCGCGGCGTGTTCGAGCGGGAGCCCGAGATCTGGGAGGGCTGCCAGCGCTCCGTCCGCAGCTACGCCGCGAGGCGGCGCGAGCGCGAGGGGCTGAGCGAGGCCCAGGAGGCCGAGCTCGTGCGGAAGGGCGAGCGCCGCGTCATCGAGGACTGCATGAACGGCGTCTACCATGTCCTGCGACAGGTCCCCAAGCGCAGCCGCCGCACGGAGACGGCGACGCTCGACCTCATGAGCATGGACCTCCACGACATGGCCTCGACCGACGACGACACGCCGATGCGCGACTTCGGCGTGAGGCTCCGCGGCTACTCGACCAGGCTCCGCCACCACCGCGAGGAGCGCGACCGCTACCACGAGCTCGGTGCCGAGTGGGACCGCAGGCGCGAGCAGAACGCAGCCATCGAGAACTCGGCGGCCCTCAGGGCTCTCTTCCGCGAGGAGGAGGAGTACAACGAGGCCCTGATGTGCAAGTACCTGCACTTCCTGCAGTTCATGCCGTACCGCGACGAGTACGAGGACGAGCTCGAGGAGTGCGAGCGCAGGCGCCGGCGCGCCGAGGCGCTCGAGGCCATGGCCGCAGACGACGACATGCGCTACATGGACCCCATGGACGCCGAGGCATGGGGTCGCGAGCAGTACGGCGAGGCGGGCGGACGCCTGGTGCTCATGCCGGACGCCTTCGCGCGGCGCGTCCGCGACGCCGAGCGCGACTACCACGACACGCTCGGGGCGCTCCGGTACCGGCTCGAGGCACACGCGCTCACCGTGGTCGAGGGCCCGGGCGGCCTTGCCGTCAGGCGTGGCGTCGCCAGGCCGTTCGAGGACGTCAAGGCCCTCGACATCCACCACCTCGGCTACGACTTCCCGCTCGGCTGCGACATCGGTGTCCGCAGCGCGAGGCAGTTCGTCGCCGTGACACGCAGGCGCCGCGCCGCGCTCGACGCTGCCGAGGCCTACCTCGCCTCGACGGGCCAGACGCTGCCGGGGCTCGCCGACCTCGAGGCTGACGTCACGGCCATGCAGGACTGCGCCGCCCGCATCGCGCGGACGCACCACCTCGACACCATGCGCGACCACGGCGTCGAGCTCAGGCGCGTGCGCACGACCTCGCTCGACGTGGACCTCACCAGGCGCGTCACGGACGCCGTGCGCCGCATCGCCGAGGACTCGCTGCCGTCGGACGACTAGCGTGCCAACCGGGACGTCACGCCATGGAACGGATCGGCCCCTGTGGTAGCATGCCGTCAGACGACAGCAAGCGGAAGGGGACCGACGATGGCTGCAACACGACACAAGCTTGACGCGCATTCCCAGAGGTTCTTGGATACGGGCCACGACATGCTCGTCAGGGCGTATCCGGCCAAGAACGGCAACGGCTACATGATGCACCTCGACGTCATGCAGGAGCCTGGTCCGGACGCCGTCCCGCGCACGAGCATCAACGCGGAGAACGGCCGTCCCGTCTCCGTGTGGATGCCGACGCGCGCCATGTCGAACATGCTCGGGCGTGCCATCGTCGGCGGCGGCACCGTCGCGGTCGACACGAACAGGGCCGTCTACGCGGCCGTCCACGGGCGTCTCAGGCAGGGCGAGAACGGCGTGCTCGTGCCCGACGAGTCGACGCTCACGGCGGTCGGCGGCAAGACGCCCGAGCAGCTCCTCGGCTGCGACCTCAAGGACATGGATCAGGTCAAGGCGCGCTTCAAGGAGATCGCCGCGACCTCGGTCAAGGCGGCCGAGCAGGCGAGGGCGGAGACGCGCAGGCAGGCGAGGACGCCGGGCGTGAAGAAGGCCGCGGCACCGCACGCCGGAGTCCAGGGTGCGAGGCAGGCTGCGACGCCGCACGCGAAGACGCCCAAGGCCACGGGTGCAAGGGCAGCGGACGCGCAGGACGCCCGCCAGCAGGACGCGCGCCCGCAGAAGACGCCATCCGTCGTGCTCAGCCTCGAGCTCATGCCGGAGGGCGAGTGGTGTGCACACCAGGCGCCCGGCAGCAACGTCATCGACATCTCGAAGTGGCAGGGCGGAGTCGCCCTCGACAGGGAGAACGGCACCATCGCGACGAGCAAGGGCTTCGACTACGCAAGCGCCGACCGCTACCAGATCCATGGCGACCTCTCGCAGGCGGTTCCCTTCGTCGGCGGACATGGCGGAACGCTCGGCGGGGAGTCCGTCGCGTTCTTCCACTCGACGGGCAAGGGCTCGATCTCGATGCCCCTGAACGCTGCAGGGCACGAGGACAACACGACGGGCAAGTGGCTGGCGAAGCGCAGCGACGAGGACAACATGAGCAGGCTCATGGGTGCGTACAGGCGCTCGATGGGCGTGCTCGATGCCAAGAGCCGTATGGTCGCGGCCGGCGTCACGCCCGTCGAGGCATCCACGGCAGAGCGTCCGCGCAGGCTCGCAGACCCGGGCGTGCTGCCGGACGACGGCTCAGGCCGCGAAGCCTCGGCCGACATCGACTACTAGCGAAGGGAAGTACAGACCATGACAAATCCGTACAAGGGCGTGACCGACGACATGTGGACGGCAAGGGACGAGACCTGGGACGGCCAGTACCCGCTGTTCGACACGAACGCGGGACGCCCGCTCGTCTCGCCGCATGACGCCATGGACGCGAGCGACTCGATGGCGAGCTACATCGCGTCCTACGTCAAGCCGTGCCGCGACCTCGGCGACGACTGGAGCGACCGCCACTACTCCGACGTCGAGTACGAGTTCTTCAGGCGCGCGCAGGCGGCTGGCCTCTACGACGCCGTCGACGGCGTCGGCGACCGCAGCCAGGCCATGCGCAAGCTCGCCGCGGCCGCGTCCCAGTTCGGCGTCGACCTCACGCAGAAGGGCGCCGACGAGGCGCTCGAGCACGTCGGCGGCCGCTGGCGCGCCAGCGACAGGGCGCTCGGCGAGCTGGCGTTCCGCATCGACGAGGTCGGCCGTCCCATGGCCGACAACCTCGGCCGCGACGCGCTGTCCGACCTCTCCGACGTCCCGGACGACAACGGACGCTTCGTCGAGCGCGACCTGTCCGGCGCCGCGCTGGCCTACCATGACATCCGCGACCGCTGGGACGAGCTCGAGGCCAGGGCCGACGAGGACACGCGTGGCCACGTCCGTGCGCTCGCGACGGGCGGCCCCGACGACGGTGGCACGGCCCCGGCGACGCCAGCTCCGGCACAGGCTCCGGCCCAGTCCACGCATGCGCGGCCGCTCGCGACGGGCGGCCCCGACGTCGAGGCCGGAGACGGGCAGGGCGGCGTGGAGCTGCCGTGGTAGCGCCGCGAACATGCGCCTGATGGGGACGGGACACGCGCTGTCCCGTCCCTTTTTCGGATAGATTGCCCTGCTAAACGCCGTGTGGTATCATGGGGAACCGGAAGCGCCCGTCCCCATGCATGCGGAGACGGCCCAAATCCGGCCATATGGAAGGAAAATCCCGCGTGTATCTCTCTGATGACGACTACGCCTCGGTGCTGGGCAACGCCCAGAACCTGCGCGCCTACACGCATCCCGTCAAGCGGCTGCCCCGCAAGCTCGTCGGACGAGACGAGCAGCTCCTGAGCCTGCGTGCCGCGCTGGCGCGCGCCGAGCTCTGCAACGTCATCCTGCTCGGCGAAGCCGGCGTCGGCAAGACGGCTCTCGTGCAGGGCGCCATGCAGGCAGACTCCCGCAACGTCTACCTCGAGGTCGACCTGTCCGCCATGATCGCGGACACGAACAACCCGGACGAGATGGGCGACAAGCTGAAGGCGCTGTTCCGCGAGGTCGAGTCCCTCTCGTCGAGGCTCTCGACGACCAATGGCGGACCCGACGGCATCGTGCTCTTCATGGACGAGTTCCACCAGATCGTCGAGCTGTCGTCCGCGGCCGTCGAGGCCATGAAGCCGATACTGGCCGACTCGGGCACGCGAGGAGTCCGCGTCATCGCGGCCACGACGCTCGCCGAGTTCAGGCGCTTCGTCGCGCCGAACCAGCCGCTCATGGAGCGCCTGCAGCGCCTCGACGTGCCGGAGCTCGACCACGACCAGGTGGTCGGCGTGCTCAGGAACATCGCGCAGACCTACGACGTGGCCTACGACATCCCGGACGAGCGCCTCTACGACACCATTTACGAGTACTCGCAGCGCTACGTCCCGTCGAGCGCGCAGCCGCGCAAGTCGATCATGATGCTCGACGCCATGGTCGGCTGGCACCGCGTCACGGGCGCGAAGCTCGACTCGCGCCTTTTGGCCCACGTCATCGAGGAGCAGACGGGCAACAAGGTCGACCTCGCCGTCGACGCCACGTCAATCAAGAGCAAGCTCGACAAGCGCGTCCTGGCACAGCAGTACGCCACGAGCGTCGTCGAGCAGCGCCTGCAGCTCTCCGTGGCGGGTCTCAACGACCCGACGCGCCCGCAGGCGTCCTTCCTGCTCTGCGGCTCGACGGGCTCCGGCAAGGCCGTGTCCGACGAGACCCCGGTGCCCGTCCTCGGCAAGGGATCCGTGCGCATCAAGGGCCACGGCGAGCTGCACGAGGGCGACGTCGTGTTCGACAGGCTCGGACGCCCGACCAGGGTCGTCAGGACGTTCCGCCGCCACGGCATCCAGATGTATCGCGTGACGCTCGACGACGGGCGCCACCTCGACGTCGGCGAGGACCACCTGTGGTCGGTCTGGGACGGCGACGACGGCGTCGGCGACCCCGCGCGCCTGACGACGCTCGAGACGCAGGACCTGCTCGCACGCGGCGTACGTGCGGACGACGGCGAGATCCGCTACCGGATACCGGGAAACGGCCCCGTCGCGTGGCCAGACGCGAAGCTTCCCCTCGACCCCTACGCGCTCGGCGTGCTGCTGGCCGCAGGCGTCCCGCACGAGGGCCAGCTCGCGATCGACGGCAGGGTCGAGCCCGCGGTCGCCATGGACGTCCGCAGCGCGCTCGGCGACGTGACGTGCCGCCGCGACGACGCGTGGACGTTCGCGAGGGCGGACGGGGAGGCCGTCACCCTCTCCGACGCCCTGCGCGGCTGCGACCTCGGCGCGGAGCTCGGGTGCGCCCGCGTGCCCGCCGACTACCGCACCGCGTCGATCGGCCAGCGCACGGCGCTCGTCCAGGGCATCTTCGACGCGACGGGCCACGTCTCGGTCTTCGACGGCTCCGTCGTGTGCCGCTGCACCGTCACGGACGCCCTCGCAGAGGACGTGCGGTGGGTCCTCCGCTCCCTCGGCGTCGCCGCGAGCGTCGTCCCGTACGCCAACGGGGTGCGCGTCGTCGTGGCGAAGGCGCCGGTCGACGGGGAGTCGTCGCTCATGCGCAACTCCGTCGAGCGCGCGTCGCTCGCGGTGCTGCAGGCGCTCTGCCCGACGCTCTTCGACGCCGAAGACTCCACCGTCGGCATCGCGACCATCGAGCCGCTCGGACGCGAGGACTGCACGTGCATCTACGTCGACAACGACGAGCATCTCTACCAGGCGGGCGACTTCGTCGTCACGCACAACACCGAGCTCGTGAAGCAGGTGTCGAACCTGCTCTTCGGCGACGCGCAGAGCCACCTGCTGCGCATGGACATGTCCGAGTACAGCCGCCCCGACTCGGTCGAGCGCTTCAGGCGCGAGCTCACGAGCCGCATCTGGGCACGCCCGTTCTCAGTCGTCCTGCTCGACGAGATCGAGAAGGCCTCCGGCGAGGTCACGCGCGTGCTCCTGCAGGTGCTCGACGACGGGCGCCTCACGGACGAGAACGGTCGCGTCGTGCCGTTCGTCAACTGCTACATCTTCATGACGACGAACGCCGGCTCCGAGATCTACCGGAAGATCGGCAGCTACGAGGAGTCGGACACGGGCGACGGCTCGTTCATCGGCCGCTACGACCGCCTCATCCGCGAGGCCCTCGTCTCGGAGTCCGGCAACAAGTTCCCGCCCGAGCTTTTGGGCCGCATCGACGCCGTCGTGCCGTTCCAGCCGCTCTCGAAGGAGACCATGCGGCGCATCTGCAAGATCCACCTCAAGGAGCTGCGCGACGAGCTGCTGCGCAAGCACGGCGTCTCGTGCGACTTCAAGAAGGACGTCATCACGTTCCTCGTCGACGAGTCGAGCGTGCGCGACTCCGACGCCGGCGGCGCGCGCCAGGTCATGGCGAAGCTCAACGCCGAGGTGACCTGCGCGGTCGCCCGCTTCATCAACGCACATCCGACCGTCAAGGACATCGTGGTCTGGATAGATGGTAAGATGGCTGTCGAAGACAAGTTCACGCTCGAAGGCACGGCCCGAGTCCGCGTCAGCAGCAGAGCCTAGCGAAAGGAGTCCGGATGTCATTGTTTGGACGCAAGAAGGCCGCCAAGCGAGACGGCGGCACGAAGGGGCAGGACGACGTGCCCGAGATCGAGCGCGGCGGGGCCAAGGGCCACGGGAAGCGCGACCGCAAGCAGAGGAAGGCGCGCAGGCGCCACGGCGCCGACACGATGGCGTCGGTCCTTTCCGAGGCCGTCCAGGACGAGTGCCTCGACGTCCTCCGCCAGAACAGGCGCTTCGACTTCATGCGCGACGGCGTCCTCACGCACGTCGGATGGGGCCTCAACGTCGAGGACATCGGCGGGCTCTCGAAGAAGGACGCGAAGGACCGCTCCAAGGGCGCCATCATCGAGGCCATCAACTCGAACCGCATCTCGGCCATGACGACCAGCGAGCTCATGGACGCCGGCATCCTGCTGCTCATCCCGAACGAGGGGACGCTCGAGGCCGCCGACGAGTTCGTGCTCCTGGTCAACGCACCGTACCGCACGTTCTTCGTCTCCGACGACGGGCAGACGGTCGACGACGACAACGCCGTCGAGGTCTCGTTCGCCGACGCACGCGACGTGCTCGATGGCAACGTCAGCATCACCGACCTGCTCTGCGACCACGGCTACACGCCTCTCATGGAGGACGTCAACGGCAACCCCGGCAGCTCAGGCCCCATCGAGGTCCAGCCCGGCATGGCGGCCGACGCCGACCCCGAGGAGACGAGCGTCATGCAGCCGGTCGAGATGCCCACGCGGGTGCAGGACGACTACGCGGCACCGGCACCGGCGCAGGAC
>Ga0256404_1003231_pt1 | contig 33816 bp, 33 predicted proteins | sample RumenRJG_01DNA_FD_185990 | JGI IMG/M metagenome (GOLD analysis project Ga0256404, IMG submission 185990) | Bovine rumen microbial communities from Lethbridge, Alberta, Canada - RJG_01 | ecosystem: Host-associated > Mammals > Digestive system > Stomach > Rumen | place: Canada: Alberta | collected... | reverse complement strand
GATCCCTCCTGCTTCGGTGGCGATACCGACCTGCTCCTCAACTGGTGGTTCGGTGACAACGTCTGGATGAAGACGCGCTGCCACTGGAACGAGAGCGCGGAGTGGAAGGAGCTCAACAAGCTCATGAACGAGGCCCTTGGCCAGTCTGGCTCCGAGCAGCAGAAGACCTGGAACAAGTGCTTCGACATCCTGGCCGAGAACGTCGTCCTCTACCCGGTGCTCCAGGTCATCACGCCGACGGCGTCCTGGTCCACCAACGCGACGAGCGATGGCTATGCCGTCAAGGGCTTCAAGGGCATCGGAACTACCGGCGTCGATCTCACCGATGTGCGCACCGTCTCCAAGTAGGGACGCAAATGCCGTGCCGATACGGCGCGACTGAAGACGTAGGGACCTGAGATTGAGACCTTCGCTCAGGTCCCTACGTCTGATTTTTTGAACAGGACTCAAGTCGCATGAGAGGGGAGAGTACGAATGAATAATCTTTTGCGGCTCATCGGAAGACGACTGATCGCGTTGCCCATCATGGCAATCGGCGTCACCTTCCTGGTCTTCTTCCTGATGTCGTTCTCGACGATCGACCCCGCGTACAAGGCGCTGGGCGAGAGCGCGACGCCGGAGCAGGTCGCCGAGTACCACAAGGAGTATGGTCTGGACGACCCGTGGCCCGTCCGCTACGTCCGCTACATGGGCAACCTCCTTCACGGGGACCTCGGCACCTACAGCGCCCGCCGCAGCTCCGTCGCGACGCGCATCTCCAAGGCGCTTCCCGTCACGATGCAGCTCACCTTCATAGGCCTGCTCATCGGTGCGCTCGTCTCGTTCCTTCTCGGCGTCATCGCCGCGCTCTACCGGGACAAGTGGCCTGACCAGCTCATCAGGCTCCTCTCCATTGCCGGGCTGGCGACACCGTCGTTCTGGTTGGCGGTGCTCCTGATACTTCTGTTCTCGTCGAACCTGCACCTGCTGCCCGCATCCGGCATGCTTCCCGACCCCGGCAAGAACTTCGGCGCGTACATGGCGCGCATGATTATGCCGGCGATCTCGCTTGCGGTGCCCCTCACGGGACAGATGACCCGCATCGTGCGTACCGCCATGGTCGAGGAGCTCGACCGCGACTACGTCACCACCGCACGCGGCGCAGGCATTCCCGAGAAGGTCGTCATTGCGAGGAACGTCCTTCGCAACGCCCTTATCACGCCGGTCACGACCCTCGGCATGAAGATCGGCTACCTCATGGGCGGCGCGGTCGTCATTGAGGTCATCTTCAACCTCCCCGGCATGGGCATGTGCATCCAGGACGGCGTCTCGGGCAACGAGCCGAACCTCATCATGGGCGTCGTCATCGTCGTCGCACTTGCATTCATCGTCATCAACATCGTGGTTGACATGCTGTACCTGCTTATCAACCCGAGGATCAGGAGCGTGTAGCCATGCTGACAAGAAGAAAGGAAGGAGCCGAGGAGCTCGAGGCGCTGTCCGCCAAGAAGCCCAGCCTCAAGGGTCTTGGCAGCATGCGCACCAGCTCGAAGATTGCTCTCGGCATCCTCGCCGTCGTCGTGATCCTCTCGATCCTGGCGTCCGTCATCGCGCCGTTCGACCCCTATGCCATCGACATAGCGCGCAAGGCCCCGACGGCGGCGCACATCTTTGGAACCGACGACAAGGGCCGCGACATCCTGTCGCGCATGCTGTACGGCGGTCGCATCTCGCTCGTCATCGGCTTCGGCGCCACGCTGTTCGCGCTCGTGACCGGCTCCATCATCGGTGCCATCGCGGCCGTGTCCCGCAAGTGGGTGTCCGAGGTCATCATGCGCATCCTCGACATCATCATGTCCGTCCCCGGCATCGCCCTCGCGGCGGTCCTCGTCACCATCCTCGGCAAGTCCGTGCCGGCGATCATCTTCTCGATCGGCTTCATGTACATGCCGCAGATCGCGCGTCTCATCCGTGCGAACATCATGAGCGAGTACGGCGAGGACTACGTGCGCGCGGTCATCGTCTCGGGCGCCCGCGCCCCGTGGATCCTCGTGAAGCACGTCCTTCGCAACTGTGCCGCGCCGATCCTCGTGTTCACCGTCACGCTCGTCGCCGACGCCATCATCTTCGAGGCGTCGCTCACCTTCCTGTCTGCGGGCATCGCGGAGCCGACGCCGACCTGGGGCAACATCCTGGCCGACGCCCGCGCGGGCGTGCTGTCCGGACGCTGGTGGCAGGCGCTCTTCCCGGGCATCGCGATCATGGTCACGTGCCTTGCGCTGAACATCCTCTCCGAGGGCATCACGGACGCCATGGCGGCGGCCCCTGCCGCGCCGGTTGACGCCGAGAACAGCGAGAGCCGTCGTGCGGACGACATCCTCGCCTCCGACCCCGTCCGCGCCTACAAGGAGCAGGCGGCCTCCCTCGAGCGCAGGCTCGGCGCCCTTCGGAAGGTGGAGCTGGCGCGCACGGACCGTCATGTCCCAGACCTGTCCGTCAAACCCATACTCTCCGTCAGGGACCTCTGCATCAGCTTCCCCTCGCATGGCGACGTGAACGTCGTGGACCACGTCTCGTTCGACGTCCGTCCCGGCCAGTGCATGGCGCTCGTGGGCGAGTCCGGATGCGGCAAGTCCATCACCACGAAGTCGATCATGAACCTCCTGCCCAAGACGGCCAGGATCTCCGGCGAGATCGACTACAAGGGCACGGACCTTCTCAAGATCAGCGACGAGGAGCACCGCAAGCTCCTCGGCACCGAGATGGCCATGGTCTATCAGGACGCCCTCTCGTCGCTTAACCCGTCCATGCTCATCTCCGCTCAGATGAAGCAGCTCACGAGCCGCGGCGGCACCCGCAGCGCGGAGGAGCTCCTCGAGCTCGTCGGCCTCGACCCCAAGCGCACGCTCGAGAGCTACCCGCACGAGCTTTCCGGTGGCCAGCGCCAGCGCGTGCTCATCGCCATGGCGCTCACCCGCGACCCGTCCCTCGTCATCTGCGACGAGCCGACGACCGCCCTCGACGTGACCGTCCAGAAGCAGGTCATCAAGCTCCTGAACGACCTCCAGGCAAAGCTTGGCTTCGCCATGATCTTCGTGTCCCACGACCTCGCGCTCGTGGCGGAGGTCGCGTCCGAGATCACCGTCATGTACGCCGGCCAGATCATCGAGCAGGCCCCCACAAAGGAGCTGCTCACGAACCCGATTCACGAGTACACGCGCGGTCTTCTGGGCTCGGTCCTCTCCATCGAGGAGGGCGCGAAGGACGGCTCCCGCCTGCACCAGGTGCCCGGCTCTGTGCCGTCGCCCGAGGACTTCCCGAAGGGCGACCGCTTCGCGCCGCGCTCCAGCCACCCCACGCTCGGCCTCGACGTGCACCCCGTCATCAAGGCCCTGCCGGGAGGCTCACACCACAAGTACTCCGAGCTGCCCGACGAGTACCTCGAGAAGAACGGCCTTCTTCCGTACCTCCAGAGGGCCGGCATTGCGACGGCAAAGGAGGTGAGGTAGGTGAGCGACGCCACGAAAGAGGAGCCCATCATCTTCCTCGACGACATCTCTGTGACGTTCAGGACCCGCACGGGCTCCATCCTGCACCCGAACCTCGTTCACGCCGTCCAGGGCGTGACCATCAAGCTCATGCCGGGCGAGACCGTGGGCATCGTGGGCGAGTCCGGCTGCGGCAAGTCCACCACGGCAAACGTCATGTGCGGCCTGCAGTCGCCCACGTCCGGTCACGTGTACTTCAAGGGGACGGACGTCACGAAGCGCACGGCGGACCTGCGCAAGAAGATCGGTCGCGTCGTCTCGGTCGTGTTCCAGGACCCCGCGACCGCGCTCAACCCCCGCATGGTCGTCCACGACCAACTGCGCGATCCGCTCCTTGTGCACAAGGTCGGCACCGCACAGGAGCAGGAGAGACGCATCAACGAGCTGATCGAGCTCGTCGGCCTTCCCAAGAGCGCCCTGCGCGCCCTGCCGGGGCAGCTGTCCGGCGGCCAGCGCCAGCGCGTCGCCATCGCGCGCGCCATGTCGCTCCAGCCTGACGCGATCATCGCGGACGAGCCCACCTCCGCGCTCGACGTGTCCGTCCGCGCGCAGATCCTGAACCTGCTGACGGACCTCAAGCGCGACCTGGGGCTGTCCATGATCTTCATCAGCCACGACATCCAGACCGTGCGCTACATATCCGACCGCATCATCGTGATGAACCACGGCCAGATCATGGAGCAGGGACCGGCGAAGCAGGTGTTCGAGCACCCGCAGGACGCCTACACGAAGACGCTCCTGGGCGCCGCGCCGTCGCTTCTGCACCCGAAGCTCGGCCAGTAGGAGGGTGGTGCCTGGCGCGCTGGGCCCGGACGCTTGGGTCCGGCGCGCAGGCACGCCCCTGGAGGGCGGCATGGCAACGTGACGTCCTCCAGGAGCGTGCGTGGGGAGAAGGTGACGCCACGGGCGAGAAGGGCGTCCTTCTCGCCCGGTGGCATGACGACGATGGTAACGGAAACGCGACGAAGAGGGGGTGTGGACCATGGTGAGCAAGGCAGAGCTGGCGAGGCTCGAGGCGTATCGCGGCGCGAGTGCGATCCCGGACGACTTTGATGAGTTCTGGGACGAGCGCATGGCGGAGGCCGATGCGGCGCCGCTGGACTTTGAGGTCGTGCCCGCGGACGCGCCCAGCACGCCCACGTGCCGCCTCAGCGACATCTGGTTTCGGGGCGTGCGGGGCGAGAAGGTCTACGCCCGCTACCTAAGGCCGCTCGGCCCTGCGGGCGACGGCCGCCCAGTGCCGTTGGTGCTGAGGTTCCACGGCTATCCCGGCCGCACGCGCAGCTGGTTCGAGAACTGCTCCTTCGCGGGCATGGGGTTCGCGGACATCACGATGGACAACCCCGGACAGGGTGGCCGCAGCCAGGACGTGGGCGCGTATGCCGGCACGACGGTCGCGGGCCACGTGGTCCTGGGGCTGGACGGCGACCCCAGGGACCTGTACTACGTGCGGCTGCACCAGAACGTGCGCGTGCTGTGCCGCATCGTGCGCGAGCTGCCGGGGATCGACCTCTCCCGCGTGTGCGTGTACGGGGACTCGCAGGGCGGCGGCGTGGGCCTTGCGACCTGCGCGCTGAACCCCGACCTCGTGAGCAGGGCCGCCATCCTGTATCCGTTTCTGAGCGACTTCCGCTCCGTGTGGGAGGACGGCGCGGACGAGGTTGCGTACGAGGGCATACGCTACTACTCGCGCTGGTTCGACGCGGACGGCTCGCGCGCGGACGAGTGGCTGGGGAGGCTTGGCTACATCGACACGCTGGGCTTCGCGCACCGGGTGCGCTGCGACGTGCTGTTTGGCACGGGCCTTGCGGACACCGTGTGCCCGCCGAAGACGCAGTTTGCGGTGTACAACGCGTTGACGTGCGAGAAGAGCCACATCCTGTACCCGGACTTTGGCCACGAGGAGATACCCGCCTTCGACGACGAGGTGCTCCGCTTCTTCTGGCAGGGGGCGTGACATGGGCGGCCTGACGCGGCAGATGCGCGTGCTCGAGGCATACGACGGAACGTCGACGGTGCCAGTGGACCTTGCGGGTTTCTGGCGCTGCCGCCTTGGTACGGCCGTGCCGCTTGCACCTGACGCCGTGCGCCGCGAGCCCGCCGGCTTCGACACGCCCGTCGCCACGTACGAGCGGCTGACGTTTGCGGCGGCGGACGGCGCGGAGCTGCACGCGCGCTACGTGTGCCCCCGAGGCGCGGGCGGCGCGGACCGCGGCGGCGCCGGCGCGCCGCGCGTTCCCACGGTGGTGATGACGCACGACGTGACGTGCGGTCCGCGCGGCTGGCACCACCTGACCCGCTTTGCGGCCATAGGGCACGCCGTGGTCGAGCTGGAGCGCAGGCCGTGGTCGGGCGACGTGTGCGCCGGGTGGGAGCAGGGCCCTGCAGCCCTGCAGATGGCGCGCCTGATAGAGGACGTGGCGCGCACGGCCCAGGCCGCGGCGACGCTTGCGCGCACGGACGCGGCGCGGCTGTCCGCGTGGGGCGAGGGCCTTGCCGGCGCGCTCGCCATCGACGCGGCCGCGGCCCTGGACGTGTGCGACGGCACGGTGCGCCTGCGCCGCGTGGCCGCGCTCAACCCAATGCCGGCGGACGTGCGCGCCACGTGGGAGGCCGGCGGCTCCAGGCTCGTGTACGCAGCCGTCAGGAACCACTTCCGCGTGGAGGACCCCACCGCGGCGCGCAAGGCCGCGCTCTTCTCGGCGCTTGACTACGTGGACGCGGCGAACATGGCGACGCTGCTTCGCGCCTCGCTGCTTTTGGGCACGTCCATGATGGACGACGCGGCGCTGCCGCAGAGCCAGTACGCGGTCTTCAACCGCGCGGCGGGCGAGAAGCGCCACGTCACGTACCCCAAGTGGGGCCATGAGCGCGTGAACGACTTCGAGGACGCCCTCATGGCGTACCTGGTGGCGCCGTGGGAGGAATAGGTTAGATGTCCGCCGGGCCGAGCGGCCCGCGGATTGTATTGCTTGCAGTGTGGCCGCGCGGCCACGGATGAGGAGGAGACATGGCAGACTTCAAGATCAGGGGCGTCGTCCCGCCCGTCACCGTTCCGGACACGGACGACCACCAGCTGGACGTGCCCTCGTTCGAGCGCGTGATCAACAGGATGATCGACGCGGGCGTGGACGGCCTGTTCTTCCTGGGGTCCACGGGCGAGGTCGTGTTCTCGACGGACGAGCGCCGCGACCAGATCGTGCGCGAGGCCGTGCGGATCGTGGACCATCGCGTGCCCGTGCTCGTGGGCATCATCGACACGGAGACGGAGCGCATGCTCGAGCACGGCCGCCGCGCGCTTGCGCTGGGCGCGGACGCGCTCGTGGCGACGTGCCCGTTCTACGCGCTGCAGGGCATGACGGAGGTGGAGGAGCACTTCCGCATCCTGCACGAGGAGCTGGACGCGCCGATCTTTGCGTACGACATCCCCGTGTGCGTGCACACGAAGCTCCCGTGGAAGCTTCTGGCCAAGCTGGGCGCGGAGGGCGTGCTCGCCGGCGTGAAAGACTCCTCCGGCGACGACGTTTCGTTCCGCTACCTGGTGCAGGAAAACGAGAAGAACGGCCACCCGCTGACGCTTCTGACCGGCCACGAGATCGTGGTGGATGGCGCATACCTGGGCGGCGCGGACGGATCGGTCCCGGGGCTTGCGAACGTGATCCCCGTGCCGTACGTGGAGCAGTGGAAGGCGGCCGAGGCCGGCGACTGGGCCCGCGTGAAGGAGCTGCAGGACCAGATAAACGAGGTGTCGCACATATTCGACGTCACGTCCGGCGTGCAGGGCTACGCCGGAGGCGTCGGCGCGTTCAAGTGCGCGCTGAACCTCATGGGCGTGTTCGACTCAAGCCAGATGCCAAGGCCGGTGAAGCCGCTCGAGGGCGCTAACCGCGAGGCCATCCGCAAGGTGCTGGTGGACACGGGCGTGCTCGAGGCGTAGGCGCGGACGCAGGCGTTGCCGGCAGCGGGCCGGCACGCCGCGGCGCGGACGTGAGGTTTGCGACAGTTGGGAGAGGCGATGGATGAGCTCAAGAGAGCGGTGGCCGTGGACGTGGGCGGCACGAAGGTCGCGGCGGCGCTCGTGACGCTGTCGGACGCGGGCGAGCCTGCGATCGAGCACTATGGCAAGGCGCCCACGGAGGCGAAGCTCGGCGGCAGGCACGTGCTGGAGGTCATCGTGGGCCAGGTGGAGCGCGTGCTGCGCGAGGCGGACTGCGCGGTGTGCGGCATCGGCGTCTCCACCGGCGGCGTGGTGGAACCCCTGACGGGCGACATCACGTACGCGAACGACATGATGCCCGGCTGGGGCGGCACGCACCTGGGTGCGGAGCTCGAGGCCCGCTTTGGCCTGAAGGCGCGCGTCATGAACGACGTGCACGCCCATGCGCTGGGCGAGGCCCGCTGGGGCGCCGGCAGGGGGGCGGAGTCCGTGTTCGTGTGCGCGGTGGGCACGGGCATCGGCGGCGCGTTCGTGGAGCGCGGCCACCTGCTGTTGGGCGCACATGGCGCCGCGACGAACATCGGCCACGTGACGTGCGCGGACGCGCGCGGGATTCCATGCCAGTGCGGAGCCGTGGGCCATGTGGAGACCATCGCGGCCGGCCCCGGCATCCTGGAGCGCTACCTGGAGCTGGGCGGTGCCAAGACGGACGAGAAGGGCGCCCCCGTGGACGGCGCGTACATCAGCCGTGCGGCGGAGGACGGCGACGAGGCCGCCGTTGCGGCCGAGACGCGCTCCGGGCGTGCGCTGGGCGAGGTGCTCGGCAACATGGTGAACCTGTTCGACCCGGAGTGCGTGGTGCTCTCCGGCTCCGTGGCCAAGTGCGGGCCGGTGTGGCACCGGGCGCTTAAGTCCGGCTGGGACGGCGCCGTCATGCCGCCGCAGGCGCACACGCCCATACGCGACGGCCAGCTGGGCGACAACGCGCCGCTCGTGGGCGCGGCCGAGAACCTGGTGCGCTCCGCGTACGTCGGTCTCGAGTAGCACGATTTCAGCAGCGGCCGCACGGCCGCCTAGGGGAAAGGTGAAGCAATGGAAGTAGCTCCTCTCGTCCAGTCCCTCAAGGGCAAGCTCGTCGTGAGCGTGCAGGCGTATCCCGGCGAGCCGCTGCGCCACCCGGAGACCATGGCCCAGATGGCCCAGGCGTGCGAGGAGGGCGGCGCCGCGGCCATCCGCTGCCAGGGCCTGGCAGACATAGCCGCGATCAAGGGCCGCGTGGAGGTGCCCGTCATCGGCCTGTGGAAGGAGGGGCACGAGGGCGTGTACATCACGCCGACGCTGCGTCATGCCATCGCGTGCGTGAACGCCGGCGCGGACGTGGTTGCCATCGATGCGACGGCGCGGCCGAGGCCGGACGGGCGCACGTTTGCCCAGACCGTGCGCGACCTGCGCGCGCAGTGCGAGACGCTCGTGATGGCGGACTGCATGACGATCGAGGACATCAGGAACGCTGTCGCGTGCGGCTGCGACCTGGTATCGACCACGCTGAGCCACAACAAGCCCGCGATCCAGACCACGATGGACGAGGGGCCGGACCTGGACCTGCTGCGTCAGGCCACCAGTGAGTTCCCGGGGCTGCCCATCATCTGCGAGGGGCACGTGCACACGCCGGCGGACGCCGCGGCGGCCATGGGCGCCGGCGCGTGGGCCGTCGTGGTGGGCACGGGCATCACGCACCCGACGAGCCTGACGAAGTGGTTCTGCGCGGCGGTCGAGGGATAGCGGCCGGCTCGGCCGGCGCGTCGCAGCGCTAACGTGACGTGGCGGCGGACCTGGGAAACCCTGGGTCCGCCGCCACTCTTAGGTGCGTTTCTGTAGGGTGCTCACGCCCCCTGCGCGCCGCCGGCTACAGCGGGCACTTGCTGAGCGCGGCCTCGTCCGCGATCACGGTGCAGTTGGTGTGCAGCTGCAGGATCGATGCGGGGCACTGCGGGTCCACCGGCCCAAAGCACATGGCGCGCACGGCGTCCGCCTTGTCCTCGCCGTTTGCGACCACAAGGATGCTGCGCGCGTACATGATGGTCTGGACGCCCATGGTGTACGCCTGGCGCGGCACCTCGTCCGGGCTGTCAAACAGGCGGCTGTTCGCGTCGATGGTGCTCTGCGTCAGGTTCACCATGTGGGTGCCCTTGCTGAACACGCTGTCCGGCTCGTTGAACCCAATGTGGCCGTTGCGCCCGATGCCCAAGAGCTGCAGGTCCGGGAAGCCCGCGTCCGCCACGATCCTGTCGTACTCCGCGCACGCGGCGTCAGAGTCGGGGTTCGCCCCGTCCGGCACGTGGGTGTTGGCAAGGTCGATGTTGATGTGGTCGAAGAAGTTCTTGCGCATGAAGTAGTGGTAGCTCTGGGCGTGGTCGTGCGAGAGCCCGCGGTACTCGTCCAGGTTGTACGTGCTCACGTGCGAGAAGTCGCAGTCGCCCTTCGCGCACCACTCCGCAAGCTGGTGGTACGTGCCGATGGGCGTGCTGCCGGTGGCAAGACCCAGCACGGAGTCCGGCTTCAGTATCACCTGCGCAGAGATGATGTTCGCGGCCTTGCGGCTCATGTCCTTGTAGTCCGTCGTCCGAACGATTCTCAACTTAGGCCTCCAAGCTCTTCTCGGCACCTTGCCCCCATGGCGACGCCGTGCCCTGTACCCTTGTACCAAACGTTAATACCAGTTGCGCATGACGCGGGCGAGAGGAACGTGCGCGCGTCGCAGCGGCACGCTGTGCAACGCGCCGTTCCCCTTTGTCCAAACCATGCGAACAGGTGCTTAACATTGTAGCCGCTAACAGCCATTTTTGTGACGGATGGACCGCTTGGGTCGGCAAGTGGGCCACTTGTCGCCAACGTGCGGCCCCTGCGGCGAACCGCGGCCGCCCCCGTGTAGAATTGGTATGTGGTAGATACCAGTAATGTGCGACGCCTAGGAGATGAGCCCGGTGGATTTGACCCGAAAGCAGCCCCTGTACGACCAGCTGTTCGACATCCTGAGGGACAAGATTCAGAACGACATGGCCCCGGGCGACCTCTTGCCCTCGGAGCGCCAGCTCTCGCAGCAGTACGGGCTCTCGCGCACGACGGTCCGCCTCGCCCTGGACAGCCTCGAGAAGATGGGACTCGTCACACGGCGCCACGGCAAGGGCACGTACGTGTCGGACGCGCGCCACTCCGAGACCGACCTCGCGCTGTGCTACAGCTTCACCGAGGAGATGCGTCGCCTTGGCAAGACGCCCAAGACGCAGGTCCTGAGCTTCTCGCAGGAAGAGGCGAACAAGTCCGTGAGCTCCGCGCTCGGCCTGCACCTGGGCGCGACCGTGTGGCACCTGCACCGCCTGCGCCTTGCCGACGACGAGCCCATGCTCGTGGGCCACACCTATCTGCCGCTCGAGATGTTTGGGAGCCTCACGCACGAGAAGGTCTGCAACCATTCGCTGTACGACCTCCTCGAAAGCGAGTTTGGCCAGACCATCAAGACGGCGGAGGAGGAGGTCCGCGTGATGACGGCGCGTGCGGCCGACGCGGAGCTGCTGCTGATTCCGGAGGGGTCGCCCGTGCTGGAGATCTCGCGCCTGACGTACAACGCCGCTGGGCGCATCATCGAGTTCACGCGGAGCTCGGCGCGCGTGGACAAGTTCAAGTACCACGTCATCCATAGCCGCGGGTAGCCGCGGGGGTAGCCGCGGGGTAGCCGCGCAGGCTCCGCGGCAGAAAAACGCCGCAGGCGGTCGCAAGCAACCGACTGCGGCGTATTCGCTGCGTGCGCGCGGAGGTCGCTACTTCGTGGTGACCACCAGAAGCGGGTCTCCCACCTTTACCAGGGGATGTCCCGCGATCATGGTGCTGCTGTCGCTCACGTTGTCGATGCTGCCGTAGTCGGAGTAGTTCGTGACCACGATGGTCACCACGTCGTCGTGTCCGGCGTCGCGAATGGCGTCCATGTCAAAGGTCAGAAGCGGCGTGCCCGCCTTGACCTCCTGGTTCGACTCCACAAGGCGCGTGAAGCCCTCGCCGTTCATCTCGACGGTGTCGATGCCAACGTGGATGAGGATGTCCACCCCGCCCGCCATGGTCATGCCGATGGCGTGGTTCGTGACCGTCGTGGCGCCGACGCGCCCGCTCACCGGCGCGTACACAATGCCGACTTGGGGCACGATGCCGACGCCCTCGCCAAAGAACCCGCTGGATATCGCCTCGTCGTGGATTTCGTCGAGCGTGACGACGGTGCCCGTGACCGGCGCGTAGATCGTGCCGGGCGCGGTGGTGAAGCTGGCGGGCGCGGGAGCCTTGGAGTTGCCGTCGGGCTTGAACATGGCATTCTTGATCTTCTCGACCAGTCCCATCGAAGTGCCTCCTCTGTGTGGGCGGACGGTGCGTCCGGACAATGTTTCTAACGTGATTCTAATGCCGCTCCCATGGGGTCTGACGTTGCGATACGCAAGGAAGTGGTTCGAAATTGTGAACCTAGGGCAACTGTGCGTTCTGCGAATGGGCACACGAGCATCGCTATAAGCCGCGTGACTTAGGCGAAGCAACGAGAGGATTTCTGGCAATGAGGCTGTATTCGAAGTCCGACACATTCTAGCTAATGGTTGTTCAAAGTCACTTAATATAATAAGATATTCAGTAAGAAAGAACAGTAAGGGGGTGAGCGCATGAGGGAAATAATCAGAATCGCCATGGCCAACGGAGGATTTGTGACTGCGGCACAAGTAGCCTCTGCCGGCATACCCCGTGCCAGGTTGTCAGACATGGTAAAGGCGGGCGAACTCGAACGTGTGCAACGAGGCGTGTATTGCCTTGCGGGCGAATGGGAAGATGAGTTCCTCTCTGCGCAGCTTCGATTCCCCAGGGGCGTTTTTTCCGACGGCACGGCACTCTACCTCCATGGATACACTGACCGCACACCCTTCCATCTGACGATGACCTTCTCACGCTCATACCGTGCCACCTCTGTCCGCGGGGCTGGTATCGAAGTCAGAACTTGTTCGAGCGATGTTCTCGGCGTGGGACTAACCAGACTAAGGACCCCCTATGGGAACGAAGTCGAGTGCTATGACCTCGAACGGACTCTTTGTGACATGCTGAGGGGCCATCGGGTGGTCGATGTTCAGGTGGTGAGCCCGGCCATCAGGCGGTATGTGCGGGGTAGCGAACGCGATTTGCGCAAGTTGCTCGAATATGCCCGGCTGCTTGGGGTGGAGGCGAAAATACGCAACTACTTGGAGGTGCTTCTGTGAGAACGAAAAACGCAATGCAGTTAAAAGCACTAATCCGAAACAGGGCGAAAGAGGAGGGGGTGCCGCCGCAACTCGTAATGCAGAATCACCTGCTCGAGCGTCTGTTGGAGCGTATCTCGCTCTGTTCGTGGCGAGAGAACGTTGTAGTGAAAGGCGGCATGCTGATCAGCTCGCTTGTTGGGGTCGACAAGCGAGGAACAAAGGACCTAGATACCACAGTACGCGGCTTCCCTCTTACGCATGAAAGTGCGGAAAGGGCATTCCGAGAGATAGCCGCAACGGAAGTCGGAGATGATTTCACATTCGAGTTTGTGAGAACCACGGACATCCGCGAATCCGATGACTATCCAGGTATTCGCGTGCACTTGCTGGCCAACTATGGAAAGATATCCTCTACCGTTACAGTGGACGTTACTACGGGTGACAAGATAACACCTGGTGCGATTGAATACGGATACCGGCTAATGTTCGACGATCGAGAGATCTCGCTCATGGCGTATCCACTTGCGACAATCTTGGCGGAGAAGCTCGAGACCGTCCTCAGCAGGGGCGTAACCAATACGCGCCCGCGTGACTACTATGACTTGTATACGCTGTGGGCCATGAGGGAGAGCGAGGTTGATGTTGCGGTACTTAGGGAAGCCCTGACTGCAACGGCCGATAAGCGTGGTTCGCTTGAAACCATGTTTGCCTATCGCGAGACGATGGCCGAGGTTGCAGCGGACCCTGGCATGTTGGGGCATTGGGAAGTATACGCACGTGATTACCCATATGTTGGAGAGCTGACTCTGGCAGATGCATGCGATACGGTCGTTGTGATTATGGAAGCCATGGGCTGGCATGCCGTGGCGGAGCACTGAGGGCTGGACGACGGAAGGTTTCAGGCTCCTACACCACGAGATCGTAGGCTAGGCGTGGGGAGTGGTCACGCACGTAGATGATGCCGCGGTATTGAAATCCTTCGCGAAGGATGGCCGCCTGCATCACCTTGTTGTCCGCGTGCGTGTCCACCCTCAGGTGTCTGCGGCGTTGCAAAGAGAAGCTTACGGCCCGTTGGAACACGCCGCGTATGCTTCCGTCGCTCGCGACCTGATGAAGCGTGCCGTACGGAGTGTCAGATTCCCAACTGCCACCCTCTATGTGCGCATACGTTGGGTCTGGCCCCAGAATGAGCGCGAATGCGGCGTGTATGGCGCCTTCCCGCACCAGGACGTACAGCTCTCCGCGGCAGATGCGCTCGTCTATCAGCTCTCTTGGCGGAAAGTCGTCGCCCCACTGGTTGGGGTTGCCCGTCGCTTTCATGAACCTGCGCGCGGAGGCGTACACCTCCATCACGGGGTTCAGGTCTTCCTGCGCGGCCTGCCTGATCACGACGTCCTGCATGTTGCCTCCGGAGCTCGCGTAAACGTACCTGAGTCATTGTGGCACGAAGTGCACGGCGGTGCTGCCAATGTCCCTAGGCAAGCATGCTGCGGCTGACGGTCGCGCCGGTGCCCGACGCGCCTGCGTTGCGGCCGTACGTGCCATCCGCGTCATCGCGGTGCGCCTCTACCCAAGGCTCGCTCTGCATCACGGCTGCCCGTACCAGCAGGGCAAGACGGATACCCAGCGGACCAACCAGTGGTGCCAGGGCAAACGTGGTAAGCGCGCCTGCCGTGGGCATGGCGCCCGTCATGACAAGGCGCGCCACGGCATCGCCCGCGCTCAGCACCAGGAACGCAACGAGCGTCGCGGGCACCACCATCATGGCGCTGCACGCGCGGGACGCCTCCCGACCCATGTACCACGTAAGGAGCACGGCCCCCGCCCAGACGGCAGCGGCGGGGGAGAGGCATGCCATTGCGGCGATGCGCCCCGCAACGCTTCCGCCAAAGAGCGCGTCTGCGGCGCCAATCGGCGTCACGACCGCTGCCGCGAGCGCGGCCTCGGCCAGCACGATCGCAACCGCAAGCGACGTGCGATTGGCTTTGGTGGCAACCATCTTGCGCAGGCACTTCTCGGCATCGCACTCTTGCATGTGGCTTTTCGGCATGGCGGCATCCCTTCTTTGGGCTTGCGAGGTCGCACGGCGGGCGTGAAATGCGGCTCGCGACAGCCCCTCGTCTTTCACGTTGCTGCCACCCATGGTTTCATAGCGCCGTCGCGTGCGTGTCAGCGCAGTTTAAGGAAACGGTACGCTGTGGATGGCGACGTATAATGCAACCCAACGTCGGACGCATGTTGGGAGGCAGACCATGGGCTACACGGAGCGCGAGCACTGGTGCCGGCGCGAGGACAAGAACATCTATGGCAAGCTGTTTCTTCCGGATGGCTGGCAGGAGCGTCCCCACGCGACGGCCATCTTCAGCCACGGTCTCAGCACCAACCACGGTGACATGGAGCCGTATGCGCGCACCGCGGCGGAGCGCGGCATGGTCACGTACGTGTTCGACTTCTGCGGCGGGGGCAACTACAGCCAAAGCGACTGGCAGGACAACATGTCGCTCTTCACGGAGCAGCACGACCTCGAGTCCGTGGCGTGGGAGCTCGCACGCGAGCCCTTCGTGGACGAGCACAACCTCTTCCTGTGCGGGGCGAGCCTCGGCGCAACGGTGACCCTGATGGCGGCCCGCGCCAATGCGCAGATCGTCAAGGGTTGCGCGCTTCTGTACCCCGCGTTCAACCTGCACGATGCCGTGCGCGCCGCCTGCCCCAACCGCGACGACATTCCGGATTCCTTCCCGATCATGGGGATGAACGTAAGCGGCGACTTCCTCCGCTCCTGCTACGACTACGACTTCTTCGAGCACATCCCTGCGTTTCCGCGCGACGTGCTGCTGTTCCACGGCGACGCGGACGCGGCAGTGCCGATGCGCTACTCGCAGCGCGCGGCCGAGCTCTTCCCAAGCTGCGAGCTTCGCGTGATACCCGGCGGTCGCCACGGCTTCGAGGGCGACCAGTACTGGCAGGTGGTTGGCCAGGCGGCGGACTGGCTGCGCGCGCACATAGGCTAGCCGAGGCGGTATGGTCTCGGCTGGCAAAAGGTGCGCTGGGCGAGAAGGGCGGCGCTACCGCTCGAAGGCCGCTACCACTTGAAAAGCTTGCTCATGAGGTCGGCGTTCCGCGCGAGGCGGCGGCTCTTCTCGTCCTCGTTTGGAACCCACGACCCTGGCTCGCCGTCGAGCACGTCTCCCTCGCGGATGCTCTGGGGCAGCTCCGCCAGCGGAACGTCCACGTAGCGGTCTCCGTCCACCTCGAGCACGGCGACGTCGCCCTCGAGCCTGTCCACTATTGCACGCATTTCTGGGGTCCCTTCCCGCATCAGACAACTGCAAGTGTTAGACAACTGCAAGCGCCATCCGTGTCACCCGTGTCACCCGTGCAAGCGCTAACCTCCGCAGACCTTGCGGGCGGTGTAGCCTTGGGCCTCGGCCTGCGACCGCGGCATGCTCGTGACCACCTTGCTGCGCGAGAGCGTGCGACAGCCCTTGGCGTGGTACTTCGTTCCCGAGGGTGCCACGTAGACCACTTCCTCCTGGCCGCTGGGGGAGGAGGGCTGTGGCTGGGCCGCTTCCGTTTGGGCTGGGGCCGCCTGGCCTCCTGTGGTGCCAGCCTCGTCGAGGGACGACGACCCTGCCCCTGCGTCCGTGCTCTGGGCCTGGACCGTGCCCTGCCCCTCGGTCGAAACGCTCAGGTCGTGCCCGTCGGACGTGACCGTCACCGTGCCCTGCGCGCCCGTACCGTATACGGTCGCGCCCGCGGCAGCCAGCGCGTCTAGGACGGTCTGGGCGGGGTGTCCGTACGAGTTGCCCAGTCCATAGCTCAGGACGACGATCCTTGGCGTGAGCCTTTGGGCAAGCGGGGCGTCGGTGCCGGACGCGGAGCCGTGGTGTGACGCCTTCAGCACGTCCACGTGGCCCGTAGTGCACTGCTCAAGAGCCTCGACCGGCGCGTCTCCCGTGAACAGGAACGTGTTCTGCCCGTACGTCACGAGTATCACGACGCTGCAGTCGTTGGAGTCGCTGTAGGTTGCGCCCTGCCTCGGCCACGTGACGTCGATTGCGTAACCGTCCCCGGAAGCGATTTGCCGGCCGGCATACGCCTCGTCTATCTGCAGGTTCTTGGCGGCGACCGCCTCGAGGAAGCGCGTGTAGGCGTGCGTGGAGTGGTTGCATCGCGGCGCCCACACGGAGCCTATGTCGTTTGCTCGGATCACGTCGGGAAGGCCGCCGATGTGGTCCGCGTCAGGATGCGTCTCGACGAGCCAGTCGACGCGCGTCCGTCCGTCACTGGCGAGTGCGGAGGTCACCGTCTGCCCGCCCTCGCGGCCCGCATCGATGACCATGGTCTTGCCATCGGGATACTCGACCACGGTGGCGTCGCCTTGGCCCACGTCCAGGTAGCGGACGACGAGCCGTCGCCCAGAGTCATCGTCGCTCTTCTCGCCTGCGGACTCGTCCGTCTCCTTGGCTGCGGCTCCAGACGCCTGCCTGTCAGACTTGTCCTTCTTCCCATTACCCTCGTGTCGACCTGCGTGTTGCTTAGCGGGCTTTGCACTCGCTTTTGCAGAGCCCTTGCTTGTCGCGGTGACCTTTGGGCTCGCGTCGACCCTTGCCGAGGTGGACGTGGGCGTGCCGAGGACGCTTGCGCTGGCAAGAAGGATGGCCAGGATGCCATAGGCCAGCGCCGCCATGGTCTTTCTCGCCCCCGGCGAGATGCGAAGGAGGCTCTGCACCACCGGTGCGTCCGGGTGGGCGTCTGCCACGCGTCGCCATGCCCAGCGCGTGAGGAACCACATCCCCGCGCAGAGCGCAATCATGCCGATGACCGGCACGATCGTTATAAGGGCCGACAAGACGACAAAGGCGAGAAAAACTGCGAGGCAACCCTTGAAACAGCCCTTTGACCCATGTCCTGCCATGCGCGTCACCCTTCGATGAGGAGTCGAGCCTTCTTGCTACGCCCGTGCCCTGGATTCAACCCTAAAGAAGGCAGGAGAGAAGCGTGAGTATGGCAAGTCCACCCTGCGTGAGGATGATCTTAGGGCTGCTCGTGACGCTGCCGTATGCGGCGACGGCTACGATGTAGAGCATCAGTGCCACGACGGCGGGCTTGCTTGCGAAGCCAAAGACGGCGACGAGGACGAGGACGGCGATGAGTCCGTTGTAAACGCCCTGGTTCTTGAAGAGCGTGTTGACGGAGGGTCGGTTGAGCTCCGCCGTGGTCATGCCGAAGACCTTGGCCGTGCGGTCCGAAGTCGTGGCGATGGTCTCGAGGTAGAGGATGAAGAAGAACTCTGCCGCGACGAGGGTTGCGAGTATTGTTGTGACGATGCTCATGAGATTCCCTTCACACATCTTCGCTTTCGAGGAAAAGTTTAGCTGAACGGGAGTCAAAGACATCCGAAAGGTATGCACGAAAACCGATTCTCATGCATCGTGGGCCGCTACCACCGTGTATACAGAAGGCCCCCGCGCAGGGCGCGCGAGGGCCAGGTGAAAGATGCCCGCAAGTTGGTGGTCGTACTCAGTCAGCCCGGCTAGAGCGAGCGGAGGGCGTCCACCAGAGCCGTCTTGCTTGCGGTCCTCTCGTCCTTCATCTTGATTACGCGGGCTGGGCAGCCAGCAACGACCGCCCCGGCAGGCACGTCCTCGGTCACGACGGCGCCAGCCGCGACGACCGCGCCCTCGCCCACGCGGCAGCCCTCGATCACGACGGCGTTCGCACCAAGCATCACGTCGTCCTCGATTATGACGGGCGTAGCGCTTGCGGGCTCGACGACGCCAGCGAGCACCGTACCGGCACCCACATGGCAGTGCTTGCCGACGATGGCGCGTCCTCCGAGGACTGCGCCCATGTCGATCATGGTGCCCTCGCCTACGACGGCGCCGATGTTGATGATCGCACCCATCATGATGACGGCATTGTCACCGATGGAGACCTTTTCGCGGATGATGGCACCCGGCTCGATTCGCGCGTTCACCCCACGGACGTCGAGCAGCGGAACGCCGGAGTTGCGTCGGTCGCACTCTACGACGACGTCCTCGATGTCGCCGGCGTTCTCCCGGAGAGCGGGCTCGATCTGCGACCAGTCGCCAAAGACGACCTTGCTTCCCGTTCCGAAGACGTGGGAGTCCGTGCCGTAGTCGATCTGCGCCCCCTCACGCTCGCGAACGAAGACGCGCACGGGCGTCTTCTTGGGGGCACTTGCTATGTAGTCGATGATTTCCTGAGCGTCCACTGGACCTCCTTGGTTGTGTTGGGGCGTTAGCTCGGATGGGGGCGCGATGCTAGTCCTCGAACATGAGCTGATCGAAAGTATAGAATCCGGGCTCCCTTGTCATGAGGCGCCTTGCTGCGGCGACTGCTCCGTTCACGAAGATTTGGCGGCTCGTCGCCCTGTGGGTAAGGCAGAGCTCCTCGTCCGTGCCGAAGAAGTGCACCTCGTGCGTTCCGGCGACGGTGCCGCCGCGCAGGCTGTGCATGCCGATCTGTCCCCTGGGACGTGCGCCGACCATGCCCTCGCGGCCGTAGGCGACATCGGCCTCGTGAGTGGGATCGACGGCATCTAGCAGCATGTTCGCGGTACCCGATGGGGCATCCGCCTTCTGGTTGTGGTGCGTCTCGACGATTTCGACGTCCCAGTCGGCAAGGGCACGCGCAGCTTCCTGCGTCACGCGTCTGAGGACGGCGACGCCCAGGGAGTAGTTTGCGGAGTGAATCACCGCGCTCTTCTCGCCAAGCGAGCGAATCTGGGCAAGCTCCGACTCGTCGTAGCCGGTGGTTCCGCTGAGCAGCGCGCACCCACAACGACGCACGTATGCAAGAGTGTGGGGGAGGGCGGCACGGTTGCTGAAGTCGATGGCGAGGTCGGCTGTCGGAGCCTGGCCATCAAGCTGGTCGGCGCTATCGACATCATACGTGCCGATGACCCCGAAGCCGCCGTCAGCCTCGAGGGACTGGGCGATGAGCGTTCCCATGCGACCGGCCCCGATGAGCGTCACAGTGTACGTGTGGTCCTGCGTGCTGCTAGTCAATCAGACCAGCCTCCCTCATGGCCGCGTAGAGGCGCTCGCGCCCGGCGTCGGAGATGGTGTACAGCGGGCTGCGGTAGGTCTCGCCGATCATGCCCATCTTTGCGAGTGCGGCCTTAACGGGTATGGGGTTTACCTCGCAGAAAAGCGAGTGGATGAGCTCGAGGTTCTCGAGCTGGGTCGCGAGCGCGGCCTGGGTGTTGCCGGCGAACCAGTTCGCGCACATGTCGTGAACCACCTGCGGGCAGACGTCCGCCCAGACGCTGATGACGCCGGAGCCGCCGAGCGAGAGGATGGGCACGACCATGTCGTCGTTGCCGGAGAGCATGCGGAAGTCGTCGCTCAGGTAGCGCGCTACCGTCGTGGCATACGATATGCTGCCGGACGCCTCCTTGATGCCCCACGCGTTGGGGTGCTTGCTCAGGCGCGCGACGTTGCGCTCGGAGATGGAGCAGCCGGTGCGGCCGGGGATGTTGTAGAGGATGCATGGGACGTCCACCGCGTCGAGCACTGTGGTGAAGTGACGGTAGATGCCCTCCTCGTTCGACTTGTTGTAGTACGGGGTGATGAGCAGGAGGCCGTCAATCCCCAGCTTCTGCAGGCCAAGGCTCTTGTTGAGGCTCTCTGCCGTCGCGTTCGACCCCGAGCCGCCGATGACGGGAACGCGGCCGGCGACACGGTCGATGACGCACTTTGCGACCGCGAAGTCCTCCTCGTCGGTCATGGTTGACGACTCGCCCGTGGTGCCCAGGACGAGGATGCCGTCCGTCCCGTTGGCGAGGTGGAAGTCGACAAGGCGTTCGAGCGCGTCGAAGTCCACGCTCTGGTCCTCGTTGAAGGGGGTGACGAGTGCGACGATCGATCCGCGGAGGTTGGTCATGTCCATTGAAGGCTCCTTTGCGATGCCGGCGGTTTCGTGACCGCCGTTTAAGGTGTTCGAGAAGATCTTGGGCCAGCCAGTCGCGGGTGCGACCGCGTCAGCTCGGCGCCCCTTAAGGACGCGCGGGCTTGGCCTTGCCCGCCGACTCCGCGGCGGGCGCTCCCCATCCCTCCAGAACATCGAGGGTCGCAAAGTAGTCTTCCGGGGTCTCGGCACGACGAATCATTTCCACCGAGCCATCCTCGTGCAGCAGGAGCTCCGCATGGCGGAGCCTGCCGTTGTAGTTGTAGCCCATGCAGTGTCCGTGTGCGCCCGTGTCGTGAATGAAGAGCAGGTCGCCAGGATGGCACTCGGGAAGGGGCCTTGCGTTCGCGAGCCTGTCTGAGTTCTCGCAGAGCGCACCCGTGACGTCGTACACGTGGTCGGCCGGTTCTCCCTCGTGGCCGACGACCGTGATGTGGTGATAGGCGTCGTAGAGCATCGGGCGCATGAGGTCGGAGGCACAGGCGTCGACGCCCAGATAGTCGTGGTAGATGTGCTTCTCGTGGATGACGCGTGTCACGAGGGCGCCATGCGGTCCCGTGATGAAGCGACCCATCTCCGTGTATACGGAGACGTCTCCCATTCCCGCGGGTGCGAGGACGTCCTCGTATGCCCTACGGACACCCTCCGCAATGGCGAAGATGTCGTTCGGGCGCTCCTCCGGACGGTAGTCGATTCCGACGCCACCCGAGAGGTTGACGAACGTCACGTGGGCACCCAGCTTTTCGTGAAGTCTGGCAGCAACGTCGAACAGCGTGCGCGCGAGGGTGGGGTAGTACTCGTTAGTCACCGTGTTCGAGGCAAGGAGCGCGTGGATGCCGAAGTCGCGCACGCCCAGTCCCATGAGGCGACGCACGGCATCGAACAGCTGCTCTTCTGTCATACCGAACTTTGCCTCCGACGGTTTGCCGAAGATACCGTTCGCGAAGGGGAACTCGCCGGGATTGAGCCTGAGGCTCACGGTCCGGGGAACCTCGTCCACCGCGTCGAGCAGGGTGTCGATGTGCGTGACGTCATCCAGGTTAATGGTGGCTCCCAGTCGTGCGGCGTGGGCGAACTCCTGGGAGGGGGTGTCGTTTGAGGAGAACATGATCTTCTCGCCTCGGACACCGAGCCTTTCAGCCATCTGAAGCTCGCATTCCGACGAGACGTCGAGGCCGAAGCCCATGTCGAGGAGCATCTGGATGATCCTGGGGTTGGGACACGCTTTTACGGCGTAGAACTCACGATAGCCGGGGTTCCAGCCGAACGCGTCCAGCACCGACTGTGCGGTGGAGCGGATGCCCGCCTCGTCGTAAAGGTAGAACGGCGTGGGGTACGTGGAGGCAATGTCCTCCAGCTGCCGTGCCGTTGCGAAGGGGGTCTTGCGTCCCATGTATCCTCCTACGCGGCCATCCTTTGCGACGGTCCCGTGGCCGTGGTCGCGTGGGGATAGCGCACCTGACTTTTGCCAGACAGTCCCCGGGGTATTTCCCCGGGTCCCACCCCGCATATGTGCCCATCGGCGGGGTTCGGCGGATTTGGCCTCCCTTGGGGATCGATGCCTGCCGGCTAGCCCCAAGCTCTTCGTATCCGCGCCTCTATCGTTGGGGCAAGTGTAGCGGGTGTCCCACGGAAGCGCACGATTGGCCACGGCTTTGCCACACTCCGTTAACATTTGCGCGTCGCCTATGAGGAGCCGGCATCGCCTGCTTCCGATTCGTTTCCCTTGCGGCACACTGCGATCTCGTGCGATAGAATGCGCGTTGCCGTTGGCTAAGGGGCCCTGGCGCTTGGACGGGAGGAAATAATGGCTGGCATCGAGACGCTTAGGAAGTGGCGCCGGGACCTTCACGAGGTTCCGGAGTGCGACTTCGACCTGCCCCAGACGCTTGCCTATGTTAAGGAGCAGCTTGAGCCCATGGCTGCACGCTGCGACTGCATGTCGGTCTTCCCTCCCGCCCGTTCCACCGTGTGCGCCTTCTTCGACCGCGGAGGCTCTGCGGTGACGGCGCTCCGGACCGACATGGACGCCCTCCCCGTTCGCGAGGAGACGGGGGCGCCCTACTCGTCTCGTCACGAAGGACGCATGCATGCGTGCGGGCATGACGGGCACATGGCCATGGCCCTGGGAGCATGCGACTGGATGGCAAGCAATCCCGACCGACTTGCTCGCAGCGTCCTGGTGGTGTTCCAGCCGGCGGAGGAGACCACGGGAGGCGCGCGACAGGTCTGCCAGAGTGGCGTGTTCGAGCGCTTGGGCGTCGATCGCATCTTCGGGTTTCATCTATGGCCGGACCTCCCATCGGCTTGCGTGGCGACTCGCTCTGGCGCGCTGCTTGCGGCAAGCAACGAGACGACCGTGGAGTTTCGGGGGCGCGCATCCCACATCGCAAAGTCTCGACAGGGGAGGGATGCACTCCTTGCTGCGTGCATGTTCGTTCCCGAGGCATACCGCTTCATGGACGAGCGGTCCCAGGAGGAGCCGTGCCTGCTGAAGTTCGGGCACATGGAAGCCGGTGAGGTTCGCAACCAAATAGCGGCGTCCGCCCGCGTCGAGGGAAGCCTCCGGACGTTCTCTGCCGAGATGGGAAGACGTTGCCGAGACGAGCTTCCTCGCATTGCGGAGGAGGTCGCCACGGAGGTGGGCTGCACGGCGGAGACGACCTTCAGCGAGGGGTACCCTCCCGTCGTGAACGACGAGAACGTGACCTCTTGGGCGCGCGAGGTTCTTTCCAAGGCGGGCATCGACGTCCACGACGTGCCAGAGCCCCTGCTGATTGCGGAGGACTTCTCGTGGTACCAACAGCGGCTGCCTGGCACCTTCTTCCTGCTTGGGACGGGTACGGGCACGCCGCTGCATGCGAGTACGTTCGACTTCGACGAATCGATACTGATGCGTGGCGTCGAGGTCTATCGCCGGCTCGTAACGGCTCCCCTCTAGCGGCGAAGGTCTGCGACGAACCGCTCCAGCCGGGAGAGCCCCTCCGAAAGCGTCCTATCGTCGGTGGCGTAGCTCAGGCGAACGTGGTCCGGGCAGCCGAAGACCGATCCCGGGACGAGTGCCACCCCTGCCTCTCGGATGGCCCGCTCGCAGAACTCCTCGTCACTTTCGCAGAGTCCCGCGACGCTTGGAAACGCGTAGAATGCTCCCTCTGGAACGATGCAGGCAAGGCCCATTCTCTCGAGTGCCGCGAGCGTGATTGTGCGGCGGGCACGGTATCGCTCGCGCATGGGCGTCGTATCGGTCTGCAGCGCCTGCACCGCCGCGTCTTGGGTGAACGAGACGACGCAGGAGACGGCGTACTGATGAACCTTCGCGACCTGAGACGCGACCTCGGGATCTGCGGTGAGCCAGCCCAGGCGCCAGCCGGTCATGGCCCAGGGCTTCGAGAGGCTGTTCACCACGATGGTTCTGTCGGCAAGTTCTGGGTGGAGCCTTGCGAACCCATGACCGCGTAGGCCCTCGTCGTATACCAGCTCCTCGTATACGTCGTCGCAGACTACGTAGAAGCCGCTCCTGGAGGCGAGGTTCGCCACCGCATCGAGGCTCTTCTCGTCCAGAACGCAGCCTGTCGGGTTGTTTGGCGACGTGAGCACGATTGCCTTCGTCCCGGGGGTCACCGCTGCTGCCAGCTTCTTGGCGTCAATCTGGAAGCCGTCCTCGGAGGTGTCGAGGGTCACGACGCGCGCGCGGGCGAGAAGGGCGATGGACTCGTAGAGTACGAACGCCGGCGTGGGTACGATGACCTCGTCTCCGGGGTTGAGGAGTGCGGTCAGGGTGCTAAACAGCGCCTCGGTTGCCCCGTTGGTCACGATGACCTGTTCGGGGCTCACCGGAAGACCCGTGCGGGAGCATCTGTCGGCGATTGCCTGACGTAGGACTGCCGTGCCGTTGTTGGGCGGGTAGCGCGTCTTTCCTGCGGCAAGGCTCTGACCGACACGCTCGCGTATGGCGACGGGCGTCACCTCGCCAGGCTCCCCGAGTGTGAGCGATATGCACCCCGGCGTCGCTGCGGCAAGCGCCGAGAAACGCCTGATGGCCGAGGGGCGAAGTCCCTCCAGCGCGTGGTTGAGTTCGAGTGACATGCCCCCACCTTCCATCGTCGGCGTGATCTGGAACTATCCAGAGATTGCGGTCTGTCTGTGTGACTGTTTGGGCGAACTGTAAACGAGCGCGATTGGTACGCAAATTGGAACGAGTATACTTCGCAACGTTTGCGCTAAGCCCACTGCACAGGCTTCGCGCCATGCGACGCAAGGAAGGCGTTCGCCTGCGAGAAGGGCCTTGAGCCCATGAACGGAACGAGCCCTCCGCCCGCGCGGTTTGCGGAGAGCGGGGAGGGATGCGTAGACGAGAGCACGCACTTCTCGCCCGCAAGGGTGCCCGCGGAGCGAGCGTCCTCCACCGCAGAGGTGACGAGGGTGGCGGCATGGCGTCCCCACGCAAGGTAGCAGATGGGCTGCGGAAGCTCTGTCGTGTGCCTGACCAGGTAGTTTGTAAGGCTTTGCCACCCAAGCCGCACGTGGGAGTTCGCGGCGTGCTCGCGCACGGTGAGCGTCGTGTTAAGCAGCAGAACCCCCTGGCGCGCCCACGGGGTGAGGTCGCCCGTCGCGGGCGGCTCGCAGCCAAGGTCCTGCGAGAGCTCCTTGTAGACGTTGCGCAGGCTGGGCGGGAGCCGCTGGCCAGCGGGTACGGAGAACGACAGCCCCATGGCCTGCCCCGGCTCGTGGTACGGGTCCTGCCCCAGAATCACCACGCGCACGTCGCTTGGCGCGGTGAGCTCGAGCGCGCGCAGGATTTGGTCCTGCGCGGGATAGATGACCTGGTTTTGGCGCAGGCGCCCTACCTCGCCCAGCAGGCGCTCCGTGTCGCGGCGCACCTGGTCAGGCGCGCCGTCAAGCCAGAGCCCCACGTTGCCTTTGGTCGCGTCCATCGCAATACCTCCCTTGTGTGCTTGTCGCAGGCGACGGTAGCATCAATGGAGCTTTGGGTAAAGACATGTGGTAACCAACTGAGAGAGATGCCCGCGGCCGCAGCCGGCCCGTGGAGCGAGGGAGGCCGCATGACGAATGACCAGCTGGACCGCGAGGGCGCCCGTCTGCCGGAGGGCGTGGTAGACCTTCGGGCGGAACGCGAGCGCAGGGAGGACCACATCGTGCGCGGCACGGCGGCCGACGGCATGGTGCGCGCGTTTGCGATCACGGCACGCGCGACGGTGGAGGAGGCGCGCGCCCGGCACAACACGACGCCGGTGGCGACGGCGGCCCTGGGCAGGCTGCTCATGGGCGCGCAGATGATGGGCGCCATGTCCAAGAACGACGACGAGCTCGTCACCATAACGGTCATGGACGACGGCGAGCTTGGCCGGATCACCGTGACGGCTGACAACCGTGGCCACGCGAAGGGCTTCGTGCAGAACCCGCGGGTGTGGTTGCCGCTCAACGGCCGCGGTCACCTGGACGTGGGGCAGGCCGTCGGGGCGGGCACGCTCTCCGTCGTGCACGATGTCGCGGGGATGGACCCGTACTCGAGCGAGGTCGAGCTCGTCTCGGGCGAGATTGGCGACGACCTCACCTACTACTTTGCTGCGAGCGACCAGGTCCCAACCTCGCTTGGGGTGGGCGTGCTCGTGGACCGCGACATGAGCGTGCGGCGCGCCGGCGGCTTCATCATCCAGCTGATGCCCGGCTGCGACGACGACGTCGTGGCGGCGCTCGAGGCGAACCTCGCGCCCGTGCACTCCGTCACGGACCTGCTCGAGGCGGGCATGTCCCCCACGGAGATGCTGCGGCATCTGCTGCAGGGGTTGGGCTACCAGGAGCTCGACCGCATGCCCGCGGGCTTCCGCTGCGGCTGCGACCGCTCGCGCGCCAAGCGCGCCGTGCTCGCCCTCGGTCGCGCGGAGCTTCGCGACATGGTCGAGAAGGACGAGCCCGCCCAGGTGCACTGCCACTTCTGCGGCGCCGACTACCGCTTCGAGCCCGCGGAGCTTGCGGACATGCTCGAAGGCGCAGGCGACCCCGCGCCAGAGGCCGACATCTGACGCGCGCGTGCGGGGTTGCCCTAGACCCCGGCGTCCAAAGCGTCTAACGTAGGAAGAGCGCTGTTTGCGAGCGCGGTCGTGTCGGTCACTCAGCTTGATTGGAGCCGCGATGTGCACTGGTGTTAGGTTTACCGACGGCAAGGGCAACATGTACTTTGGTCGCAACCTCGACTGGAGCTGCTCGTACGGCGAGCGCGTGGTCATAACCCCGCGTGGCTACAAGCCCAAGTCCCCGTTTGGCGCCGTTCCCCAGGTGGGCATGGCCATCATAGGCATGGGCATCGTGGAGGACGACACACCCCTCTACTTCGACTGCGGAAACGAGAAGGGCCTTGCCGTGGCCGGGCTTAACTTCCCGGGCTACGCGGTGTACGCGGACGCCCCGCGCGAGGGCGCCATGAACGTTGCCGCCTTCGAGTTTCCGCTCTGGGTGGTCGCGAACCACACCACGGTAGACGAGGTCGAGGCGGAGCTCGCCAACGTGACGATCGTGGACGAGCCCGTCAGCCCCAGGTTCCCGTCCTCGATGCTGCACTGGATCATTGGCGACTCCACGCGCTCCATCGTGGTGGAGCAGACCGAGGCCGGCCTCCAGGTGTTTCACGACGACGTGGACGTCCTCACGAACCAGCCCGGCTTCGCGTGGCACACGGAGAACCTGCGCAACTACATCAACCTCATGAGCGACGTGCCCGGACCGCTGTCCTGGCGCACGCAGGAGCTCTCTGCGTTTGGCTCCGGCGCCGGCATGCGCGGTCTGCCCGGCGACTACTACTCGCCGTCGCGCTTCGTGCGCGAGGCCTACCTCAACGCGAACTACCCCACGCAGGAGGGCGAGAAGGCAAACGTCAGCAAGATCTTCCACATCCTCGGTGGCGTGAGCATGATCGACGGCGCCGCGAAGATGACGAACGGCGAGTTCGAGACTACGATCTTCACGGGCGCGTTCTCCTCTGCGACGTGCACGTACTACTGGTCCACCTACGATGACCCGGCCATCCGCTCCGTTGCGCTGTTCGACCACAACGTGGATTCCGACGTCCTCATACAGGAGTAGACTCTTCGCACAACCTACGGAATGGCGTGGCTGCGGGTCCTGTGTCCGCAGCCGCTCGCACACTACCCCCAGGATGGGAGCAGCGCATGAGCAGGAAGTTCGGTTTTGGCAAGGCTTCGTCCGGGGATGACGAGGCGGCGGACGCCAAGGGCGAGAAGAACGAGGCACCGCGGGACGCAGACGCCACGCAGGCGGTGACGCCACCCCTTCCCGCAAACCCGCTCCAAAGCGCGGCGGACGGCGCTCCCGTCGACCCGACGAAGGGTGCCGCCGCTGCCACCGATGCGGCAGATGACGACGCGAGCGGCATGCTCGCGTACCAGAACCTCGAGCGCCACCGCAAGGAGAAGAAGCGCCGCCGCAACGTGAAGATTGCGGTGGGGGCGTGCGCCGCCGTCGTGATCGCGGCGGCCATCATAGTGCCCCGAGTGCTTACGCCCGCGGACAGCGGCAAGCAGATGCCCGCGACCGCGGAGGTCACGCGCGGCGACCTCACCTCCAGCGTGAGCGTATCGGGCGCGGCCCAGCCCGCGTCCAGCGTCTACGTCACGCCCGAGGTGAGCGGCATCGTCCAGGACCTGCGTGTGTCCGAGGGTGACACCGTGAGCAAGGGCGACGTGCTCTTCTCGCTCAAGAACGACTCCCTCGACCGCGCGGTCGCAGACGCCCAGCGGCAGGTTTCTGATGCGCAGGCGCAGGTCAACACCGCCCAGCGCGGCGTCGACAACGCAAACGCCGCCTACCAGAAGGCGCTTGACGCCTGGAACTCCGCGCCGGACGCGGAGACGCAGGCGGAGATGACGGACCCTGACAGCCTCTATGGTGACGTGCAGACGGCAAACGACGGCCTGAACAGCGCAAAGTCCGCACTCGACTCCGCAAGCCAGGCGCTTCAGGACGCGAAGGCGCAAGCCGCGAAGCGCACGGTGACGGCGCCCGCCTCGGGAAGCGTTGTCGCGGTGAACGCGAGGAACGGCGCGGCGTACGGGGACGCCACGGGCGGCTCCACCACGAGCGACGGCACGAGCCAGGGCTCGGGCGCAGGTGCCGGCTGGGCCGTGCAGATCGCGGACCTCTCGAAGATGAGGGTGGCCACGCAGGTGAACGAGGTGGACATCTCGGGCGTGGCCGTGGGGCAGACCGCGAGCGTGACCTTCTCGGCGATCCCCGGACTCGAGTGCGACGCAAAGGTCGAGAAGATCGCGACGGTCGCGAGCGGCGACAGCTCCATGGGCTCGGACGGCGTCGTGACGTACGAGGTCGACCTCGTGATCGACCAGCCGGACGAGCGCATAAAGCCGGGCATGACGGCGAACGCGACCATCCAGACGCAGAGCGTGTCGGACGTGCTCATGGTGCCGATCGCGGCGCTGAACGACTACGACGAGTCCGCCGGAACCGCCAGCGTGACCGTCGTCACGCTCGACGGGGACGGCAACATAAAGACCTCCCGCGACGTCGACGTGAAGGTGGCCGAGAAGAACGGGTCCGACGCCGCCGTGACGGGCGTGAAGGAGGGCGAGACCGTCAAGCTTGCGGACGAGGGCGACTCCGCGGACGGTGACTCCACCGCGGGCGAAGCCTCCGCCGCCACGGCAGACGGGCGCTAGCCATGCTGCCCGTGATAGACGTGCGGGACGTGCATCGCATCTACGACTCCGGCGGCGTGCCGACGCATGCGCTGCGGGGCGTGTCGCTCGCGGTGCGCAAGGGCGAGTTCCTGTGCATCATGGGGCCGTCAGGCTCCGGCAAGTCCACGCTCATGAATATACTGGGCTGCCTGGACACGCCCACGTCCGGCACGTACCTGCTCGAGGGGGTCGACGTCGCGAAGCTCGACGACGACGAGCTCGCGCGGGTGCGCGCGACGCGGATCGGCTTCGTGTTCCAGTCGTTCAACCTGCTGCCGCGCTCGACGGTCATCAGGAACGTGATGCTGCCGCTCTTGTACACAGACGTCGCCCCGCGAGACCGCGAGCGGCGCGCGTGCGAGGCGCTCGCGTCCGTGGGGCTTCCGGCGGAGTACTTCGACCACAGGTCGAACGAGCTTTCCGGCGGGCAGATGCAGCGCGTCGCGATCGCGCGCGCCCTGGTGAACGACCCCGCCCTGGTGCTGGCTGACGAGCCCACGGGAAACCTGGACTCCGCCACGAGCGAGGTGGTGCTGAACACCTTCGTCAGGATGCGGGACGCCGGCAAGACCGTCGTCCTCATCACGCACGACCCCGAGGTCGCGACGTGGGCGGACCGCTGCGTGCACATTCGCGACGGCAGGCTCCTTACCGACGAGCAGGAGCGCGCCCACGTCTTGAGGTCTGAGTCCCGCGGAAGGGGGAGCACATGAGGCTGAGGGACCTTTGGGCCGAGACCTGGGAGGCCCTCGACGCAAATCGCGGCAGATCGCTCCTCACGGTGCTGGGCATCGTTATTGGCATCAGCGCCGTCATCGCGATGACCGCGCTCATAGGCGGCGTGCGCCAGGGCCTCATGGGCGAGCTCGGCCTCGACCGTGCCCGTGTCATAACCATGGGCGTCTACAACGGGTCGCAGGTGCGCACCGAGGACATCGCGAAGATCGAGGAGGGGCTGCCGGAGTACGAGTACATCACGGGCAGCGCCTACGGTAGCGGCAAGGTCGCGAGCGACGCCAAGAGCGCAGACGGCCAGGTCCTGGGCATCTCGTCCCACTACTTCGACGTGACGGGCCAGAAGCTCGTGGAGGGTCGTACGTTCACGAGCGGAGAGAACGACTCCGCCTCGACGGTGGCGATACTGGACAAGACAAGCGCACACAACCTGTTTGGCGACAAGGACGCCCTTGGCCAGAAGGTGCGCATCAAGGGGATCGAGTATCGCGTGGTGGGCGTTCTGGAGAGTGGCCAGCAGACCGACCCGAAGAGCGTGACGGCATACGTCCCGCTCAAGGCATGCGTCCAGAGGGTCACGGGCTACGACAGCGTGGACTCGCTCGCCGGCATGGCGCGGGAGGGCGAGGACATCGACTCCCTCGTCACGAAGACGAAGGACTTCCTGGCGACGTACTACCACCTGAGCGACGAGGACGTCGAGAACGGCCTGTTCGTCTCGTCCATGAAGTCCATGATCGACAGCTTCAACTCCGTCATGTTCACGTTCCAGCTGCTCATGACGTCCGTTGCGTCCATCTCGCTCGTGGTTGGCGGCATCGGCATCATGAACATGATGCTCACGAACGTGACGGAGCGCATCCGCGAGATCGGGCTTCGCAAGGCCCTGGGCGCGCGAAGGTCAGACATCACGCGGCAGTTCCTGCTGGAGTCCGTGTGCCTGACGCTTGCGGGCGGGGTCATCGGCATCGTGCTTGGCTACCTGGGGGCGTTCGCCCTCGGCGGCGTCGCGACGAGCCTGTTGGCATCGGGCGACAGCGGCATGTCGCTTACCGTGACGCCCGTGATCGAGCCCATGGCGGTGCTCGGCGCAACGGGCATCTGCGTGCTCATAGGCGTGGTGTTTGGCTACTACCCGGCACGGCGCGCCGCGAAGCTCGACCCCGTGGAGTCCCTGCACTACCAATAGCAACCAGCATCAGAGTCAGCTTACGCCCCTCACTTTCTGGATGCGTGTCGGCTACGATAGACGACGCGCAGGCAAGGCCGTCTGCTTCCGACTGTACGGCCACAGACCCCAGGGGGGAGAAGAACTCACGTGACGGGCAAGACGCACATAGCCATAGGCGTGGCATCCGCGCTGGCCGTGGCCCCGCTGGCCGGAGCGCCTCTTGGGGTGCCGACAGACGTGGTGCCGCAGGCGATTGCACTCGCACTTGGCGGTATGGTGGGCGGCATGCTGCCGGATACCGACACGCCATCCAGCATGGGCGCGCGTGGGACGCGTCGCGTGTGGGCGGCGCTTGCCGTTATGGCGGCGGCGCTTCTGGTGGTGGACCACGTGCGTGGAAGCGACCTCGCGCTCACCCTGGCGTCGGGCTTCTCGTACGAACAACTGGCGGGCCTGGCGATCGTGGTGGCCACGTGCACAGTTGGCAGGGCGTCCGGGCACAGGGGCTTTTCGCACTCGCTCGTGGCGCTTGCGCTGGTGGGGTATGGCACGTGGATGCTCTGCCGCCCGATTGCGGTCGCCGTTGCCGTGGGCTATGCGTCGCACCTGGCACTCGACCTCACGAACAAGAGGGGGTCAGGCTCCTGTGGCCATGGGGGCGGCTGCTCTGCTTCGGTCTCTTCGAGTCCAGTCGCCTTGCGGATTGGGCGCTCTTCGTGCTGGGCGTTGCGGCTGCGGCCCTCATGGTGGCAACGCGCCTGCAGCTGATTGGCCCCATGTCGGCCTTGCCGTCCGTTGGGATGACGGCGGCCGTCACGGCCATCTTGAGGTAAAGGCACGCCGTGTCCAAGGCGCTCTCAGAGACGGAGGAACGCTCATGAGGATTCTTGACTTCGGATCTTTGAACATCGACTACGTGTACCAGGTCGACCACATGGTCAGGCCCGGCGAGACCCTCGCGACGGGGCGTCGCGACGTGTATCCCGGCGGCAAGGGGCTGAACCAGGCCGTCGCGTGCGCGCGGGCCGGCGCCAAGGTGTGGCAGGCGGGGCTTGTGGGCCCGGAGGGCGGCCTGCTTCTGGACGTGTGCCGCGAGGCCGGCGTGAACACGGACTACGTGAGGACCGTCGACGTCGCGAGCGGCCACACCGTCATCCAGGTGGACAGGAAAGGCCAGAACTGCATCCTGCTGTACGGGGGCGCAAACCAGCGCATCGACGAGGCGTATGCGGACGAGGTCCTCTCGCACTTCTCGGCGGGCGACTACGTGATCCTGCAGAACGAGATCTCGTGCCTGCCGCACATCGTGGACGAGGCCGCCGCGCGCGGGATGAGGGTCGTGCTGAACCCCTCGCCGTACAACGATGCGCTGGAGGCCGTCGACATGTCGAAGGTCTCGCTCTTCCTGCTGAACGAGGTCGAGGGCGCGCAGGTGGCCGGCGGCTCCGAGGACCCGGACGAGGTCCTGGCGTGCCTGGGCGAGAAGTACCCGGACGCCGCGGTCGTGCTGACGCTCGGGTCCGAGGGCTCGCGCTACCAGCGGGGCGACGAGCGCTACGCGCAGGGCATCTACCACGTGGACGCGAAGGACACCACCGCCGCCGGCGACACGTTCACCGGCTACTTCGTGTGGGCCGTGAGCGAGGGCAGGCCCGTGCCCGAGGCGCTCGACATCGCCGCGAAGGCATCCGCCATCGCGGTGTCGCGCGCGGGCGCCGTGCCGTCCATCCCCACGATCGACGAGGTCATGGCAGCAAAGCTCTGACGCCCGCCCGCGGCCAGACCCACAGCCCCTCCTAGCGCTCGCCCGGCTCCTCCCCCAACACGAGCCGGGCGAGCGTCTTTGCGACGCCGGACTCGAGGTTGGACCACTCGCACACGTGAGCGGCGGCCTCGCGCACGGACGGCTCGCCGTTTGGCATGGCATAGGACTCGTCCACGGCAAGCAGCATGTCGAGGTCGTTCGGGCCGTCGCCAAACGCGACGGCCTCGCCGCGGCTGGCGCCAAAGTGGTGGCACAGCACGTCGACCGCGTGGCTCTTGCTCACGCCGGCCGCCATGACCTCGCACAGGACGTCGTTGCTGCGCACCACGGTCAGCTCCGGGTAGCGCGCGCCGAGGGTGCTCTCGGCCGAAAGGATCGCGTCGGGCTCTCCCATCAGCAGGAACTTGTGGATGCCGCGCTTGCCGAACGTGCCCTTGAGGTCGCGACTCTGGGTCGCGCGCGCCTGCACGAAGTACTCCTCCTGCAGCACGCGGGAGTCGCGCGCGTCGTCCACGATCCACTTGTGGAATCCGTACGTGCCCGCCACCACGTTGGGCAGGTCGCTCTCCAGGTACGACTTCACCTCGAGCGCGAGGTCGAGCGGGATGGTCTTGCTATAGAGCTCCTCGCCCTTCTCGTCCAGCACGTACGCGCCGGAAAACGCCGCGACGGGACCGGTGATGCCCAGCGCCCTCTGCACGGAGTGGATACCCTCCGGCGAGCGGCCGGACACCAGGCACAGGGGGATGT
>Ga0256404_1003230_pt1 | contig 33826 bp, 25 predicted proteins | sample RumenRJG_01DNA_FD_185990 | JGI IMG/M metagenome (GOLD analysis project Ga0256404, IMG submission 185990) | Bovine rumen microbial communities from Lethbridge, Alberta, Canada - RJG_01 | ecosystem: Host-associated > Mammals > Digestive system > Stomach > Rumen | place: Canada: Alberta | collected... | reverse complement strand
GCAGGTCCTTGGCAAAGTTGTCTATGCCACACACCTGGATGGCAAAGGCAATGCCGAAAGCCATGGCGAGGAGCGTCGTCAGCGTTCCCATTGCCCGCGTCACGCCTACCTGGGTGTAGCCGGAGAGCATGTCGCTGACAAAATTGATGAGCGGTACCCCAGGCACGATGAACAGCGCACAGGCCAGCAGCGGATGCCACGGCGTGCTGGATGCAAAGATGCTCATCAGCCCGCCCGAGACTGAAGTCCACTGCGACAGTTCGCTGAAGGCACAGGCTATCAGCGTAGAGACAAAAGCCGCCACACTGGTGTTGACAAGGGCATTGCTGCCCACTGCCCCCAGCCACATACGCAGACGCAAACCGAGGATGGCGGCAAGGGCTGCATAGAAGAAGGCCGTCCAGTCGCTGCCAAACTGTATGCAGAAACCGCCGCAGGCCAAACCGCCCCCCACTGCCACCTGCCAGGGGGAATAGTTACGGCGCTGGCAGGCTATCTGCGACAACTGCCGTTCATAATAGTCGAGAGAGTAGCCCGTGCGCTGAGCCTCACACGACAGATGGCTTACCTGCCGCAGCGTGTCGAGGTTGATGCCATGGCGCTCTACACGCTGAAAGCGCGTAAACGACTGCCGGCAGTCAGACAGGTTAACCATCAGCATGTTGTAAACGATGTAGATGTTGAGCCTTTCGAGCTGCAGACCCATGTAGGCAGCAACGCGCTTCATGGTGCGCATCACGCGGCTCGTGTCGGCACCGCTCTCCATGAGCAGGCATCCCGTGCGCAGCAGCAGGCCGAGCCTGCGTTGTATCTCTCCCTCGCTCATCATATCCACTGCATGTTGTCTGGTTGTCCGAGGAATGCGATAATCGCCTCCCTCTCTTCAGGGCGAGCCTTGATGAGCAGGTGATCGCCTTGATGCAGCACAGTGGAGTCGGCTGGATTCATCACGTTCTTCGCCGAGTCGGCTGCAAGAATCTCAGAGACGGTAAAATGTCGGCGGATGAGTTCCTCCACCTTCCCAAGCGTCATGCCATCGATGCGGTCGTTCTCCACCCTGACGGCAAAACTGCGCTCACGTGAACGATGAAGATACCAATACACACAGGTGAAGCATACTGCAAACTCTCCTAATACAATTAACCAACTTGTTGTCATTTTCTTGTTTCCTTTCTGTTTTATTTGTTTAACGTTCGATTTCTGGGTGCAAAATTACTGCCTTCTGCCGGCATGGCCAGCAATCGGTAATGGTTTCTGCCGAATGTGGTGATTGGCTAAATGACAAATGCTGCTATCGGCAAAAACGATAGCAAAGCATGCTGACATTTCGATGATTTGTAGTAATTTTGCAGCCAAAAACAGAATGTACAATGGAAATAAGACAACTGAAATACTTCCTCCGCGTGGCCGAGACGCTCAATTTCTCGCAGGCAGCACGCGAACTTTTTATCACCCAGAGCACGCTCTCGCAGCAGATTCTGCATCTGGAGCAGGAACTGTCGCAACAACTCTTCGTGCGCAACAGCCATGAGGTGATACTCACCGAGGCCGGAGAGATGTTGCTGCCGATGGCACGCGACAGCGTATATATGGTGGACAACTGCGTGCAGCGGATACAGGAACTGGGACAATTGCTGACGGGCGAACTCAATATAGGCGTCACCTTCTCCTTCAGCGGCATCATGGCCGAGACGATGATAGACTTCATGCACAAGCATCCGAAGGTGAAGCTGTCCGTCTGTTTCTCGTCGATGGAAGACCTTATCGAACGGCTGCAGCGGCACGAACTTGACCTCGTGCTGGCCTTCAAGCCCAGTGAGGGCAATCCGCGCATCGAGAGCCAGGTGCTCTTCAACAATCGTCTGGCTGCCGTCGTCAACAGTCAGCACCCGCTGGCTCAGCAGAAAGGCATCACGCTCGATGACCTGCAACGCCATCCGCTCGTTCTGCCGGCGAAAGGCCTGCAGGCCCGCAACGCCTTCGACAGAATGACGGCGCACAGTGGACTGCAATACAACATCAAGGCCGAAATCAACAACGTAGGCCTTCTCTTCAAGTTTGTTCGCCAGACGAAGTATGTCACGGTACTCTCTGAGTCAACCGTCATCGACGAGACGGGCCTTGTAGCCATTCCCGTCATCGGCAGTGGAAGCACAGTGGCTGATAGTGCCGAAGGCTTCAAGAATGAGATGGAAGGATGCATCCACACCTTGAAGAACGGTTATCAGAAAGCTTCAGCACGCGAGTTCATCCACTTGCTCCACCAGAGCACTGCCATCTGGAGGGTCTTGGTTCGTCAGTAGCACGGTGCTGGTTCGTCAGTACTTGAGTCCTCATTCGTCATGAGTGCAGCACTCCTTCGCCAATACTCCAGTACTTCTTCGTAAGTACTCTAATACTGACGAAGCAGTACTCCAGTACTGACGAAGGAGTACTGGAGTACTGCTGAACGGACACTGAAGAGAGTACGAGTGCGGGATTCGTGTGCTTTCGGGTGGCAGATGCGGCTTTATTAGACCATGCGGCTTGTTTTTCGACGGCCAACATCGCGCCAGCCAATTGTTAATTGTTAATTGTTAATTGTTAATTATTAATTGTTCATTGTTAATTGTTAAACTTTTAGTTCTCAGTTTTCAACTTTTTCCGTATCTTTGCCGAAATTCTTAAAAAAGGAAAGGACTATGGCTGCATCTTGCTCGCTAAATGTGCGAGGTCACCTATTGGACCTCTCAGAGCCACAGGTGATGGGCATTCTCAACGTGACACCCGACTCGTTCTATGCGGAAAGCCGCATGAAAACGGAAGAGGCCATTAGGAGGCGTGTACGACAAATCGTGGAGGAAGGCGGTAGCATGATTGATGTGGGAGCCTACTCTTCACGTCCTGGGGCTGACGATGTGAGTGCCGATGAAGAAATGGCTCGACTGAAACGGGGCATGAAAATCGTAAGGGAAGAGGCACCTGAGATTCCAGTAAGTGTCGATACGTTCCGTGCCGATGTAGCGAAGATGTGCATTGAAGAATTGGGGGCTGACATCATCAACGACATCTCGGGTGGCGAATTGGACAAGGAGATGTTCCATACAGTCGCAAAACTGGGCGTTCCTTACATCCTCATGCACATGAAGGGTACGCCACAGACCATGCAGGAGGCACCACACTATGACGACTTGATGAAAGAAGTGATGCTGTATTTCTCCGAGAAGATTCAGCAATTGCGTGATTTAGGACAAAAGGATATCATCCTCGACCCTGGATATGGTTTTGCCAAAACGCTTGATCACAATTACGAACTGCTGGTGCATCAAGAGATGCTAAGCATTTTCGAACTGCCGCTACTCGTAGGAGTGTCACGCAAAAGCATGATCTACAAATTGCTGGGCTGCACTCCCGACGAAGCATTGAACGGAACGACCGCTTTGAACACCATCGCCTTGCAGAAGGGAGCAAGCATCCTGAGGGTACACGACGTGAAGGAGGCGGTAGAAGTGGTGAGAATTGTCACCAAATTGTAAATTGCTAATATAGATACCACCGTGTTTGAGTTTGGAATAAAAGACGCCATTGACATTCTGTTGGTTGCCATGCTGCTTTTTTATGCATGGCGATTGATGAAGACATCAGGATCACTGAATGTGTTCTACGGTATCATGGTGTTTATCGTCATTTGGATTGTAGTGTCACAAATGTTGGAGATGAAGTTGTTGGGCAGCATCTTCGACAAATTAGTCAGTGTGGGTGTAGTGGCGCTCATCATCCTTTTCCAAGAAGAGATACGTCGATTTTTCCTGACCCTCGGTTCGCAACGGCAGTTAAACTTCATCACACGATATTTCGTAAAAAACAAAGCCAACCTATCGGAAGAACATGAGGATCAACAAATCATGCGCATCGTATTGGCATGTGACTCAATGAGTAAGAACATGGTCGGTGCCCTCATCGTGATTGAACGAGACATGTCGCTGATTGATGTCATCAAATCTGGAGAAATTATTGATGCAAACATCAGCACAGAACTCATCAAGAACCTCTTTTTCAAGAACTCGCCACTGCACGACGGTGCCATGATCATCAGCCATAACCGCATCACGGCAGCAGGATGCATCTTGCCCGTCAGCCACAACCTAAACATTCCCAAGGAATTGGGACTTCGCCACCGTGCAGCTCTTGGCATCACCTCACAAAGTGATGCCGTCGCCATTATTGTGAGCGAAGAGACGGGAGCCATCAGCGTGGCACAAGGCAGCGAGTTTCACCTACGACTGGCGAGCAACGAACTGGAAAGTTATTTGATTAATGCACTCAAATAGATGTACAATTTGACGATGTACAATGTACAATTTATCAATTGCAAATGAATGAATCAATGGAGATGAAAGAATTATACGAACTGTTCTTGCAACATCCGACCATCACGACTGACAGTCGCGATGTGCCAGAAGGTTCGATGTTTTTTGCATTGAAGGGAGATACCTTCGATGGCAATGCTTACGCAATCTCAGCACTGGAAAAGGGAGCGGCATATGCCGTGATTGACGAGAAGGAATATACAAAGGAGAGTAACGATCGTCTGATTCTGGTGGAAGACGTGCTCACCACCTTACAACAATTGGCAAAATACCACCGTGTCCACTTGGGCACCCCCATCATCGGCATCACGGGCACCAATGGCAAGACCACCACAAAGGAACTGATTTCCGCCGTATTGAAGAAGAAGTACAACGTGCTCTACACACAGGGCAACTTCAACAACCATATTGGAGTTCCAAAGACGTTGCTGCAACTAACAAAGGAACATGACATTGCCGTCATCGAGATGGGAGCAAACCATCCTGGAGAAATCAAGACACTCGTGGAGATTGTGCTGCCCGACTTCGGCATCATCACCAATGTGGGCAAGGCACACTTATTGGGATTTGGCTCATTTGAAGGAGTTATCCGGACGAAGGGGGAACTCTACGATTTCCTGCGTGTGCTTCAAGGCACGGTATTCATCAACAATGACAACCCACACTTGCTTGGCATTAGTGACGGACTTAAACTGGTGAAATATGGCCAAAAGGATGCAAAGGACCTCTTGGTGAAGGGTGAATTGGTGGAGTGCAATCCATTCCTGAAGTTTGAGTGGCAAACATCTTCTACCCTTACCCCACAACTGTCAACTGTCAACTGTCAACTGTCAACTGTCAACTGTCAACTGTCAACTGTCCAGACCCGACTCATTGGTTCTTACAACCTCGACAATGCCTTGGCTGCTGCATGTATCGGCACTTTCTTCAATGTCCCCGCCACCGACATCAGTGCAGCCTTGGAGGAATACACTCCATCGAACAACCGTAGCCAGTTGACCATCACCCAAGACAACAAACTGGTGGTGGATGCCTATAATGCCAACCCTACAAGCATGAGGGCTGCACTCGACAACTTCCGTCTCATCAAAGCAGAGCACAAGATGTGCATTCTCGGACAGATGGGCGAATTGGGGGATGTGTCAGAAGAAGAGCACCAGAAAGTGATCGACTTGTTAGGCGATTGCGGATTCGAGAAAGTATGGTTGGTAGGTGAGAACTTCGCAAAAACAGCCCATCCTGCCCATTATCGCCTCTTCGCCAATGTAGAAGAGGTGAAGGCTGCCATCGCAACTGAAAAGCCTCAAGGCTATCTCATCCTCATCAAAGGTTCTAACAGCAACAAACTCGTGCAGACAGTGGAACTGCTGTAAGCATAGACCCACAAAAACGTATCAAAATGAAACATCTCACTATCCTATATTTCAGCCTCATGTTCACTTTGGGAATGAGCATCAGTACACAGGCTCAGACAAGAGTCATGACTGCCAACGACTCCATTCAGCAAGCCCTGAAAGACCGTATCAAGACAGCCAAGGAGAAAGCGCGTGCCAGCCGCACTCAGTTGAGAACGGATGAGCGTGAGGTGACAAGACTGACACGTGAACTGGAACGTGCACGCCGGCAGGCACAGAAGGAGAAATTGGCAGCAAGAAAGGCAAAGGTAAAGGGCAAGGCTTATACGCCCAAAACAGTAAAAGTCCAGATGGAAAATCCACGGACAGCAGCAGAAAGAAGGAAAATTGCCCAAGAAAAGGGAAAAGAAGAGAAAACATCATCCGCCAAGGAGGTCAAGACTTCCAAGGTAAAAGAAGAGAAAGCGGCTCCCGCGAAGGTGGAAAAAGTAAAGGAGGTAAAAACTCCCAAAGCAAAACCTGTGGCAGAGCCAAAGGTGACAGCAGAGAAAGAACCCAAAGTGAAAGAAGAAAAGGCTCCTAAAGCAAAGGTGGAGAAAGAAACTAAAGTAACCGTGGAGAAGGCTCCCAAGGTGAAAGAAGAGAAGGCTTCCAAAGTGAGCGAACCCAAGGAGAAGAAAGAACGGGCACAGAAGATCCAGAAGAAACATGATGTGAAAGTCAGTGTAAGACGAAAAAGAGACATGAAAGGGGATGAAGAGGAAGAAATTGAATAAATTGGACTTCATTTCTCACATTTTTCTTTGAAATGGTTTGAGAATCATTTTAAATCCTTACCTTTGTACCCGTTCGAGTACCTTTATATATACCTTTATTAAAGCCAATTATATAGTTTTTATGATGATAAGGAAGTTCTTTTATACTATGATGACCGCACTGGCTTTGTGCGGTTGTACACAGAATGTGCCTCTCACATTCGTTGCAGGGAGTTACGAAACCACCTACAACGGGCATAACGGTCCTATCAGCATCAGGACGACTTTCAGTGATTCATGTGTCACAAACATTGAGGTTCTTTCTCAGGAGGAAACTCCGCATATTGGCGACGTGGCGTTTGAGCAACTGATTCCTCAGATCGTCTCTGCCAATGGCATTGGCATGGATGCCATCTCGGGAGCCACCATCACCAGTCATGCGCTGATGAATGCTGTGGCGCAGGCGGCTGAGGATGCGGGAGTGTCGAACATTGAACAGTTCAGAAGGAACACGATGGGGGATGACAGGAAAGATATTGATGACACGTGGGATGTCGTGATTGTGGGTGCCGGCGGTGCTGGTTTGGCGGCTGCTGCCGAGGCTGCTGCCGAGGGCAACACGGTGTTGGTGATTGAGAAGAATGGTGAGATGGGGGGCAACACGCTGGTGTCGGGGGGCACTTTTCAGAGCGCCATTCCGTATCTGGTATGGGAGCCTTCACAACCCGACGCGAAGATGGGTATGGGGTATGACGGGCAGATGTATGAAAAAGCGAAGATGGGCATGGGGTGCATTGAGGAGTTGGAGGCTATCATGAACTGGTCGGAAGAGGACTTTGACAGTTTGTACTATACAACTCACGATTTCACTCCGGGCAGAATAGAGGAACAGGCAAGGCATGGTGTACACAGGGAGTACCTTCCCGTTCTTCAGGCATTGAAAAAGGAAATCAGTGCATACCTTGCATGGGCAAAACCGAAGTTGCGTGGCGGCATGCCAGAAACACAACTGACATTGTTTTCCACGAACAATCTGCATATATTCCAAACTTATTATGGAGGACTACGCCAAAGTGTAGAAGGCAACAAATGGTCATACGGTGACATTGAGTTGGTGAAGCAAGTGGTGGAGGAAGGAATGGCACTGAAACCATGGTTGCTCTCGATGGGAGTGGAGTTTCTGGAGAGGCAAGTCATGATTACAGGTGAGATGTGGTTCAGGGGCAACAAGATGACTGGTGCCCACATCGATACGGATGGCGACGGAACACCTGAACACTACGAGGGGAACTGGGGTGCTTATGTCATGGCGCCTTATCATGCCTTTATCAAGGCAAATCCAAAGAATCAAGTGCTGACCTCAACAACGGCATACGAACTCATCATGAAGGGCGATCGTGTAACAGGGGTGAAAGCAGAAAGACAAGACGGGACGAAAGTTTCAGCACATGCCAAGAAAGGCGTGATTATTGCTTCTGGCGGTTATGCTGCCAACATCAGTAAGGTCATCAACACCAACCTCTATTGGAAATCTGGATACATCACTCCTCAGATGGGCACCACCAACCGTTCTTCCATGCGAGGTGACGGAATAGAGATGGCACAAGATGTCGGAGCGGCTGTGACAGGAATGGGATGGACACAATTGATGCCCCAAGCATATGCTGACTATGGAGACATTGCTTTTGGAAGCATTTCAGATGCCATATTTGTCAATCCTGAAACCGGAAAGCGGTTTGTGGATGAATCACAGGAACGTGATGTGCTGGCGATTCGTGCATTTAAGACAGGCGTCACTATCAATGGAAAGGTTGGCGCATTTCTCTACATCGGGGGTGAAACCACTACGGAACCTAATGACATCAGAGGTGTGGACATTCCAGGAAAGCAATATGCACGCACAGTGGAGCAGTTGCCAGAGTTGTTGAAATCGCTGAAAATAAATGCTGTGCCAGAAGCGATTGTCAAGACCATCCGCGCCTACGATGAAGCCATCATGAACGGGAAGGAGCCTGATGGCGTGGGCAAGAAATTTGCCACATCCACGATTGGACGGGCAAAGAAGAATGAAGATGGCACCTACGACAAATCTACATACTCTTTGGACAGTGCCTTGCTGACCATTCGAGTGATGGCTCCTGCCACCCACCACACCATGGGAGGACTAAAGATTGATGCATGGCGTCGAGTTTTGGATACTTCCGGGAAGCCTATTCCAGGACTCTTTGCAGCCGGAGAGGTAACAGGTGGCATTCATGGCGGCAACAGACTTGGAGGTAACTCACTAACTGAAGTGATGGTATCTGGACGTATCGCTGCACGAAGCGTCAACAAAGAGAAAGCAGCCCAATAGTTATTCCACAATACCACCTAAACAAGAAAAGGGTATGTCAAAAAAATGACACACCCTTTCTTTGTGCGCCTGACAGGACTCGAACCTGCACATCGGAGATACCAGATCCTAAGTCTGGCGCGTCTACCAATTCCGCCACAAGCGCAAAGATAAGACAAAACTCATTCCCTGCCAGAATGAATTTGTGAATGCAAAGGTACGAAAAAAAGTGAAAAGTGAAAAGTGAAAAGTGAAAAATTTAGGTTTCCAATGATGTGGTCAGCAGACAACAGGATGAAGCAACTTAGATTTTTCACTTTTCACTCTTCACTTTTCACTTAAAAAAATCCTTGCCTGTTCGATGTAAGTGTCTTTTTTCTGAGCAATGTCTGCACCCGACATAGACATCGCGATATCGGGTTCGATACCAAATTCTGTGTGCTGCTTGTCTTTGTCATAATAAACCACAGCACTATAGCGGACTGACCACCCGTTAGGCAACTCATTATTGAACGGCATGCCTGAGCCGCCCCCTGTCCTGTCACCCATGATCGTGACGTTCGGACACAACTTCATGCACTTGACAAAGTCGTTGGCTGCTGAATAGACAGCGCGATTCGTAAGCACCACCACAGGTTTCTGCCAGCGCACACCATCAGATGCCGGGTCAAGATATTCCGCCCTCAAAGAAGAGAAATCATTGCGTCCCTTACCCGTCTTATGAGAGACATATCCAACCAATAGACGCTCATTGGTGAAGTGGGATGCCAACGTGCGCGCTTTCGTCATCTGCCCTCCCCCATTGCCTCTCACATCGATAATCAGCCCTTTGCACATCGCAAGACCATGAAGCATCACACTCACATTTCCATCCCCTATACCCTCTTCAAAACTCTCACAACGAACATAACCGATATTGTCATCGAAGGTGACATATTTCAGTCCTGAAGCAATCTGGTAGTTATGTCCCAAATAAAGTTTGGCAATGCTGTCGTTGTAGTTCTCGGGATAATCCTCATAGAAACTCCAATTGCGCCCTAAATCAAATGACGAACTGAGATTGACGTGTCCATCTTTCAACTCTGCCAACATGTCACAGAGCACCTCAAAAAGTTGGGCATTCGTCATCTTCTCATTGATTTTGTAGGCATATCGTGCATGAATTTCATCCCAATCCACCCCCAATTCCTTCTGTTTATACTCGAAAAAACAATAACGCTCATTCATGATACGCCAGAGTGCCTCATAGTTGCCACGTCTGGTGTCATCATAAAAATCCTCTTTCACACAGGAGTTGAAAGTGAACAGTGAAAAACTAAGAACCAAAAGTAAAAGTATGTTTTTCATCGGCGATACAGGTATTTGTTAAAACCTATCATGAAGTCATGCGCATAACTGTGATACTTCAGATGGTTGAACATGGATTGATGAAACTGTGCCACATACCCCACACGGAGGGTGTAACGCTTGATGGGTATGTCGAGGGTCAGTTTATGGCGCATAGAGGGCATATTCCCTGGATAAGCAAAAACAACATTGTGGTCGTAATGTCCCAAATTGAAAGCCTCGTAATAACTCTGCCCATAGTTCGGGGAGAAGGCAATGCCCATCAAAGGAAATGACACTTGATAACGCCACAGATAGTGATGCTTCGCTATCACCATGTCGTAGGTAGCCAAAGCACTCACATCTATCATTACATCGGCTTTAGCCTGAGCAGGGTTGTTACCGCTCCTATCGATATAGACCACACCCAGATAGCCCGATGCCACCAATCCTGCTGCCAGGTTGAATCGTGAAGCAGAACGCTCAATGGGGTTCACAGTATTGCCATGAAAGAAGTTGTAGAACCATCCTTGCGAATAGCGGATTCCACCTGCATACTCATCAATATTGCGTGCATGGTTCTTATTGATGTCACCATTGAGGTCAATCAGGGACTGGTTGGACACTCTCCCACCCCATAAATTCGTCATACGCATCGTCTCTCGCTGGATACGGATGTCTGTACCTTTGTAATTATAGGATGAAAGGTATGTGTCCAGCACATTCGAACTACCCACACCGATCATGGACGAATGGAGCACCTCTTTGTTCAGTTGAGAGTTGAGAGTTGAGAGTTGAGAGTTATCGTTAGGGTTAGGGTTAAGGTCATCGTTAGGGTTAGGGTCATCCTTTGCCAAACATTCCGATTGGTTCTCCTCATCATGGGGGAGATGTCCAAAGGACAGAGAGGGACAACAAAGGCTCAGCAATAGCATCATTGCCATTGCCAAGCCCCTATTCATGATGACATCATACCTATACGTCATTGTTTCAACACAAGTTTTGAGTGAAAAGTGAAAAATCTATATTAGCACCATGCGGAGTGTGGGCTATTCATTTGCAGAAGTAACTTGGATTTTTCACTCTTCACTTTTAAAACAATTTGAGTTGTCCTGTTATCTCGTCACGAATATCACCGTCACTCTTGCCTTCATCGGGATCAATCACCTCTTCCATCTCCTCTTCTTCCACCTCATTCTCGGTTTCAGGTTCAGGGAATCGAACAGGCTCCAGTTCCTTCACTTGGTCAAGCGCATAAGTGGTGAGTCGCTTACCCTTTGCCTTAAATCCCTTCACACCGATAAACGATTCTGCATCCACTTGCTGAGGACCGCGGAACGTATCAGGCTCCTTGAAAGTGAGTTCAAGCAGTGGATAAGGCGTGTCTGTCAAAAGAATCAGCGTGCTCTCAGGGTTCTCGCCCAAGAAACTCTGCTTCTTCTTCGAATCCTCAAACACAAAGCGCTTGATGTAAGGTTGGTTCTGATTCTCCGCATCCCACAACACAGCCGTCCACACCTTCTTTGCCTTAAACTTCTCAATGCGCAGGATGTTCTGCTCATAGTGGTTGTTGGCATCGAAGTTCGTGAGATAGTATTCACCTGTTGGAAGCACCACAAGAATCTGGTCGTTGTTGAGGAACTCACCCAGAAACTCACCATGCTCATCATAATTGATACGCTGAACATCAGGATCCCACCATACCTTCAGGCCACCCAACGTACTGCCTCCATGCGCCTTCAGTTGGATACGGAAGATTTCGTGCTTGGTCAATTGATTGCCACGAGCAGATCTGCCCTTGATATCAATATCGCTGAAGTCTTTCTCAAACACCAGTTTCTTCAGTTTTTCCTGTGGTTTCAAAGTCACCTTGATGATTTCAGCCTCGCCATTGCTATTCGCCGAGAACCATGTTACCTTCGACTTCGGCGTACCCATCGTCAGGTCGTATTCACGGTCGCGGGTCACACTGGGCACATTAAATCGCTTGATGTATGTGATGCCCGTCTTTCCATCCTTATAAGTGGCATTATAGATGGTGCGCGTATCATTCTTCTTGAACACCGCCACATGAATCACCTCCACTTTCCGTTTCTCGGCTTTACTGCGTTCGGTCTCGCCGATGAACACCTTGTCGGCCACCTTGATGACCTTGTAGGTGCCATCTTTGTAGAAGATGATGATGTCGTCGATGTCGGAGCAGTTGCACACCCACTCGTCTTTCTTCAGACTCGTACCGATAAATCCTTCAGCCCTGTTGATGTAGAGTTTCTGGTTCGCCTCTGCCACCGTGGCAGCCTGAATGGTGTCGAAGTTGCGAATCTCAGTGAGACGCGGATGTTCAGCCCCGTATTTCTTCTTCAGGAAGCGGAACCACTCGGCAGTCACCTCCACCAGATTGGCTAGGTCGCGCTCTATCTGCTCCAGTTCAGCCTTCAGTCGGGCGATGAGTTCGTCAGCCTTGTCCTTGTTGAACTTGAGGATGCGAGCCATCTTAATCTCCATCAGCCGGAGGATGTCGTCACGAGTCACCTCGCGCACAAATAGTTCGTAGAAAGGTTTGAGGCGAGAATCCACATAGTCGATGGCGATGTCCATTGTCTTAGCATTCTCAAACTCTTTAGCCTTGTAGATGCGCTCTTCGATGAAGATTTTCTCAAGCGAAGCAAAGTGCAACTGCTCCAAGAGTTCGCCACGGCGAATCTCCAGTTCGCGCTTGATAAGGTACTTGGTGTAATCGACGCTCTTGCGCAGCACGTCGCTCACGGTGAGGAACTTCGGCATGCGGTCGTCAATCACACAGCAGTTGGGCGAGATGCTGATTTCACAGTCAGTGAAGGCATAGAGGGCATCGATGGTCTTGTCACTCGATGCACCCGGCATCAGGTGGATGACAATCTCCACACCTGCCGCCGTCAGGTCTTCCACCTTGCGCGCCTTGATTTTTCCCTTCTCAATGGCTTTCAGAATGGAATCGATGAACTGGCTGGGCTTTGACGGAGAGCCAGTCGTCTTTCCGTAAGGTATCTCCGTGATGGCAAGGGTCTTGCTGTCGCGCTTCTCAATCTTGGCACGCACACGCACCGTTCCGCCACGTTGTCCGTCGTTATACTTCGACACATCGATGGAGCCACCCGTCTGGAAATCGGGGTAGAGTTGGAAAGGTTCGTTGTGCAGATAATGCACTGCAGCATCACAGAGTTCGTTGAAGTTGTGCGGCAGAATCTTGGAACTCAAACCCACAGCGATACCTTCCACTCCCTGAGCGAGGAGGAGCGGAAACTTGACTGGCAGCGAGATAGGTTCCTTGTTACGTCCATCGTAAGAGAGTTTCCACTCCGTAGTCTTGGGATTGAACAAGACATCGAGTGCAAACTTTGAGAGTCGAGCCTCGATATAACGACCGGCAGCCGCATCGTCACCCGTGAGGATGTTGCCCCAGTTGCCCTGACAATCGATGAGCAGGTTCTTCTGTCCCATCTGCACCAGCGCATCCTTGATGGAAGCATCGCCGTGGGGGTGGAACTGCATGGTGTGACCCACGATGTTCGCCACCTTGTTGTAGCGTCCGTCGTCCATTCGCTTCATCGAGTGGAGGATGCGTCGCTGCACAGGCTTCAAACCATCCATGATGTGCGGCACGGCACGTTCCAGGATGACGTAGGAAGCGTAATCCAGGAACCAGTTCTGATACATGCCACTCAGGTGGTGGGTGATGCTGTCTTTCATCACCGTGGGGTCGTAGTCGCTCTTAGGCGGCTGACCGTCGGCTGGAGGGGAAGCGTCCAGCATCTCCTCCTCCATGCCCTCTTCAAAAGTCTCGTCGTTATATTCGCTCATCTTAAGTGAAAAGTGAAAAGTGAAAAGTGAAAAATCTAAGTTACCATTGCACTCTGAAAATCACAGTTCTTTTCCACCTATTTTATTACTATGTTTTGATTTCGTTTTGAAGTATTTAATGATGCAACAAGCATCGCTATCAACTCATCCAAATCGGCAGACATACTTTCATGCTGCACAAAGGTGAGACTTTGGCTCTCTTTCAGCATATTTAACCACATACGGGTCTCATTCGCCTCTTTTAGAGCAATATGGAGTTTCGTGATAAAGTCCGCAGAACTCTGAGCGAATTGTGATTCAGCAATATTGGCCGAAATCGAAGTGCCAGACCTCAATATCTGATTATAGACTGAGTCAAAATGCTTTTCTCCAGAGGTGTAAAGATAGCGAACCATCTTAATAACTCTTCCCGAGAAGGCTTCGCTTTTCGATGACAACGGTGACTCTCTATTTTCGTACATCAGCCCCGGTAACTTAGATTTTTCACTTTTCACTCTTCACTTTTCACTTTGTCAAAGACAGTGTGTCCAGCGCAATCATCAACTCCTCATCCGTCGGGATGCAGCAGATAGTCACCTTGGAGTCGTCTGTGGAGAGGATGGCTTCCTTGGCACGGCAAGCCTTGTTCTTCGCATCGTCAAGTTTGATGCCCATGAACTCCAAGCCCTTCGTGGCACCTTCGCGCACCTCCCACTGGTTCTCGCCAGCACCACCGGTGAAGAGGATGATATCCACACCTCCCATGGCTGCTGCATACTCGCCTATGTACTTCTTGATGCGATAGCAATACATCTCCTTGGCCAGACGGGCCTTGTCGTTGCCAGCCTCGATGCCAGCCAGAATGTCGCGGAAGTCGGACGAACCTTCGCTCACACCAAACAGACCCGACTGCTTGTTCAGCAAGTTGCTGATGCCCTTCGTGTCGAGCCCCAGTTTGTCCATCAAGAACGTCACCGCACCTGCATCAATGTCACCCGAACGAGTACCCATGATGAGTCCTTCCAGCGGAGTCAAGCCCATCGATGTATCTACACACTTGCCATCCTTCACCGCAGCGATGGAAGCACCGTTGCCGATGTGGCAAGTGATAATCTTCTTGCCTTCAGGCTTCACGCCCAAGAACTCACACACACGCTGACTCACGTAGCGGTGGCTGGTTCCGTGGAAACCATAGCGGCGCACACCATACTTCTGATAGAGTTCGTAGGGCAGTGCGTACATGTAAGCATAATCAGGCATCGTCTGGTGGAAAGCCGTGTCGAACACGCCAACCTGTGGGATGTTGGGCAGCAAGGCAGTCACGGCATTCACACCCTTGATGTTGGCAGGGTTGTGGAGGGGAGCCAAGTCGTTGCAGGCGGCAAACGCCTCCATCACCTCAGGGGTGAGCAGCACCGACTTGTTGAACTTCTCGCCACCATGCACCATGCGGTGACCCACAGCATCCAGTTCGTCCAGATGCTTCAGCACGGCATACTCGCCCTTGGTGAGCACATCGAAAATCCACTGCACGCCAGCAGTGTGCTCAGCAATCGGCTTCTGCATCTTGTGCTTCTCGCCATTCAGTTTCACGGTGATAAACGAGTCTGGCAAACCAATCTTCTCGATGCCGCCACTCGTGATGACCGACTGGTCGGTCATGTCATACAATGCATATTTTATAGATGAACTACCACAGTTCAATACAAGAATCTTTTTCATTTTAAGTGAAAAGTGAAAAGTGAAAAGTGAAAAATCTAAGTTACCAGCCATGCGGACTGTTGGTAACTCAATTCACTTGAAAAGGTAACTTAGATTTTTCACTCTTCACTTTTCACTCATTTATTTTACGATTATACTTTGATTTTTCTTTGATGTTTTGATGGAAGCAACAAGCATCGCAATGATTTCATCCAAATCTTTCGACATACTTCTATGCTGCAAGGGAGTAATGCATTGACCCTCCTTGAGCACATTCAACCATCTACGTGTCTCGCTTGCTTCCTTTAAGGCAATATGGAGTTTCGTGATAAAGTCTGCGGGACTTTGAGCAAACAGCGATTCACCAATATTAGCGGAAATCGAAGTGCCAGACCTTAAAACCTGATAATACACTGAGGCTAAATGCTTATTTCCGTTTTCATGCAAATGTTGAACCATCTTGACGATTCTGCCTGCATACGCCTCACTCTTGACAGACAGTGGCGACTGGATGCCTTCATACATATCGCTTCAGTAACTTAGATTTTTCACTTTTCACTCTTCACTTTTCACTCCGTCAGGAACGGGCGTCTTGGGCTTGGCAAGCCGTAATGGCCACCATCTTATAAATGTCATCCACCGAGCAGCCACGGCTCAAGTCGTTGACGGGGCGAGCGATACCCTGCAGGATGGGGCCGATGGCATCAGCATTGCCGAGACGCTGCACCAGTTTGTATGCGATGTTGCCCACTTCCAGGCAGGGAGCCACCAGCACGTTGGCCTTGCCGGCGATGTCGCTGCCCGGAGCCTTCTTCTGACCCACCGATGGAACGAGTGCTGCATCAGCCTGCAGTTCACCGTCAATCTTCAATGCAGGGTCGAGTTCCTTGGCAAGACGGGTCGCCTCCACCACCTTATCGACCACCTCATGCTTGGCACTGCCCTTCGTAGAGAAGGAGAGCATCGCCACACGTGGGTCGGCAAAGCCAGCCACGCTCTTGGCGGTCTGAGCCGTGCAGACAGCAATCTGAGCCAACTGCGAGGCATCGGGCATGGGTGTCACAGCCACATCGCCCATCACGAGCACACCCTCCTCGCCATACTGCGGAGTCTGGGTGATGAGCAGCATCGCACCGCTCACACAAGTGATGCCCGGGGCACACTTAATAATCTGCAAGGCAGGGCGAAGCGTGTCACCCGTCGTGGAGAGGGCACCCGAGATTTGTCCGTCAGCATCGCCACTCTTGATGATGAGGCATCCGAAATACAACGGGTTCAGCACCAATTTGCGAGCCTCTTCGATGGTCATGCCCTTCTTCTTGCGAAGTTCAAAAAGTAATTGTGCATACTCCTCTGTTTTTTCCGATGTTGCAGGATCGACAATCATTGCCTTACCAATGTTTTTCAGTCCCAACTTGTCGGCCAAAGCATAAATTTCTCCCTTATTGCCGATAAGAATGATATCGGCGATGTCGTCAGCAAGACACTTGTCGGCGGCAGTAAGTGTGCGCTCCTCCAATGATTCAGGAAGCACAATGCGTTGCTTGTTCGCTTTTGCGCGCGCAACGATACTTTCAATTAAAGCCATTATGATGATTGATTACAAGTTATGGTGCAAAGTTACGAATAAGTAAGAGAAAAAACAAAAATATTTTGGTTTTTCCGAGCGGAAGTAACCTCAGCGGTGCTAAAGTTGTGCAAATGGAACGATGAAGAAAAATATCATTCATGAAAAATTCATGGATAATTGATGGAAATTCATGTTTTATTTTAAACATAAATTATCACGAATTAACCATGAATTTTTCATGAATTAAATTATTTGTGGTTTTCACCGAACTCACGTTATTTAATATGGCAAGTTGCCTATATTGGGTGGAAGAATTCATGAAAATTTCATGAATTCGGAAAACAAAGAAATCAAGGAAAACAGACCCCCAAAACCGACGTGCCCCACATCGGTCGACCGACGTGGGGCACGTCGGTTTAGGGGGCATGATAGAGAATGAAAGAACCTTTAACCCGAATCGGTCTTTAGAACTTCTTACATAAAATTTATGGTCATTGGCTACGCCGAGCTGAATATTCGTTTAATTCGTAAAAATTCGTAGTTAAAGAAGACGGTCTGGGACATCCGAAACTTCAATTATTAATTTAACTATCGGAAGTGTTTTTCCACCCCACAAATTACACAGATGGACCCAGATTTTTTCTCACACGGATTTTCGGATTGCACGGTTTTTTGGATCCTCAACGGCTCCTGCCATGCGGAATGTTTTGTTCATCACTCATTGTCGCTTGCGACGAAAATAATCCGTGCAATCCGAAAAATCCATGTAAGAAAAACGCACAATAAGACAGAACATCTGCGCTCATCTGTGTAATTTGTGGGGCGGAAAAACACTTCCGAATGTTCCGTTATTAAATTTATGGATAAAATTATTCTAATTATGGTAATTTGTTTCTTAAAATCCACCGCCGAGAGCGATTCACGGAATTGTTACAATGCCCACGAACTTTTAGAGCTCGGCGTAGCCAAGTTTTCATTGAATTTTATGTGAGAAATCCAATGACCGATTTGGGTTAAACCCAGTATGGCTCCAGATGTAACATTAGAAAAAAGATTGGAAACGTGAAATAAAATGAGTGTGGAGAGTTCAACGTAACTTTGCATGCAAAAATATCAAAACCTGATTTACATGAAGAAAATATTTGCTTACGTCTTAACGACGATGATGCTTTTGATGGCATCGGTGAACATGTCGGCACAGGAGCGCCGACCCATTGATTCGCAACATCCTTTGTGGATGATTCACATTGATGTGTGGAACAGTGCCGATCCGCAGAAAATCATTGACTTGGTTCCTGACGACATCAAGCCGTATGTATGCATGAACCTGTCGCTGTCGTGTCAGTTTGACAAGGACACAGAGATGTACCGCATGCCACGTAATGCTGTCCGCACCTACAAGTCATGGGCTACTGTATGTCAAGCCAACGGCATGTGGTTCAGCTGCCAGCCAGCATCTGGAGGTCATACCCACATCCAGGATACTGACCTTGACACTTTCGAGTATTTCTTCAAGACCTTCCCTAACTTCCTTGGCTGGAACTATGCTGAGCAGTTCTGGGGCTTTGGCGAGGCAGGCGACAAGAGTTCCATGACGGAGTCGAGCCGATGGGCTTTGTTTGCAAAACTGGTGGAGATGTCGCACAAGTATGGCGGTTTCCTTACGGTCAGCTGGTGTGGTGGTGTTTACCATTTCAACACCGACCCTCTTGCCGAACTGAAGTTGAACAAGGACTTTATGGCTGCCTGCAAAAAGTATCCTGAAGCCATCCTCTTCCTCTACAAATATACTCACGGCAGCAGTTTCCTCAACAACGAGAGTGTATGCTGGGGACCGTTCATCTCAGGTCTGACCAAGAACTATGGCGTGCGTTACGACAACTGTGGATGGAATGACATGACTGCTAAACTTGTCGGTTCCAATAAGTGTAAATATCCTGGTGCTGCTGGTATCGGCACAGTGATGGAGCAGACGTGTGTGAATGGTGGAGCCGTGTGGGATGGTCCTGAACTGATTTGGGATGGAGCATGTTTCAGGAATGAATGGGATGCCACTGTGGATGGCTATTCATGCCGCAGATGGTCACAGTTTGATGATTTCAAGGGCATCTGGCTGGACATGTGGCGCAAGGTCATTGATGGCACCATGTACATCCCCACCCGTGAGGAAGTGCTGGCAAAGACCAAGGCAGTCATTGTGCATGACACCAACGACGATTTTAAGGTGCCAGACAATCTCTTCAACGGGCTTTATCTGCAAACCGACCCTGCCAACCAGAAGAAGGAAGGTGCATGGGCTTATGGACAATTGCAAAATAACCTCTGCTACTTCAAGAAGACAGGACGCTACGGTGCCATTCCTATGGTTCCAGGACTCTACGATGATGCCGCCAAAGCTATTCAGGTTCAGGTGAAGAAGACTGCTTACAACTCTCGTTGGGGTAACGAAACCAACAAGGTGAAGGAGTTCAACAATCTCTATCCCGAGGTGTCGAAGGGCGACCTCTATGTGAACCGCTACAAGAACCAGCTCGTCACCTACACACCTTACACCTACTTGAACAAGAAGAAGGGCGCACGTGCTGAACTTCCTTTGCAGTACAACACCTGCGATTCGCTCAAACTCAACTACTACCGCCTCTCCAGCGGTGTCGTTCGTGAGTATGCTGACCATATCGACTTCTATCTGAACAACTACCGCAACGACACCACCACTGTGCGTGCCGACACACTCATTGTCACAGGCGTGACAAACGTGCCTTCCTACACCTTGAAAAAGCACAGCACGGGTGCCAATGGACAGTCAGCCTCCGCTGCTGCCAGTTATGATGCAGACAAAAAGACTTACACCGTCATTGTCCGTCATCTTGGTGCCGCAGATGTCACCATCAATTGTACTGGCGAACAAGATCGCTCAGGTGCTGATGAAGGTCTGCCATCCGCAGCTCTTCCCAAGCCCAAGCAGCCAGAACCTTACCATGGCCCCATCATCATTGAAGCTGAGAACATGGACACCAAGAGCGCTGACCGCAAACTGACCAACTCGGGTTGGTGGGCACAGCACACCAAGAACTTTGCGGGCATGGGATATGTGGAGATGAAGGCAAACTCGGGCAGTGCTTTGCGTCATCAGCAGAAAATGGCTGAAGGAGGTAAGTATAATGTCCGTATCCGCTATGCCAACAGCAGCAAGGCTGGTAACGTGAGAGTGAGTGTCAACGGAGTAGGTCAAAACGCTGCTATTCAGAAGACAGGCGCGAGCGATTGGCTGGAAACTGTCGTTTCTGTTACCATGAAGGCAGGCAGCAACACCCTCATCATCACAAATCCAAGCGCCATCAGCATGTATATCGACCAAGTGACTTACGAACCAGAAGGCACACCTGCCGAGAAGTTCGATGTGAACATTCTCGATGCTGATTTTGGAGAAGTGACAGCTGATGTGGACGCTGCTGCAGCAGGTCAAGAGGTGACTCTCTCCATCAATCCTGAAGAAGGCTATGCAATCAAGGCTCTGAAGGTCACCAACTCTGTTTTCTTCACGCAAGGACTGACCATTCCTGTTAAGGAAGGTGCCAAAGAGGTAACCTTCGCCATGGCAGATGAAAACATGACCATCCAGCCCATTTTCACCGACACACAGGCTATCTACAACCTCGACTTCACGAATGTGGCTGCTGGAGCATTCCCTGAAGGTTGGCGCACCACAGATGGTACCAGCGTGCGTAACTATCCAACGTCAAACGGTTCAGGTCCTCGCACCTTCACGGGCTTGACCGGCTATCAGGGAAAAGCGCTCTATTGGCGTACAACCAGTGCAGAATATGGTCGTCTAAGCAATTACAAGTTGTCGCTTGAACCTGGCACGTACCAACTCATCTATGCGATGGCAGCATGGAAGGGTACGCCTACTTATCAGGCCAAGATTCTCAACAGCAGTGGCACCACCGTAAAGGCTTCGACCACACAGACGGCAAAGCCCAATGTCAATGGAAACTCTGCAGGTGACATCACTTCTGCCACACGTAATACGCTGGAATTCGAAGTTAAGACCAAAGGCAATTATATTATCCAGTTTGCCGAAATTGGCAGTGGTATGCAAGAATTCATGTTGGCTGAATGCCGAGTGAGAAAACTGCACGACACCACCGACATCATGGCCATAGAAGCCAAAGATGGCGAAGCATCTGAATCTGTTGAAATCTACAACACCGCAGGTGTACGCATACCAGCATTGCAACCCGGTGTGAACATCATCAGAACTGCTGACGGCAAGACACGAAAAGTATTTGTGAAGTAGGTTTTGGCTCGGTGAGCCAAAACTGAAAAACGGAAAGTGAAAAATCTAAGTTACCTGCCATGCGGGGTGTCAAACCCCTATTGGAAAAAGTAACTTAGATTTTTCACTTTTTGCTTTGTCGAAGATGCTTGCGCTTGGCATTGTTCAAACCTGTTTGACCATTGCACTCGCTCAATCGCCTTTTTCACTATTCACTCTGAATAAATTTAATTTACTCAACTTTCGGAAGTGACGAAGTAATCGAAGTTAAAGGAGTTAACAACGATACCTGACAGCGAGAAAACCATCAGCATGACAAACGTCGATCACTTCGAGCGTAGCGATAACTCCTATAACTCCTTAACTCCAAAAAAGTTGAGCACTTGCGAAACTTTAGTTAATTTATTTCAGAAAGCTGAACGCTCCCAATTGGTCAAGGAATACAAGACCGATTGCCAACGGCGCAATATAACGCAAGGAGAAGACGAGCATCCTGAAGTATGGAGTCTTCAAGTTGCCTTGGTTGCTGATTTCATTATGATAAAGTCTGCGGTCAAGCACCCATCCTGCAAAGATGCTGATGAGCATGCCGCCTAATGGCAAGAGAATGCGACCTGAGAAGTCATCAAAAATCTCGAAGATGTTGCGGTCGAAGAGGGTGACACCGCTCAAAGGACCGAACGACAGGGAGCACAAGGTGCCGAGCACCAAGATGGTGGCAGTGACCAATGTAGCACCTTTCTTGCGCGACATGTTGAATTCCTCGGTCACATAGGCTGTTGCCACCTCATGCAGAGAGATGGCACTGGTCAGTGCTGCCACAAAGAGGAGGAAGTAGAACATGGCGGAGAACACGACTGCCAACACGCTTCCATCGCCCAATGCTTGTTGGAAGACATTAGGAAGGGACACAAACGTAAGACTGGCACCCACACCTGCCTCGTTAGGATCCATACCAATGTTGAAGATGGACGGGAAGATGATGAAGCCTGCCATGATGGCGATAAGTGTGTCGATGAGTGCCACGTTCACAGCCGACTTCGCCAATGGAGTGTTCTTCTCGAAATAACTGGCATAGGTGCAGAGGCATCCCATGGCAAGACTGAGCGAGTAGAATGCCTGTCCCATGGCTTCCAGGATTGTAGTGCTATCGACCTTGCTCCAATCGGGTTTGAGCAGGAACTCCACACCCTTCGATGCGCCGGGGAGCATGATGGAACAAACCGCCAAAAAGATGGTGATGACGAACAAAGTGGGCATCATCAGTTTGGCAGATTTCTCAATGCCCGACTGCACACCGCGTGTGATGACAAAATGAATGACACCGATGAACAGGAAGAGCCACAAGGTCGGCATCCATGAACTTGACACGAAGTCGCCGAAGATGTTCTCATACTGCTGGGCTGGAACCCCATAGAAGGCATTGGTGACGGAGAGATAGGTGTAGTGAAGGGTCCATGCACCCACCACCACATAGTAGCAGAGGATGAACCACCCCGTGAACACGCCCATACGCCCCACCCATTTCCATGGCGAACCGTTCGACACAATGCGGAAGGCACCTGCCGTGTTGGCATGGGTGTAGCGTCCTATCAGAAACTCACTGATCATGATGGGCAAGCCCAAGATGATGATACACAACACATAGATGATGATGAATGCCGCACCACCATTCTGTCCTGTCTCGATGGGGAAACGCCATACATTACCCAATCCCACAGCAGAACCTGCCGCTGCAAGGACGGCTCCTAATTTTGAGCCGAAATTCTCTCTTCCCATATCTTATTGACTAATAAACTCAAACCGACACCTATCGCTGCGCCAATGGCATCTGCTTCGAAATCAATCCAATCGCCTGAACGGCAAGTGGTCAAGTAAGCCTGCACCAATTCCATCAGTCCTCCCAACAACGTGGCATACAGAAACATGAACAGGAAATGCTTCCCTTTGGCTACCTTTTTGTTCCTCACCACATGAGCAAACCACATCACAAACACCAATCCCATATACATCAACATGTGTACCCATTTGTCAATGAGGGGGACATCGCTCATCGGTGCTTCCTCTGGGATGGGGATGGTGCTCAGGGTAATGATAATTGCCGTAACGAGCACAGTCAGAAAGTTTTCTTTCAGTTTCATCGACAGGTGTTTTGTCTTTATTACGATGTCACTTCTCAAACTCCACTTCATCCTTCCACAGCTTGTAAGGACGGCGAAGCATGTATTTGTTGTAATAATGGTAGTTTCCCGTCACTTCTTTGCCTAAAAAATCTGGCTTCTCATAGGGTTCATCCTCACGTTCCAATTCTATCTCTGCCATCACCAGTCCCTCGTTGTCGCCAAAGAACTCATCCACTTCAATCGTGTGCTTGCCACTCTTGACGAGATAACGGTCTTTGTTCACCCGTCCCGGCATGCAGAGTTCCATCATCTCACGGGCATCTTCCATCGGAATTTCACGTTCGAACTCATACCTGCCAAACTCACCTTTCTTCGGAGCACCCTTGATGGTCAGATAGCCCTTGTCGTCACGAATACGGATGCGCACCGTCCTACCTGGCTCCGTGGCAAAATAGCCTTGCTCAATGTGAGTCTTACTGAATGCCAACGACTTGTAGGAGTCATCCTTCACAAGGAATTTTCTTTCTATCTCTCGTGCCATTATTCTTCTGTTGCAAATTCCATGAGGTATGCCTTGATGAACTCATCCAACTTGCCGTCCATCACACCACCGACATCGCTGGTCTGGTAGTTGGTACGGTGATCTTTCACACGACGGTCATCAAACACATAAGAACGAATCTGGCTGCCCCACTCTATCTTCTTCTTGCCAGCCTCCACCTTGGCTTGTTCTGCCATGCGGTGCTGCAACTCCTTGTCGTAGAGCATGGAGCGCAAGAGACGCAGGGCATTCTCTTTATTCTTCGGCTGGTCACGCGTTTCCGTGTTCTCGATGAGGATTTCCTCTTCCTCACCCGTATAAGGGTCCTTGTACTGATAGCGCAGACGCACACCCGACTCAACCTTGTTCACATTCTGACCACCTGCACCGCTCGAACGGAAGGTGTCCCACGAGATGCGTGCCTGCTCAATCTCCACATTGATGGTGTCATCGACCAACGGCGTGACAAACACACTGGCAAACGAAGTCATGCGCTTTCCCTGGGCATTGTAAGGACTGACACGCACCAGACGATGCACGCCACTCTCACCCTTCAGATAGCCATACGCCATATCACCGACAATCTCCATCGTTACGGTTTTGATGCCAGCATCCTCGCCGTCCTGATAGTTGCTGATGGTCACCTTGTAACCATGTTGCTCGGCATATCGCTGATACATGCGCATGAGCATCTGCGCCCAGTCTTGTGCCTCCGTACCACCTGCACCTGCATTGATTTTCAGCACAGCATCCATATTGTCCGCTTCGCCTTGCAACATGTTCTTCATCTCCAAGTCTTCAATGAGCACCAAGGCTTTTGCATAGTAGTCATCCACCTCCTCTTCTGTGGACATCTCCTCCTTATAGAAATCGAATGCCACCTCTGTATCGTCTGTCGCTGCCTTCACCTCGTTGTAGCCGTCAATCCACCGCTTCAAGGTCTTCACCTTTTTCATCTGTGCCTCGGCAGCCTTCTGGTCATCCCAAAATCCTGGTGCCTGTGTGCGCAGTTCCTCCTCTTCCACCTCTATCAGTTTCTGGTCTATCTGCAAGTAACGGTGCAGCGCCTCTGTTCTATCCTTAATGTCTTTCAGTTGTTCTGCTGTAATCATATGTCGTTCAATTTTGTGTGCAAAGGTACGAAAAAGTTTAGAGTTTAGGGTTTAGAGTTTAGGGTAAATTGCTCTACAAGATGAAAAAACGCCTCGAATGGCAAAAAACTTAAAGTTCTCAGTCCTTAACTCTAAACTTTTTCGTACCTTTGCATCTTGAATTAGTGTGAACAGATGCTTTTGGCAGAAGAATGAAACTCATCAAGCGACTCGATTTGTTTATCCTGGGGAACTTCCTCACGCTGTTTGCAGGCACGTTCTGCATCAGTTTGTTCGTCGTCATGATGCAGTTTTTGTGGAAGTGGATTAACGAACTGATTGGCAAGGGACTGAGTTTTGACGTGTACGTAGAGTTCTTTTTCTACGCTGCCGAGACACTGGTTCCATTGGCACTGCCACTTGCCATTCTGCTGGCATCGCTCATTTCATTCGGCAACATCGGTGAACGGCTGGAACTGCTTGCCATCAAGGCTGCAGGCATCTCGCTTATCCGCACATTGATGCCGCTCATCATCCTGGTATCGTTGCTGTCGTTAGGCTCATTCCATTTCCAGAACAAGATTGTGCCTGATGCCCAACAGAAACTGCTCCAGATGATTACGTCGCTGAAGATGAAATCGCCCGAACTGGACATTCCTGAAGGGGTGTTTTACGACGGCATCGAGAACATCAACCTGTATGTGAGGCACAAGAATGAGGACACAGGCATGCTCTACGATGTCATCATCTACAACATGCAGGACGGAGTGAATCGCGCACACATCATTCTGGCTGACTCAGCCCGACTGGAAACCACGAGCGACAAAATGCACCTGCTCTTACACCTCTATCAAGGTGAACAGTTCGAGAACCTGTCCAGCAATGCGTTGCAAACAAGGAATGTGCCTTACCGACGAGAGACGTTTGTGGAGAAGCACTTCATCATCGACTTCGACACGAACTTCAACTTGGCAGACCAAGAGGAGGTGTCGGGCGGTGCGAGCAGTGCGAGAACAAAGACCATGAAGCAGTTGACGCACGATATCGACTCGATGGAGAACTACTATGACAGTCTGAGCGTGGAGTACTGCCACAACATGGAGCACTATGCGCTGAACATCCCGCACAAGACACGCTTGTCGGACTATGACTCCAGCACCGTGGCGCAAATGACAGACAGCATGAAGAAGCCGTTAGAGAAGGAGGAGAATGCCTATCTGGCACAGAAAGCAAAGACCTCGTTCGTTGTGCCACAGTCGAAAGTGAACATTGACACCCTATACGCCAAGGCAAGTTCACAGGAGAAGCAGCGCATCATCATAAGCGCATTGCAGAAGGTAGGATTTCAAGAGATGGATGCAAGCAGTAAAGCCGAGGTGATGGAATGGGGTGACAAACAAATACGCCTGCACCAGATTCAGTTCTGGCAGAAAATCACGATGTCATTGGCATGTTTGATTTTCTTCTTTGTGGGAGCACCATTGGGTGCCATCATCCGCAAAGGTGGATTGGGGTTTCCCGTTGTGGTGGCAGTCATCATCTTCATTGCCTACTACATGATAGACACGGGTGCCATGAAGGTGAGCCGCGAGGGAGGAATGCCCGTCTGGCTCGGCATCTGGCTCAGCACATTGGTGATGGCACCCTTGGGCATCTTCTTCACCGTGAAGTCTAACAACGACTCGGCCGTGTTCAACATCGATGCCTACACCAACCTGTGGAAGAAACTACTGGGCATCCGGCCAAAACGCAATATCACCCGTAAGGAAGTCATCATACACGATCCCGACTATGCAGACATGCACAAGACGCTGAACCAACTCATCACGACGAGCCGTGAGTATCTGGGAGCGTTGCCACGTTCGACTTTCTTCGGCTATATGGCTTACATCATCCGTTTCTGGTTTTCCAAACGTGAAGACATGCAAGCTGAAGGCATTTACCAGATAACGGAATATGTGGTGGAGGTGCTATCGAACAGCAAAGACCGTCAAGTGCTGCGTCTGCTCAATGGCTACCCTGTGATGGAGACACGTGATTTCCGTTTCTACCGACGCCGCCGCAAAGACCTGCGTGCCGTCATCAAATATTCTGAACAGATTGACAATCACATTGTCAAAAACATACTAAAAAACTAATAAACAACTAACATGGATACATCCTTTCAGTTTAGCAAAATAGAAGAGGCGATAGAGGACTTCCGACAGGGAAAGTTCGTCATCGTAGTCGATGATGAAGACCGAGAGAACGAGGGTGACTTCATCACCCCTGCAGAGATGATTACCCCCGAGAAGGTGAACTTCATGCTGCGCGAAGGGCGTGGCGTGCTTTGTGCTCCCATCACCATCTCGCGTGCCAAGGAACTGGAATTGCCTCATCAGGTGGAGGAAAACACGTCGATGTTAGGCACTCCCTTCACGGTGACCATCGACAAACTCGAAGGTTGCACCACAGGTGTGAGTGCGCATGACCGTGCCGCCACTATCCAGTGGCTTGCCAATCCTGAAGCAAAATCAGGCGACTTCGGTCGTCCCGGACATATCAATCCGCTCTATGCACAAGATAATGGTGTGCTGCGCCGTTCTGGACATACCGAGGCTTCCATCGACTTGGCCCGTCTGGCAGGACTGAAACCTGCCGCCGCCCTCATCGAGATTCTCAATCCCGACGGCACCATGGCACGGATGCCCCAACTCATCGAAAAGGCTAAGGAGTTCGACATGAAACTCATCCAAATCAAAGACCTCATCGCCTATCGCCTGCAACGCGAAAGCCTTGTGGAAAAAGGCGTGGAGGCAGACATGCCCACTGCTTACGGGCACTTCCGTATCATCCCCTTCCGTCAGAAGAGCAACGGTTTGGAGCATGTCGCCCTCATCAAGGGAAAATGGGACTCCGACGAGCCTGTGCTCGTAAGAATGCACTCCAGTTGTGCCACAGGCGACATCTTCGGCAGCCAGCGCTGTGACTGCGGTGAGCAACTGCACAAGTCCATGCAACTCATTGAGAAGGAAGGTAAAGGTGCCATCGTCTATCTCATTCAGGAAGGTCGTGGCATCGGCCTGATGAACAAGATTGCCGCCTACAAACTGCAAGAGGAGGGACTGGACACCGTCGATGCAAACATCCATTTAGGTTTCGACCCCGATTTGCGCGACTATGGTGTAGGCGCACAAATCTTGCGTGAAATTGGCATCAGCAAGATTCGCCTCTTGACCAACAACCCCGTGAAACGTGTGGGACTCGAAGGCTATGGACTCGAAATCGTGGAGAACGTACCTATCGAAATCACCCCCAACCAGTACAACGAGCGTTACCTCCGCACCAAGAAGGAGCGCATGGGGCACACTTTGCATTTCAATAAATAGCAGACCCTCCCCTCACCCTCCCTTGGAGGGAGGAAACGGTCGCTCACAACAATAATAGTATCATAACAATATAGTAGAATCTCCCCCACAAACATTCTACTCCTCCCATTTAAGGGAGGCGGGGGAGGGGTCTTTATGGAAAATCTTTCAGAAAGATTGAACCGACTTTCGCCAAGTGCCACGCTGGCGATGAGTCAGAAAAGTTCTGAGTTGAAGGCTCAGGGCGTGGATGTCATTAACCTTAGTGTCGGTGAGCCTGACTTCAACACTCCCGACCACATCAAGGCTGCTGCCATCAAGGCTGTAGAAGAGAACTGGAGCCGTTACAGCCCCGTGCCTGGCTATCCGGAACTGAAGCAGGCCATCGTGAACAAACTCAAGAATGAGAACGGACTGGATTACAAGCCCTCTCAGATTCTCTGTTCGAATGGCGCCAAGCAGTCTGTCTGCAACACCATCATGGCACTCGTCAATGCTGGCGATGAGGTCATCATCCCCGCTCCCTATTGGGTGTCTTATCCGCAGATGGTGCTCCTCGCTGAAGGCACACCCGTCTTCATCGATGCCCCTATCGAACAGGACTTCAAGATTACGCCAGCCCAGTTGGAGGCAGCCATCACTCCCAAGACTCGCGCCCTCATCCTCTGCTCACCCAGCAACCCTACGGGTTCTGTGTATAGCAAGGAGGAACTCGAAGGTTTGAAAAATGTGTTGCTGAAGCATGAACGAGTCATCGTCATCGCTGACGAGATTTACGAGCATATCAACTATGTGGGCAAGCACGCATCAATGGCTTCATTCGCCGACATCAAAGACCGCGTGGTGGTCATCAACGGTGTGTCGAAAGCCTACGCCATGACCGGTTGGCGCATCGGTTTCATCGCTGCTCCCGAGTGGATTGTGAAGGGCTGCAACAAACTGCAAGGTCAGTACACCTCTGGTCCCTGCTCTGTTTCTCAGAAGGCCGCCGAGGCTGCTTTCGCTGGTCCACAACAGTGTGTGGAGGACATGCGTCAGGCTTTTGAGCGTCGCAAGAACCTCATCGTGAAACTCGCCAAAGAAATCCCTGGTCTCGAAGTGAACGACCCGCAAGGAGCCTTCTACCTCTTCCCCAAGTGCTCCAGTTACTTCGGCAAGAAAGATGGCGACCGCGTCATCAATAACTCCACCGACTTCGCCATGTACCTGCTCGAAGTGGGTCATGTGGCAACAGTGGGCGGTGATGCCTTTGGCTCTCCCGAGTGCTTCCGCATGAGTTACGCCACCAGCGATGAAAACATCGTGGAGTCGATGAAGCGCATCAAGGAGACCCTTGCGCGTCTCAAGTAATCACACATGAAACAAACTCTCATATGCATCCTCTTGGCATGGGCATTCACCGTCCATGCTCAAGAGGATGTTGTGTCTTATACGGAAGGTGTCATCACTTCTGAATTTGTTTCGGAAAGCACCATGAAGCAAGACCTCTTGCAGATGCTGGCAAACTTTTCCCAATACATGGTCAATGACTTTCAGGAGTGCGAATACCCCAATGAAAAAGGTGAGGTTTGTGGATGCTTCAAGGGTGAGAACACGATGGCAAATGACGAGCGGGGTGTACGTCCCAATGCCGACCTCAGCATGATATGCGCTTTCCTTGTCAAGTATGGCAAACCATCCAACGTCACCTTGCCTTCAGGGGTCACATGGCAGAAGATAGAGGACATGGCAATGAAATCATTAGTCTTCGCCTATTCCACCCATAAAGCCAACCGCCTCAAAGTGTGCAAAGGCAACAACTATTGGGGATCCGTTTCCAATGCCGACCATGTGTGGGAGTCCTCCCTATGGGCAATGTCAGTGGCTTACTCCGCCTTCTTCCAATGGGACAACCTCAGTGATGCACAGAGAGGCTACATCTATGCCCTGCTGAAAGCCGAGTGCAACTACGAATTGGAACGCACCATCCCCACAGGCTATGCGGGCGACACCAAAGCCGAAGAGAATGGGTGGGAGGCTGACGTGCTGGCAGCCACATTGGGACTTTTCCCTGACGATGCGTTAGCACCCAAATGGTTCGAGCGGTTGCGCGAGTTTGCCATCAACAGCTATTCACACCCTTCCGACCAGACAAACACCACCATCATTGACTCTTGGTATGACTCCAAGACCATTGCTGATCTCTACAAAGGGCAGAACCTTTACGATGACTATTCGCTCCAGAACCATAACCTCTTCCACACTTCCTACCAGAATGTCGTCCAACAAGAGTTGGGTGAGGCAGCCCTTGCCCTCAAACTGTTTCAGCAAGGACTTCATGGCACCGAGACATGGAAGACCAATGCCTTGATGCACCATAACCAAGAGGTGCAGGACAGCATTCTCAACTGGCTTGCCCTGCCCGACGGCGAACTGGCAATGCCTAACGGCAACGACTGGAGCCTCTTCCTGTACGACCAAATCACCTCCTACTCCACCCTTGCCTGCTTCCTCCAAGACCCTCATGCGCTGATGCTGGAAAATATGGCATACAAGTACATCCAAGCACGCCAGAAGACCACCTCCGACGGTTCATGGCTACTCCGTCCCGATGTGGGTGCCCGTCGTATGGGCGTAGAAGCACACCGTGTGATGATGACCTACCTAATGCACGATGTGCTGTCCACAGCCAGCCTCACCCCCACCCAATGGGACCACTTCAACAAGACCTACAGCAAGGCAAGACTCATCCCTTGCCAAAACATCATCCGTGCATCCACCAACGACCGCTTCACCTGTTTCTCATGGAGTGAAGGGTTGAAATCCTACACTGGCTACTTCGCTGCCAACTCACCCGACAAGAACAAGATTGTGGTGCCCTACCGTGCCAACAACACAGGAAACATCCTTGGCTGGTACGAAGTGCAAGATAAACGGACCGATGCCACCCCTGTGGTGAAAGGTAACTACCTCTTAGAAGGCAACAGTTATGTGATGAACGGAGAACTGAACACGAACGAAGGCACACTCAACCATCGCTTCGTCCTCTACTCCACCCCCAAGAACGCCCTCATCTATCTCGACTACGTGACAGCCAATGCACCAACCACCCTCACAGCCGCAAAGGGAGGTCTGTTAGCCATCTCCACAGATGAGTTTATGGCTACTACGCGTACATTATATTATAAAGGAGCAACGGACAACTGCCAACTGACAACAGATGGTTCGCAGACAGTCACTTTTAAAAGTCCTTGGGTAAATATTGACAATGAATTGGGTGTTGTAAGAGTTAACGATACCCCTAACATTCTCTCTCCCTTAGGGGAGCTGGAGGAGGGGGCTATGGCTTTTGGCGACAGAGGGGCAAACAACTCCATCTACACCTCCAAACTCTACCCCCTCTATTCCAACACCCCACGCAAGGTAGAGACTGGTGAAGTAGTCGATGCCCGGAACCTTGTCTATTACAGCCGCATCAATGCCAAGCAGACTCAAAAAATGGCATCGAAACTCACCTCCCTCAAAGACCAGTTACCCGAAGGTTGGAATGGTGTCATCGTACCCGATGCTGGATGCTCCTATCTCCTCATCAGCAACTTCAAAGGCAACCCCACAGCCACCCTCACCCGTCTGAGACTGAAAGGTTGGAAACCCGTGTTCCCCAACGAAACCCACATCACAAAAAATGGTTCCACCCTCACATTGCATGTGGAGCAGAACCATTCCGTAGTCTTTATCCGTTAAGAGGGAAAACAGACGTAGCCAGCAACCTATCCGTAGATAATCTTACCAGTTTCCTTGTCGGTGTTTTCCTCGATGAAGGACTTGTTGTACTGCGTCATACCGCGCAGCGACATGCCCATGTTGGAGAAACCGCCATCATGGAAGAGCGTTTGCATAGTCACCTTCTTCGTGAGGTCAGAGAACATCACGATGCAGTAGTCAGCACACTCGTCGGCGCTGGCATTGCCAAGAGGAGACATACGGTCAGAGAAGTCGTAGAGACCATCAAAGCCCTTGATGCCCGAACCTGCAGTAGTGTAAGTGGGAGACTGGCTGATGGTGTTCACACGCACCCCCTTCTCACGTCCATAGATGTAGCCAAAAGAACGTGCGATAGACTCCAGCAGCGACTTGGCATCAGCCATATCGTTATAACCGAAGAATGTGCGGTGACTTGCCACGTATGTCAGAGCCAACACACTCGCATTCTCATTCAGCGCATCCAGTTTCTTAGCCACCTGCAACATCTTGTGGAAAGAAATGGCAGAGATGTCGAGCGTCTTGTCCAAGAGACTATAGTCAAGATCATCATAAGTGCGCTTCTTTCTCATGTTGGCACTCATGGCACAGGAGTGGAGCACAAAGTCAATCTTGCCACCCAGCGCCTTCTGAGCCTCAGAGAAAAGCATCTCCAAGTCTTCCACACTGGTAGCATCTGCTGCAATCACAGTTGCATTAGTCTTCTCTGCCAGTTCCGCGATGGTACCCATGCGGCAAGCAACAGCTGTATTTGTAAGTACGATTTGTGCACCCTCCTCGTAAGCACGTTCTGCCACCTTCCAGGCGATGGACTGATCGTTGAGTGCACCAAAAATAATTCCCTTTTTACCTTTTAACAAATTGTAAGCCATAATTCGTTTTTAATACCTAATTATATATTATCTGTGTTTAAGTTTCGGATGTTTTATTTCGGTGGAGTTAAAGGAGTTATCGCTTGGCTCAGGAGTTAAAAGCCGATACTCTGACACCAGCATCATATCCGGCTCTCACTTCTTTTCACTTCTAATCACTCCTTCACTCCAAAGAAGTTGAGTTATCTGTGCAAATCGGGTACAAAGGTACGAATTTTTAATGAGGAATGAGGAATGAGGAGTGAGGAATTGTCACTTTCCACTCGTTTTTTGTCCCAAAGGCGGCTTTTCCTGCTCAAAAAGGATGAGAAATGAAAAAAAATGCCCCTTCATTGAAAATAATTCCTAATTCTTAATTCCTAATTCCCAAATTTTTCTTACCTTTGCACTCGCTAACGGAAAAACCATAGCGATGGCGGGGTAGCTCAGCTGGTTAGAGCGTCGGATTCATAATCCGGAGGTCGAGGGTTCGAGCCCCTCCCCCGCTACGAAAAAGAGGATACATCATGTGAAGTGAACCCCGAAAGTTAGACAAAAAACTTTCGGGGTTTATTATGCAAAAGAGGAAGAAGCATGGTTATGCAGAATGTCTGAAGTACATGCAAATGATCAAAGAAGGAACATC
>Ga0256404_1003229_pt1 | contig 33830 bp, 28 predicted proteins | sample RumenRJG_01DNA_FD_185990 | JGI IMG/M metagenome (GOLD analysis project Ga0256404, IMG submission 185990) | Bovine rumen microbial communities from Lethbridge, Alberta, Canada - RJG_01 | ecosystem: Host-associated > Mammals > Digestive system > Stomach > Rumen | place: Canada: Alberta | collected... | reverse complement strand
ATTTCTATGGCGACCACATCCATACCTCAGCTTTCGGTGCACGCCTCAATGCCCGCTCGGCAGCCGAGGGACTATACTATTCGCCGAATCCGCTGCTGAAGCCCCTGCAGGAGATGATGGTCAACGTCACGTTGCCTGCCTACGGACAAAGCCGGCAGCAAGGTAAGCCGATGGTATTCATCACTGGCGATTCAACCGTTAAGAACAAAGATAGCGAAGAAGACGGCATGTGGGGCTGGGGCTCACAGGCAGGACTCATCTTCGACCCGAATAAGATTACATGGGAGAACGTAGCGATGGCAGGCCGCTCTACGAAGAGCTATCTCAGAGAAGGCCGTTGGGAGAAGGTCTATAACGCCCTGCAACCAGGCGACTTCGTGCTTATCCAGTTTGGCCACAACGACATCTGTCCCATCAACGACAAGAAGGGGCGCGGTGTCATCCCTGGAACGGCAGACACCTGCCATGTCTATCAGATGGAGGCCGACGGCAGCTATGAGATGGCCTACAGCTTCGGTTGGTATCTGAAGAAATTTATTGATGATGTCCGTGAGAAAGGTGCTACCCCTATCCTGCTCTCACTCACGCCACGCAACGAATGGCCTAACGGCAGAATAGAACGTCGCAATGATACCTACGGACGCTGGTATCGGGAGGTCGTCGAGCAGACGGGGGTCGCTTTCGTGGACATCCATAACATCAGCGGTGACTTCCTCGACAAGAAGTTCGTCTCCAAGGATGCGGTAAAGAGCAAGGCCCGCGCCTCGAAATACTTCAATCACGACCACACCCACTCTTCGAAGCTCGGTGCTCAGATGAATGCCCGCAGCCTTGCCAAAGGCCTGAGGGAAATCCACTCGCCATTGGCTGCATACCTGAGGAAATAATGCCCAAGTCTGTCCCTACGGCTTCATAAAGACGAAATAGACAGCCGCCACCAGACAGAGCGCAGCCGCTGCATGGTTCCAATGCAACTGCTCATGCTGGAAGATGAAGTTGGCGATGACGGCAAACACCACCAGCGAGATGCACTCTTGTATCACTTTCAGCTGCACCAAGTTGAAAGGTCCGCCGTTATCCACAAAGCCAAGACGGTTGGCTGGCACCTGGCAACAGTACTCGAAGAAAGCAATCATCCACGAGAAGGCAATCACCAGATAGAGCGGCCAGTTGGTGGAGATACCCGCCTGCTGGAGCCGCAGGTGGCCGTACCAGGCGAACGTCATAAACACGTTGCTCATTATCAGCAACAGAATCGTATAAATACCGTTTGTCATATCGCAACAGTTTCAAAAAACGGCTGCAAAGTTACAAAAAGTTGAGTTCAAAACCAAAAAACACACTCCTTTTTTCCCCAGAATTTCAAGAAATACTTGCTTATCTCAGATATTTTTCGTAGCTTTGCACCATCGACGATAAACCCACGGATTGACTGACAAGAGACATTAAAATTTAAAACTATAACGACATGAGAAAGATTGCATTCCTCCTAACGCTCGCTTTCGCACTGACGACACAGGCCCAAGACGCGCAGATAGCAAACATCCGAAAGCTCTACGCTGCGGTGAAAGAGAACATGGACTACCGCAAGGCTGCGGAGATTCCGCCCAACGAAACGGTGGTGACGAGCAACTACATGGCCCCTGGCGCAGGCCCCATCAAGGACATCACCCACTATTTCTATGATTGCGACTACGATGAGGAAATAGCCACCTATATCTATACGCCCACATTTATCACCCGCAAGCACAACGTAGGGGCGATAGAGTACTATGAGGAGCTGCTCTTCGACAACGGCAGTTTGGTATTCTACTTCTGCAAGCAGGGAGCCAACGAGACGCGCTACTACTGGGGGCCCAACGGATTCCTGCACGAGGTGATCAAAGGAGAGCGGGAGATGGACGAGGTGTTTGCCTCGCGGCTGGCAGGAGACCTGAAGTCGGCATTTGACAAACTGATGAACAGAGACTATTGAGAGTTTTTGGTTTACGGTTTACAGATGATTACCCTGCGCAAGGGCTACTTCATGTATCGTGACGGCATTAAGAAGTTGCACAAATCGGCCAATGTGTGCACAAATTAATCGATTTTGTGCAATTTGTTTGGCTGTGTGCGCAAAAAATCGTACCTTTGCAGCCGATTTTGTAAAAAGGATATCAATTTTACACATTATTTATAATAATATGGCTTTAAAGATTGTTGTGCTGGCCAAGCAAGTGCCAGACACCCGTAACGTGGGTAAGGATGCAATGACTGCCGAAGGAACGGTAAACCGTGCTGCCCTACCCGCTATCTTCAATCCCGAAGATTTGAACGCCCTGGAACAGGCCCTTCGCCTGAAGGAGCAGAACCCAGGCTCAACAGTAGGAATCCTCACGATGGGTCCTCCACGTGCAGGCGAGATTATCCGTCAGGGACTTTATCGTGGCGCTGATACCGGTTGGCTCTTGACCGACCGTCTCTTCGCTGGTGCCGATACCCTCGCTACCTCTTACGCGCTGGCTACTGCCATCAAGAAGATTGGCGATGTGGACATCGTCGTTGGTGGTCGTCAGGCTATCGACGGTGATACCGCTCAGGTAGGTCCTCAGGTGGCTCAGAAGCTGGGTCTGAATCAGGTGACATACGCTGAGGAAATCATGAAAGTGGAGAATGGCAAGGCGCTCATCCGCCGTGTCATCGACGGTGGTGTGGAGACTGTAGAGGCTCCGCTGCCCATGGTCATCACTGTAAATGGAAGCGCTGCTCCCTGTCGTCCGCAGAATGCCAAACTGGTCATGAAATACAAGCGCGCCACCTGTCCGATGGAGCGTCCTGCTGAAGGTACACCATACGACTATCTGTATGACGAGCGTCCTGAGCTGACACTGAACCAGTGGAGCGTAGCCGACGTGGATGGCGATGTGAACCAATGCGGTCTTGCAGGCTCTCCTACCAAGGTAAAGGGCATCAAGAACATCGTGTTCCAGGCAAAGGAGTCGAAGACTTTGACGGCTTCTGATGCTGATGTCGAGGGAATGATCAAAGAATTGCTGGAAGAAAAAATCATTGGATAAAGAGATATGGCTAACAACGTATTTGTATATTGCGAAATCGAAGGTACAACCGTACAGGAAGTATCTCAGGAGCTGCTGACCAAGGGTCGCAAGCTCGCCAATGAATTGAACGTGGAGCTCCACGCCATCGTAGCCGGTACTGGTATCAAGGGTAAGGTGGAGGACCAGATTCTGCCTTACGGTGTTGACAAACTGTTTGTATTCGACGGCGAGGGACTGTTCCCTTACACCTCGGCTCCCCACACGGATATCCTCGTGAACCTCTTCAAGGAGGAGCAGCCTCAGATTTGTCTGATGGGTGCTACCGTGATTGGTCGTGACCTCGGTCCACGTGTATCGTCTTCATTGACCTCTGGTCTGACAGCTGACTGCACAGAACTTGAGATTGGTGACTTCGAAGATAAGAAAGAGGGTAAGACCTACCAGAACCTGCTCTATCAGATTCGTCCTGCCTTCGGTGGTAACATCGTGGCTACGATTGTGAACCCTGAGCATCGCCCCCAGATGGCTACTGTCCGCAGTGGTGTGATGCAGAAGGCCATTTACGAGGGTGAGTGCAAGAAAGAGGTGGTTTATCCCGAGGTTGCGAAGTATGTCTCTCCCGAGGCTTACGTGGTGAAGGTGCTGACTCACGAGGTGCAGGCTGCCAAGCACAACCTGAAGGGCGCGCCCATCGTAGTGGCCGGTGGTTACGGTATGGGCTCGAAGGAGAACTTCGACATGCTGTTCCAGCTGGCTAAGGTGCTGCATGGTGAGGTTGGTGGTAGCCGTGCTGCTGTGGATGCTGGTTGGCTCGACCACGACCGTCAGATTGGTCAGACGGGTGTCACCGTTCATCCGAAGGTGTATATCGCCTGCGGTATCTCTGGTCAGATTCAGCACATCGCTGGTATGCAGGACTCTGGTATCATCATCTCTGTGAACAGCGATCCCGATGCTCCCATCAACAAGATTGCTGACTACGTGATCGTTGGCACCGTGGAAGAGGTAGTTCCCAAACTCATTAAATACTATAAGCAAAATTCGAAGTAATTATGGCAAACTATTATAGCGATCATCCTGAGATCGGGTTCTACTTGAACCACCCCCTGATGGCTCGTATCGTTGAGCTGAAAGAAAAGGGTTTCGCTGATGCGAAAGAATATGACTATGCTCCCGTTGACCTGGGCGATGCCATCGAGAACTACAAGCAGATTCTCGACATCACCGGCGACGTGGCTGCCAATATCATCGAGCCAAACTCTGAGGCTGTTGACCTCGAAGGTCCGCACCTCGAGAACGGCCGTATGATCTACGCTTCTAAGACTTACGAGAACCTCGACGCCACCCGTAAGGCTGGCTTGTGGGGTGTATCCATGCCGCGCCGTTACGGCGGTCTGAACCTGCCTAACGCTGTGTTCTCTATGCTGAGTGAGATGATCTCGGCAGCTGATGCCGGATTCCAGAACATCTGGTCGTTGCAGAGCTGTATCGACACACTCTATGAATTCGGTTCTGAGGAGCAGCGTCAGAAGTATATTCCCCGCGTTTGTGCCGGTGAGGGTATGTCTATGGACCTCACGGAGCCCGATGCCGGTTCCGACCTGCAGCGCGTGATGCTGAAGGCCACCTTCGACGAGAAGGAGAATTGCTGGCGCCTGAATGGTGTGAAGCGTTTCATCACCAACGGTGACTCTGACATCCACCTCGTACTGGCCCGTTCTGAGGAAGGCACGAAGGACGGACGCGGTCTGTCGATGTTCATCTACGACAAGCGCCAGGGCGGTGTTGATGTTCGTCACATCGAGCATAAACTCGGTATCCACGGCTCACCCACCTGTGAGCTGACCTATAAGAACGCTAAGGCAGAACTCTGCGGAAGCACTCGTCTCGGTCTGATCAAGTATGTGATGGCACTGATGAACGGCGCCCGTCTGGGTATTGCCGCACAGTCTGTAGGTGTGGAGCAGGAGGCATACAACGAGGGGTTGGCTTACGCTAAGGAGCGTCAGCAGTTTGGTGAGAAGATCATCAATTTCCCCGCCGTCTATGATATGCTTTCTCGCATGAAGGCCAAGCTCGATGCTGGTCGTTCACTGCTCTACGAGACAGCCTGCTACGTAGATGTCTATAAGTGTCTTGAGGACATCGAGCGCGACCGCAAGCTCACTCCCGAGGAGAAGCAGGAGCTGAAGAAGTATCAGCGTCTGGCAGATGCCTTCACACCGCTGGCCAAGGGTATGAACTCAGAATACGCCAACCAGAATGCCTACGATGCCATCTCTATCCACGGTGGATCAGGTTTCATCATGGAGTACAAGAGTCAGCGTCTGTTCCGCGATGCCCGTATCTTCTCTATCTACGAGGGTACCACTCAGTTGCAGGTGGTTGCTGCCATCCGATACATCTCTAACGGCACGATGCTGAACAACATCAAGGACATGCTCGCTGCTCTGCCTGCAGAGGCCGATGCTGCCCTGAAGACTCGTGTAGAGAAGCTGATCCCCATCTACGAAGACGCACTGAACTACGTGAAGGCCCTCGACAATCAGGATGCACACGACTTCCTGGCTCGTCGTCTCTACGATATGACTGCTGAGTTGGTAATGAGCCTGCTCATCATCCGCGATGCCAGCAAGGCACCTGAGCTCTTCAAGAAGAGTGCTAACGTGTATGTCCGCATGACTGAAGAGGATGTTTGCGGTAAGGCAGCCTACATCAAGAACTTCCAGGTGGAGGATCTCGACAACTTTAAGGCTGCTGAGCCCGAAGCAGAAGCATAAACTACACAATGGCTGCGCACAACGAACTCGGACGGTGGGGTGAAGACCTCGCAACAGAGTACCTACGCAGTAAAGGCTACGTCATCATCGATCGCGACTGGCGTTCAGGTCACAGAGACCTGGATATCATCGCAGAAGATGGTGACGTAGTTGTATTTGTAGAAGTGAAGACCCGCCGCAACAACCTATTTGGTGAACCAGAGGAAGCCATTGACTTCCGCAAGCAACGGAGTCTGCAGCAAACCATCAACCACTACGTGAAAGCAAACCACATCCGAAAGGAAATACGCTTTGACATCATCGCCGTCACCGGCACGCCAGAGACAAGCCATGACATCCGGCATATCCAGAATGTCGCACTATTATAAGAAACGCCCGACCGTTATTGGTCAGGCGTTTTTCTCATCATAGAGACGTACTTGGCGGTAAAGATGTTCTACCAGTCGAGGCACTGCATAATCCCCAAGTACAGCCTCATCCACCCAAATATAGTCTGATGGTAGTGGGGGCTGTTCTTCAGACTGCAGCAATGCAAAGTCGGCTAACAACACCCGATGCGTAAGCACATGCTTCACCCCTCGTTGCAGAATGGTGTATTGCCCCTTCAACTGGAGCTTATGGCAATCAGTCTCCAGATACGGCTCCCAAAGTCCCTGCCAGATATCACCGGCACCACGACGGTGGATAGCCACCTGTCGTCCACACCTTATATAAATATATGACAGATGGCGTTCCTTGACCTTAAGCGTCTTCTGCTTGACAGGCAACTGCGCCACTCTTCCCGTACGAAGGGCGTCACAGGTCTCCATGAGCGGACATATCAGACAATGGGGCGACTGTGGGGTACACTGGATAGCACCGAAGTCCATGATGGCTTGATTGTATTCCGAGGAAGGGGATATGTCAAAGTGTTCTGACGAGGGCAGAAGGGATTGGGCGAGAGCCGCGAAGGTCTTCTTACCCTCTGTGGTGTTGATGGGCGTATCAATACCAAAATGACGGGCAAGTACACGATAGACATTGCCATCGACGACAGCGGCAGGCAGTCCGAAAGCGATACTGCCGATGGCAGCTGCCGTGTAATCGCCAACGCCCTTGAGTGAGCGCAACCCTTCGAGCGTCTGCGGGAATCCTCCCAGTTCGACGACCTGCCTTGCCGCATAATGCAGGTTACGGGCACGACTGTAATAACCCAGTCCCTGCCATTCGCGCAACACGTCATCCTCTGTCGCAGCAGCCAGAGCTTCCACCGTAGGCCAGCGACGCATGAACCGTTCCCAATAATCCCAACCTTGTTTTACCTGAGTCTGCTGGAGGATGATCTCCGAGAGCCAGATGGCATAGGGATCACGCGTCTGCCGCCAAGGCAGGTCGCGCCCGTTCTCACGAAACCAGTCTAAAAGAGTTGCTGAAAAATCCATTGATTTTATTTTGGCACGGATTGACACGGCTCTCATTTTGAGAGACGCTGCTTTCCTCTGCACTAGATGCCGTGTCTTTATTTATAAAGCCGTGTCAATCCGTGCCTAATTAAAAAATTTACAATTTACCTTGTTCACCGAGGTAGCTGTCTTTAAAGCCCAGGAAATAGAGCACACCGTCAAGACCGATGGTGTTGATGCTCTGCTCAGCATTAGCCACCACACGGGGCTTCGCATGGAAGGCAATACCCAGACCAGCCTCAGTGATCATCGGCAGGTCGTTGGCACCATCTCCCACAGCAATCGTCTGGGCGAGATTCACCTTCTCCACCTGTGCTATCAGTTTCAACAACTCAGCCTTACGATGACCATCAACGATCTCCCCGACATAGCGTCCGGTAAGTTTACCATCCTCGCCGATTTCCAGTTCATTGGCATACACATAGTCGATGCCATAGCGACGCTGCAGATATTCTCCGAAATAAGTAAAACCACCAGAAAGGATGGCAATCTTATAACCGCAGGTCTTCAGGATTGACATGAGACGATCCACGCCCTCAGTAATGGGCAGATGCTCGGCGATATCCTGCATCACACTCACATCGAGTCCCTTCAGCAGAGCTACACGTCGCGTGAAACTCTCCTTGAAGTCGATCTCTCCGCGCATCGCACTCTCAGTAATGGCTCTCACCTCGGCACCTACGCCGTTGCGCTCCGCCAGTTCATCGATACACTCGGTCTGTATCAGCGTGGAGTCCATATCGAAACAGATGAGGCGGCGCATGCGGCGGAACATATCATCCTTCTGGAAAGAGAAGTCGATCTCCATCTCCTGCGAAAGTTTCATGAGCTTCGACTGCATCTCCTGACGGTTGGTAGGTTCGCCACGCAGTGAGAACTGGATGCAGGCACGCGTGTGTTTGCCTGGATTCTTGATACTCTTACGACCAGTCAGTCGAAGGATGGAGTCGATATTCAGTCCCTGGTCGGCAAGAATACGTGTAGCACCTTCTATCTGGCGTGCCTCCAACTGACGACCTAACACCATGAGGATATAGCGGTTCTTGCCCTGATGACCCACCCAGTCTTCGTACTCGTCGTCGGTAATGGGTGAGAATCCGATGTTCACATTCAACTCCGTCGCCTTGAAGAGCAGTTCTTTCATGACCTGTCCGGAATTCATCTCGTCCATACGAATCAAGATACCCAACGATAGCGTAGAGTGGATGTCAGCCTGACCGATATCCAGAATCTGTGCATCATACTTGGCGAGGATGCCCATAATCGAAGCCGTCAGTCCGGGGCGATCTTGACCTGTGATCCTGACGAGTATTTGTTCTTGCTTTATCTCCATATTTCAATTCATCAATTATTTGTCACTTATCATCTGATAGATCTGCAGTCCGAAGTCGGCACTCTTGGCATAAATATATTCCACGATGTCGCTCGTGTCGTGCTCGTAGGTCATGGCATCCTGGGCATGGAGCCAGAAGATAAACTCCACGCAACAGCCATACGGCTGCAGGGACTCAGACTGCTTCACCAGCGGGGTCTTGTCGCCTATCACTTTGGGATTCTCCTTCAGCCATGCCTCTATGTGATGGCGGAACTTGGTGATGTTCGCCACGCCGTCATCACCGACCTTGAACGAGCGGAAGTCGTAATAGACCTTACGCACTTGCTTGCGCCCTTCGTTCTCTACCATACCCTGCCAATTCTGAAAGGCACCATCCACAAGCATCTGAGGTGTTACGGTAACGATGGTGTTATCGAAGTTACGCACCTTCACCATCGTCAGGGATATTTCCTCCACCTTACCGTTAGCACCAGCATTGGGAACCGTTATCCAGTCACCGATATGCAGCATATCATTTGAGGTGAGACGGATGCCTGCTACCAGTCCCTTGATGGTATCCTGAAAGGCGAGCATCAGGATGGCCGAAGCGGCACCAAGACCAGCAAAGAGCGTGGCAGGACTCTTGTCGATGATGATAGCAACCACCACAATCACACTGACAAAGACCATCACAATCTTCAGCACGCTACAGATACTATAAAGATACTGTTGACGGGCGGTACGGGTACCGTTTTCCAACTGACGGAAGGAGTCGATGAACACGATGATCGTGCGGACAGCCATGATGGTAAAGTAGATTGCTGTCAGACGGCCTACAACGTCTTCCACTTTCGGGAATTCATAGAACACATGGGGCAGCAGCACCCAGATGACGATAGCGGGGATGATGCGGCTGGCAGAATTCAGCACACGCTCATTGAAAATGACATCATCCCACTCGACGTCAGTCTTGCGTGTAATCTTTAGCAGGATTGGTACCACAAATTGTCGGCAAAGCCAACCTGCCAACCATGCCAGCACGAAGGCGGAAACCACTAAAATGCCATAGCGCACCACTGCGACGCTATCGCCGCTTAGTCCTGTCAGACTAATCATTTGTTCGAGGTATATCTTGATCTGTTCCATATCCTATCGTTCACAAAGAGCCCTACACACACGGTCCTGGAAACCTCGTCCGTCGGCATGTTTCATCACGCCCTGATTGATGATGCAGAAAGCAAGCACATGGTTATTGGCCGCCGTCAGGTAGCCTGCCAACGACGAGATTCCCGACAAGGTGCCGGTCTTCGCCTTCACACGACCGTTGGTCACTGGTTCTGTCATACGTTTCTTCAGCGTACCGTCCTGTCCTGACACCGGCAACGATGGATAGAGGTGCATGAAGATATTCGTGTTGCGGTAAGCATAGACCAGCAGGCGCGTCAGGAGTTCGGATGTCACATAGTTATAGAGCGACAGCCCGCTACCGTCTGCAATCCGGTACTGCACATTCCGAACCCCTGCCTTTGACAGTATTCTCTTCTCGATCTGACGGGCATGAGCAGCCTTAGCCGGACGCACACCCTGCGAGGCGGCAATCTGGTAGAACACAGATTCGGCATACAGGTTGTCACTATCCTTCAGCATCGGATAGAGGATATCGCGCAGTGAGTGGTTCACGCTGCAGATGGTCAGCGTCTCCTTTGGCAGACTGCCTGTCGTACAGGGTGCATCCAAGGCAATACCCACCTCACGAAGCCGCTGAGAGAAAACACTCATGAATTCGTTTTTCCGTGATACAAGCAACGGCGACAGCTGCGGGTTGTCATCATCCCAGCACCACCCTTCACCCAGCAGATCAGCATCCTTGAAGCCATCGACGGCCACTAACTGTCCGTGGATAGAATCTATACCAAGGGCACGCACGCTCTCCACAAAGGCATTCATGCTGTCATCGTCAAACATCGGGTCCAGACAACCGACGCAGTATAAGTCACCTGTCAGTACACTGTCTTTCACCGTACCTTTATAACGAAGGGTGGTGCGATACTGGTAATTTCCCCCCAGCACGTCGATGGCCGTCACTGCCGTCACCAGCTTCATCGTAGAGGCCGGTCTCATCAGTTGCCGTTCCCCATGGCGATAGAGCACGGAATCCGCCGTCAGATCATAAACCATCAAGCCTAGCTGGGTGGTCTCCAGCAGCGGGTCTTGCATCAGCGTGTCGAGTCTTGCCTGGACATTCTGGGGCCAAGGCAGCACGATGGCTACCGAGTCTTGTGGGTTATTACTAAATGTATCGGTCTGCGCATGCAGACCGACTATGGAACAGACCGCAAAAAGGGTCGTTACGATTTTCTTCATTGTCTGTCTTTCTGTCTTAATTCCGACGGTACTTGGACACCAGTTTGCGGATGGCCTTGTCCAATGATTCCGACGGTTCTATAATGTTATATGAACGCCAGTAGTCTGGGTCCAGGAAATATTCTACCTTATCGTAATATGCATCACGCGAATCGAAGGAACTGCGGCTGGCGATAGGCTGTACGTTATCCGAGGAGCTGTCGGTAACCACCATCTCGCAGGTGGCCGTAAACGAAGTGGCGAAGAGGCGTTTCTTCCAGTCACAGTTGAAGCGGAACGTGTTCCGAAGATAGCTGATTCGTGTCACGCCATCCTCATAGCGGTAATCAACGACGCTCGACAGTTCACGAGGCTTGAACTTCACGCCGAGTGGTTTCTTGACGAGCATAGTCCGCGTAGCCTTGTCCTTGTCTGCCATATCGAGGTTCAACTCAATACGGGTGAAAGCCAGCCGCTCACTGTCGATGTAGAGCTTGCCATGATAGAGGGCATAAGGCATTGACTCGCTTGGCTCCATCTGTACAACATACTGCAGGCGGTCGTTGATATACTCAGGAATGCCCATCGTAAACTTATAGGCGTCGAGATCTTCCTTATTCAACAAAAAGTCGCGGTTCTTCACCAAGTCCATCACTACAGCCTGTACCGGACCACCCATCACCTTCACGCCCAGCGTGTCACCCTGTTTCTGACTCAGCAGGCGACGCCCCTTGACAATGGCCACTCTGTCGCGCCCGATACTGCGGTTATAGGGAGTCTTATACATATCCTCGACACCCTCAGCCACATAGATATAGTGTTTCCGCTTCATGGCCGTCTCACGGTAAAAGCCCTTCAGCAGTTCCGGCACCTTACTATAATTATCGGGTATCTTACTGATGGCGATGTCCACCAGCTCCCTCGGGTCCTCGTTCATGACGACCACCTCGCGAAGATGGATGGTCGTCGGTTGGAGTCTGACCTTCAGTTCGTCACCGTTCTTGACCTTCACACGCTTGGTCTTATAGCCTAGATGTGACACGATGATCACACCTGGGGCTTCAGCCAATTTCAACGAGAAGTCACCGTCCTCATTGGTCACCACCGATATACGGCCTGCGGAGATGCTCACCTGCCCCAAAGGGTCACCGGTCTTATCATCGACCACATTGCCACCTATCACCACCTGCTGCGCATACATTGCCAGCGGGGCAATTAACAGGATTAACAGCCATAGTCTCTTCATCTTCGTCTTGGTTTTGGTGCAAAGATACAACTTTTTTCGACAGAATGCAAATAATTACCCAGAAATTTCTTACCTTTGCATTCGGAAACTCTAAATAAACGGTTATGGTATATAAATACGACTTCCTAGTCATCGGTGCCGGTGTGGCTGGCATGAGTTACGCACTCAAGGTAGCAAGAGCCAACAAGGGGCGCGTTTGCATGATCTGTAAGACCTCACTGGAGGAGGCAAACACCTCGTTCGCTCAAGGTGGTGTAGCCTCGGTAACAAATCTGGAGTTGGACAATTTCGACAAGCATATCGAGGACACGATGATTGCTGGCGACTACATCTCAGACCGCAAGGCTGTGGAACAGGTGGTACGCATGGCACCTGAACAGATCAAGGAACTCGTAGAATGGGGTGTGAACTTTGACAAGAAAGAAGACGGCACCTATGACCTGCATCGTGAAGGCGGGCACTCAGAATTCCGCATCCTGCACCACGCTGACGACACAGGCGCTGAAATCCAGCGCGGACTGATGGAGGCGGTGAGGAACAATCCGAATATCGACATCAAGGAGAATCATTTCGCAGTAGAGATCATCACTCAGCACCATCTGGGCGTGCGCGTCACACGTCGATCACCGAACATCCAGTGCTATGGTGCCTATGTGCTGAATCCCGACACGGAGAAGGTGGACACATACCTTTCCAAAGTGACGGTGATGTGTACGGGTGGCTGCGGAGCCGTCTATCTCACGACTTCCAACCCCGTAATTGCCACTGGCGACGGCATTGCCATGGTCTATCGTGCCAAAGGAACCGTTGCCGATATGGAGTTCGTACAGTTCCATCCGACAGTTCTCCACAATCCGAAAGAGACACATCCCGCCTACCTTATCACGGAGGCCATGCGCGGCTATGGCGGCGTCCTGAAACTGCCCAATGGCGAGACCTTCATGGAGAAATACGACGAACGCCTGTCACTGGCTCCGCGTGACATCGTGGCTCGTGCCATTGATAAAGAGATGAAAATCCACGGTATCGACCATGTCTGTCTCGATGTGACTCACAAAGATCCAGAAGAGACACGTCACCACTTCCCGAATATCTATCAGAAGTGCCTCTCCATCGGCATCGACATCACCACCGACTATATCCCAGTCAGACCGGCAGCCCACTATATGTGCGGCGGCATCAAGGTTGATCTGAACGGACAGTCTTCCATCGAACGACTCTATGCACTCGGTGAGTGCTCATGCACTGGTCTGCACGGTGGCAACCGACTGGCATCAAACTCTCTGATAGAGGCCGTGGTCTATGCCGAGACGGCAGCCAGAGACTCCCTGGCACATATCGATCTCTACGATTTCAATGAGAAGGTGCCCAAGTGGAATGACGAAGGTACGATGACCAATGAGGAGAAGGTGCTGATCACGCAAAGTGTCAAGGAGGTGAACCAGATCATGGCCAACTATGTGGGTATCGTGCGTTCAGACCTGCGTCTGCATCGCGCCTGGGACCGTCTGGACATGCTCTATGAAGAGACGGAGCGTCTCTTCAAGCGCGTCAAGGCCTCAAAGGATATCTGCGAACTGCGTAATATGATCAATGTGGGTTATCTCATCACTCGCTGGGCACTGGAGCGCAAAGAGTGCCGTGGTCTGCATTTCACTACAGACTACCCCGTACACGCTTACGATAAAGAATAAGGCAACGACTTGTTATACCCCTTCGTCGTCGGGATTAGGTCCTTCGGCAGGAAGGGAACCTGAAGTGTCCATTTGGTCATCACGCCGGATGGACACTTCTCCAAAGTTCGACACACTGACCACCAAGGGAATGTATTCATCAGTCTGTGGATGACTCACACTACCTGCAAAGATGATATTGTTACCATCCGTCTTGTCAAAGACAATACCCTCCAGGATACCTGTCTTGCGATAGTCGTCGTCGAGCTGAGCTACGAAATCGGCCTTTGTAAAGACGCGTTTAAAGAAGACGGAACCGTCAGAACGAAGGATACGTACCGTTATACGATTGTCGAAGAACTGTTGCCCGGTCTCGTCTTTCACCATCGGCAGCGAATCACTACTCACACGGTTGATGGCCACCTGATACTCCTTACCAAGCCATTGCACGTCATTCGTCTGGTCATAGGGTTGCATACGGACGGGAGTCTGTGGTTTGGGCGTCTCCACAGTAGGGACGATAATATCATTCGACTGTTTCTTTTTGCCACAACTGGTGACAACGAGTGCCGTCAGGACGACAGCGGTCAGTTGGAGTCTATTCATTGTTGTTTTTTTTGCAATTTGGGTGCAAAGGTACACAATAATTTCATAAAAGAAGAAAAAAAGACACAAAAAAAGCCCGCCTCCTGCGAAGCGGGCCTGTATGGGTAAGAGTTACTTCTTCTTATCGTGCTTGTGGCCATGTCCCTTATGGTTCTTCATATCAGCCTCATACTGCTTAAACTGATCGGCAGTAAGGATCTTTTTCAGTTCTGTCTCATAAGCCTTGCGATTGGCCTCCATTTCCTGACGGCGAGCCTCGAACTTAGCCTTCTGCTCCTCTGTGAGCTCTGGGCGCTTCTTGTCACCACGTGGCTGCGGAGTGGTAGCACCTGTAGCGGCATCGCACTTCTCATCGTGTTTCTTGCCATGTCTCATGCCATGTTTCTTGCCATGATGTCCACGTGGACCACCGAACTTATCAGCATACTTGGTGTTGAGTTCAAGCAGACTGGCTGCCTGCTGGTCGTTAAGACCATATTTCTTGGCGAACTTGTCAGTACGGTGCTTCACCATCTCTGTCTTGTCGGGCTTCTTGCAGTTCTTGCACTCACACTTCTTCTCTTCCTGGGCGAAAGCTGCTGAACTCATCAGTACGGCAGCAATCATTGTCATCATCATTTTTTTCATTTTCTTTCTATGTTTAATTGTTTAACTTTGTTCTCAATCTCGTATCAGTTGCAACTATCTTTTTGACGCCTCTCTGAACGAAAAGTTTAACCTTAAAACAAAAAATCAAGCGAAGTTTCAGCGAATTGGCTTTTTTTTACTATCTTTGCCGACAAATTATCAATAAACGAGAATGAAGAAAAAACGAATCATAGGTCTGACAACCTTAGTATTATTCATAACGGCGGCAATCATGCTGACGTGCAACGGCAGGCTTGAGCATGAAGACGCCAGTCAGGAGGCTGCGGTTAAAGCCATCGACACCGTCCCCATGCTCATCACCCAGGTGCAGCAATGTGCCAAGCTCTACACTGCAGAATATCGCGTGCATAAGATTGTGACTCACGACGACGTGGTACGTCTGAAGGGCTCGCTGCTGCAGCGTTCCTTTGACATCAAGATGCCACTGGGCGACCGTAAGGTGGCCATCCCTATTGACGCAAAGCTGAAGGCTTACATAGACTTTAGCGAGTTCTCAGAACAAAACATCGAGCGTCACGGCGATAAGATCACCATCATTCTGCCTGACCCAAAGGTAACAATGACTAGTTCGAAGATTGACCAGAAGAACGTGAAAGAATACGTGTCGCTGACACGCGCTCACTTCTCCGATGAAGAACTGGCCAGTTTTCAACAGCAGGGACGACAGGCTATCATTGCCAGCATACCTGAACTGGGCATGATGGAGACCGCTCAGGCTAATGCTGCCAAGGTGCTTGTACCCATGCTCACAGAGATGGGCTTTAAGGAAGAGAACGTGACCATCGCCTTCCGCAAGCACTATGGTGCCAACGACATCATGAAACTACTGAAAACGGAGGACTGACGTATGAAGAAAATCAAACTGAGCATCATAATACTGGCCGTCGTACTACTGGTGGCAGCTATCGTCGCACTGCTGCGACTGAACCGCAACAACCACCTGTCTTTCGGCACCGACTCCGAAATCGATGTCACCCCTACACAGATCGTGAGCATCAAGGCCATCGGCGAATGGGAATTCCTGTCCGTCAGCGCTGAGGAACTGGTAGATACCGTACGCAAGGGACTATTCAGCAATGATGAACTGGCCCGTATATATTTTGGTACGTTGCGTCTTGGCATTGACATGCGCCAGGTGACACCAGGATGGATTACCGCTAGCGGCGACTCCGTAGTAGTTGAACTGCCAAAGGTAGGACTGCTCGACAAGGCCTTCATCGACGAGGCCCGCACGAAATCGTTCTATGAAAGCGGCAAGTGGAGTGCTGCGGACAGGGAGGCCCTCTACAAAAAAGCTTACCGACAGATGAAAGCCCATTGTCTGACGCAGGAGAACCTGCAGGCTGCTGAAGCGAACGGGCATGAGCAATTCACACGGATGATGCAGTCGATGGGCTACAAGAACGTAAAGGTTACATTTGAGAAATAAACAAGCATAGATGGACAGATTCAACGATATACTGACAGATATCAGCGGCTTTCTGTGGGGATGGCCGATGATTATCCTACTGCTGGGTACGCACATCTTCCTGACCGTGCGCCTGAAGTTTCCGCAGCGCCATATCCTGAAAGCTATACGGCTGTCTGTACAGCGCGATCCCGATGCTACGGGCGACGTATCGCAGTTCGGGTCGCTGGCCACAGCTCTGGCCGCCACCATCGGCACGGGAAACATTATCGGCGTGGCAACAGCCATCGCACTTGGCGGGCCCGGTGCGGTACTCTGGTGCTGGCTGACAGGCGTCTTCGGCATCTCTACCAAATACGCCGAAGGACTATTGGCTATCAAATACCGGGTGAAGACCGACGACGGTCGGATGCTTGGCGGTCCGATGTATGCGCTGGAGCGAGGACTGGGCTGGAAGTGGCTCGCAGTGCTCTTCGCCTTGTTCACAGCCTTGGCAGCCTTCGGCATCGGTAATACAGTACAAGCCAATGCCATCGCAACGGTGACCTATGAGTCGTATGGCATATCCCACTATCTGACGGGAGCAGTCGTCTGCCTGTTGGTTGGCGCAGTCATCCTGGGCGGTGTGAAGAGCATCGCCCGCGTGTGCAGCATGCTTGTGCCTTTCATGGCCCTGTTCTACGTGCTGGGGTGTATCTATATCCTTATCACCAATGCACCCTATGTATGGCCTGCCCTGAAGCTCATCTGTCGCGCAGCATTCTCACCGGAAGCTGCAGGAGGCGGTTTTGTCGGCTCGACAGTCATGATGGCCGCACGCTTCGGTATTGCCCGGGGACTCTTTTCCAACGAGAGCGGCATGGGCTCGGCCCCCATCGTGGCCGCGGCGGCTCAGACCAGGAATCCCGTGCGCCAGGCCCTTGTGTCATCGAGCGGCACCTTCTGGGACACGGTGGTTATCTGTGCCCTTACAGGACTGGTCATCGTGAGCAGCGTCATCGCCTACCCCGACATCGACTTCTCCAATGGTGCCACGCTGACGAAGGACGCCTTCTCCAAGATACCTGTTGTCGGACGTCCCCTGCTCACCTTCGGCCTGCTAACCTTCGCCTTCTCCACTATCCTCGGCTGGTGTTACTACGGAGAGCGTGCCGTGGAATACTTGAAGGGCAAGAAATGGGTCAGAGGCTACCGAGTGCTCTATATCATTGCTGTTTTCCTGGGTAGTGTGATGAATCTGTCGCTGGTGTGGAACCTTGCCGACTGCATGAATGCACTGATGGCTATACCAAACCTGATATCGCTGCTCTTCCTGAGCGGCATGCTCGTGCATGAGACACGGAAATACCTCTGGCGAGACCGGCTCGACAAGGAAAACTGATAAAAAAAGACTGATTCAGAAACGCACCGGTATCGTAAACTCCATGCGCGTGCCTTTCTGATAGCGATCGTCAATACGGATATACCCACCAAGCCGATTTGCCAAGCGCTGGGCTACGCTCAGGTCGAACTCGGTATCGATAGATGCCTCGCTGGGAGTGTCAAACCAGTTGAAAATATGTTCCTTGCGGTCTTCAGGAATGCCGACACCCGTGTCCTCGACATACAGTGTAAGCAAACGACTGCCAGTGTCACACTGATAGCCTACGCCCACCTCACCTTTTTCCGTAAAGATGCAGGCCGACCTCACCAGTTTGTTAAGCACAAGCTCGATGATACGTGCATCCGACGTGACGAAGAAATCCTCATTCAGTCCACGACGGAAACAGAGCTTTACACCCTCTTTAAGATTGGCGAAATTGGCATCGATGCAACGCTGGCAGAGCAGGTTGGGGCTGAAGCGCTCCATGACGAGTTCCTTACCCTCGCCACGGGAGGAAAAATATGTCACTTCCTCGAGCAAGGTGGCTATCAGGTCTGCATTATAGCGTATCTGCGCGGAGATATTCTTTTTCTCACCTTTCGACAGGTAGAGATCGTCCTTGGCTATCACCTCCGCCAAACCGCTTACCGAATGAAGCGGTGTACGGATTTCCCGGGCCAGCGCCTTGATAAAGGCGGTCTTCATTAAATCAGTCTTTACAGACACCTTCTGAGCTGCCTGCATACTTCTGATACGGAACAGCAGGTAAAGGCAGACAAGGGCCAGAACGATAACCAATATCACTAACATACGCGAATCAACATTAAGGTTCTCTCACGGAGATTTGATTAATTTGGAGGCCAAAGATAAGCAAAAGAATCTAAAAACACAAGTTTTCCAGGTACTTTTTTGTCTTACAGAGCCAATTTTTGACCCAAGCATCCGTTAAAAATGAAAAAAATACTCAATTTTTTTTGTTATTCCAATATTTTACTTACCTTTGCAAATGTAAAACTGAAACCAAAATATTAATGACAATAAGGTCGTTCCTTTTGGCAATCACCATGCTCCTGACATGCAGCATAGGGCGTGCGGCGGACAACTATGACAAGGATTCCGTCTATCAGGCCTTGCGTACCTCCATGCACAATGCCTTCAACAATGGCGACAGCGCCCGTTTCTTTCCGGCTGTGAAAGCATTGGAGAGGTATCTCTACGACAAGAACGACCTACACGGCTACTATACCCAGCGATGCAATGAGATCGTATTCCTGATGAACATGCAGCGCATCATCGAGGCCTACAAGCTGGCTCAGGCACTATCCAAGGAACTACGCGAAAAGAAGGTCGATAAGGAGATGTACATGGCCGTCAACATGATGGGCCACATCAACCGCTACTGCGGCAACAAGGAAGAGGCGAAGAAAAACTGGTTCCAGGTGCTCAAGATGATGGAAGAGGAAGGCTACTATTCCAGTATGCCCCCTATCTACATGAACATCGTCAACGTGGCCATCGACGACAGTCCTGAAGAAGCCGACAGCCTGCTGGAACGTGCAAAGGCCATCGCAAGGAAATACAGCCAAGAGCGCGTGTTCGACATCGAGACGCGCCAGACACTCAGCTACTTCTTCCGTGGTGAGACGCAGAAGTTCGTCGAAGGGTACAAAGCCTATAAGGAAGGGGTAAAGAAAGGTCTCACATCCGTCCACGGACGCTCGATGGAAGTCTATTACCAGGCTTATCTGGGTAATACCGACGAGGCCGTGGCGATGGCGCGCAGAGACATGGGCGACGAAGGCGGAGAGGCCATCCCGATGATCTATGAACGCGCCGGCAGATGGAAGGAGGCCTACGAGGCTTTCAAGAAAGAGTCTGCCGCCAGCGACTCCATCGACAACGTAGTCATCATGAACAGCATGCAAGGCATCAGTGACGAGTTGCGACTCTACGATGTGGAGCGCAAGGCCAGCCAAAACAAACTGATAATGCTTACCATCGTCATTGCCCTGTTGTTATTGCTGATAGGTACCCTCTTCTATATCGTACAGGCACGCCGGCGCCACTTCAAGCAGTTGAAGATAGCCTATGAGCGCGCCCTGGAGGCTGACAAGGCTAAGACAGCCTTCATCCAGAACGTCACCCACGAGGTGCGCACACCGCTGAACATCATCAGCGGATTCTCACAAGTCATCTCCGACCCCGATCTCGACGTCGGTCTCAACGAGCGCAAGGAAATCGCCGTCACCATGCAGAAGAACACGCGACTTATCACCTCGCTCATCGACGAGATGCTTATCCTTTCGCTGACAGAATCCTCCGAGGGCATAGTAAAGGATGACAAGGTAGAAGTCAACGACCTGCTGCGCGACTTCCTGCAGGAGAACGAGAGTATCTTCAGTATCGGCACCAAGCTCCAGTTCAAGAGCAGTCTCGCTGACGACTTTACTATTCAGACTAATGAGAACCTGCTGAAGAACATCATCAACGCACTCATCGACAACGCTGCCAAGAATACGGAGAAAGGATACGTCACCCTAAGAGCCGACCTGCTCAACGACAAGACCGTCGAATTTACCGTTGAAGATACGGGCTGTGGCATCCCCGAGGATCAGGCTGAACACATCTTCGAGCGTTTTGTCAAGCTCGACTCCTTCAAGGAGGGTATAGGCCTCGGACTGCCGATGTGCCGCACACTCGCAAGGAAACTGGGCGGCAGCGTCCGCCTCGACACCACCTACAAAGGCGGCGCACGTTTCATCGTAACAATACCAATTGAATAAATAACTTATGAGAAGAAAAGTATTTACTATGTTACTCGGCTGTCTGGTGACAGCGGGGTGCTTTGCAGCACAGAAGACTGATGAGTTCACTACGAAGAACGGCAAGAAAGTGAAGATCACATGCATCAAACATGCCAGTATGGAGATCAACTACAACGGCGTCGAGATTCAGGTTGACCCCGTTGGCATGTGGCTGAAGCCCGAGACTGACTATGCGACCTTCCCCAAGGCCAACATCATCCTGATCACCCATGAGCACAAGGACCACTTCGACCGTGAGGCCATCCACGCCCTGCGCACACCGGCTACTGCCATCTACGTGAATCAGGCCGTCTTCGGACATTTCAAGAACGGACTGGTGATGAAGAACGGCGACAAGGTGAAGTATGCCGACGACATCACCATCGAGGCCGTACCTGCCTACAACACGACGCCTGGACGTGAGCAGTTCCACCCCAAAGGTCGCGACAACGGCTATATCCTTACCCTCGACGGTCTGCGCATCTACATTGCCGGCGACACAGAGGACATCCCCGAGATGGCCGACCTAAAGGATATCGACATCGCCTTCCTGCCCTGCAACCAACCTTACACGATGACCGTCGATCAGGTGGTTAACGCCGCCAAGATCATCAAGCCCAAGGTGCTCTTCCCCTATCACTACAACGACACCCCCGTACACAAGGTCTCGATGCAGCTCTTCAAGGAAGGCATCAAGGTCATCATCCGCGACTATCAGTAAATCGACATTCCTATCCAGACAACCCTGCCTTATTGCTCAATAAGGCAGGGTTATTTTCTTATTATGCCTGGTTATCGCGTCAAGGAAAACTTCAGCGAGAGACCGAAGTCGCGCGTGGTGGTCGGGTAGGCGCTACTGGAGAGCAGCGGTGTGTTGGTCTGCTGGTCATAGTAGGCCGTAAGTGTCATCAGACGGCTCAGCGTGTAGTCGGCCATAAACGACAGTTTGAAAGCACTGTTGCCGCTGGATGCAGAGGACACACCCGAGGCGATGTCGCGCGTGATGGATGCCTGATTACGGAAGGAGATATCGAGGCGCAGGTTCAGGTCGTGGTTCACACCCGACTTGCGCGAAGAAGTGCCCGCCGCCGTCTCCTTGACTTCCGATGTATGACGTTTACCCTTGCCCGTCTGTGCCTTCTTGATCTGACGACTGAAACCGCTGCCGAAAATGCGGAAATCCTGAATCTTATAACCCAGACCGACAACCCAGTCACGACTGAGCGCCTCATTGATCTGGATGCTCGTCATCGAGAGACTGAGCACGCGTGTGGTGCGATACTCGAGTTTGGCGGTCAGATTGTTCTGGAAAGTAGCATCGACACCGAGCAACGGCGAGAAGGCCTCATTGATGCTCACGGTGGAGACATTATACATCGACGAGGGCTGCAGGGCACCCGACTGGTCGGTGATAAAGCCCAATCCGTCCATATACTCCCGCCAGGCACTGTAAGAGGCATAGCTGCCGACGCTATAGATGCTCTTGTAAGAGTGGTTGAGGTTCAAGCTCTTCAGGTGGTCGCGCACCCAAGGGAGCTTCGACAGACCACTATAGCGCACTGTCCAGTTGGGCAGCATCCTGGTCAACGAAGGGAAGATGTCAAGCGACTTGCCTGCACCGACGGTATAAGCTGAAAGGAAGGCAGGCACCATCACGTCGGCACTATAGGGATTGACATCACTGAACGTGCCAGGGGCTCCGGCATACTGTGCCTGAACACGGTCTCTGAACTCCGACAGCAACGAACGGAACTCATCGAATACGCTCGACTTATAGCCGCTGTTGGCATCACCGATGCCAGCCAGCGAGCCCTTCAACGATATCGTGGTCATATTGAAGGAACCGCTATGGGTAGTGGGGCGTCCATAATACATATACTGGATGCTGCGTGCCCGTTGGTCGGTACGCGAGGCATTGAGGTCAATCTTCAGGTCGCGCACAGGCTCCAGCACAGCTCGCAGCTGTAGGTCGTTGGTACTATTGACGGTGGCAGGTGTGGAGATATTGTCCCTACACAACAGCCAGTCGTTACCGAGTGCCTTGTCGATATAGCCGTCGCCGATGACACCAAAGGCGAAGTCGAGACCTGGCGAGAGGACACTCCCCGTGCGTTGGCCGAACATATCACCGACATTGGGCAAGAAGCCCGGCAAAAGCATCGAGTACTGGTTGCGATAGCTCACATTGATGGAGCGCACCATCATCAGGAAACGGGCCAGACTCTGTGCCGGCCGATACCACCACTCATTCTCTTTCGTGGGCTTGGGCATGATGCTGAGCTTCACCTGAACCGTGTCACGGGTCTTGATGAGGATGCGGTTCTGGTCGATGACCTTGTATTTCAGCTCATAGAGTTTACCGTCTTTGGTCCTGGCGGTGACAATCAGGCGTTTCGAGTTCTTGTTGTGTGCGACGGTGACGGTGGTGTCGGGTCGCAGGGTGATTTCGCGCTGATAAGTGTTCTTGTTCTTCGGCAACTGTGCCTCGTCGGAATTTTTCTTCTCCGGCTTACCGGCCTTTCCAGGGGCACTGACCAGCTTGCGATTCTGCGAGACGGCACGGCGGAAGCGGTCGTTGGCCTTCCTCAGGAAGGGGAAATGGTTGTAGAGCATCTCCATATTGAACGAGCCGTTGACATTGAGACTGCGGTTGCTGGTGATGGTATTGCCCAACGAGACACCATCGTTGCGTTCCGTACCGCGCACCCAGGTATAGCGCCCCGTATAAGAGGCATCACCATTCACCCAGTCGAGGATGGGCAGTTTGTTCAGCGGCAACTGATAGCTGGCGGTGACCTGCTGCTGGTAGTCAAGCGGTGTGCCGAGGTTCTTGATGCTCTGCCATACAGAGTCCTTCCAGGCTGAGTAGCGGTCGGGATAGAGGTCTTTGTTCACGGGCGTATAGGGTTCCTCAATCTGGGCATGGGTAGCCGACTGGAAGTTAAAGTGCAGGTTCTTGGTGAAGTCCCAGCGGAGCGAGAAATCACGGTTCCAGAGGAACTGCTGGTTGAAGGTCAGAGGCAGTCGCTGGTTATTAGCACTCTCCAGGTCGCGCTCCTGCAGTTCATAGTAGCTACGGGTAATCTCCGAGTTGAAGGCGATGTTCTGCGGCAGATAGTTCAGTCCGAGTGCTTTGGGGAAGTTGAGCCATTTCGACTTACCCTTCAGCCGCTTGAAGGGCTCCCAGGTCTTATACGACGGTGAATAGCTGTAGTTCAGGGCTCCGCGCCAGTTGTCTTCTTTTTCATAGACGGTGGTCTTTCCGGATGTGTATCGATGACCATGACTATAGCTGAACGAGAAGTTCGCTGGGTCATAGGGCATCGGGTGGCGCTTGGTCTTCAGTCCCCATCGCATGTTGGAGACAGAGAAGTTGGTGTTGGTGGTCTTGGTGACGGCAATGCCTTCGATGCTATCACGTTCCTGTTTGCTCGGTGCGCCATCCAAGGCGTCGTCGAGACGGATGTCCGAGTCGAGGGGATTATAGCGTGGACGCACCTCTTCTTTCGTCACCGAGTAGTAGAACGGTATCGAGACCTTCGCCTTGTCGGGGAAGAACTTGCCGAGTTCCAGAGAGGTGGTCACGCTGTACTGTTTCTCGGTGTCAGTAGAACGCTGCATGACGCCTTCCTCAAGCCCGCCGAAGCCATCACTGACATAACGGCCCGTCACGTTCACCATACCCAGGTCGGAGAGCTGTATGTTCATCGTGCCCGAGGCAGCCCAGCCACCTTCGTTGTTGGTATCGAGCAGGCGCAGTTCATTGACCCACACCTCACCCGACTTCACCTCGCTGGAGATGTTGCGCACGCCTATCATCATCACCTTCACCTCACCAAGGGTCGGGTTACCCATGATACTCACCTTGTTGGCCGGACGGCTGGGGTCATAACCGGAATAGAGTTGGCTGAACGTTGCCATACCCTTTGCCTTCGCCTGATTACGCTCTTTCTTCAGGTCGGTGAACACGCTGACGTCGATATCGAGCATATTCTCCTCGGGCCATACCTGACGGCGGTCGGCCGTAGAGTAACGGCTGTAGTCGCTGCGGTCGGGCGTCAGTCGGAGCGGTATCTGGTACTCATAGTAGTTGTTCTTATAGTCGCTGCCCAGACGGATGAAGACGGCCAACTGATTGTCCTGAAGGTTGGTCAGGTCGGGCATCAGGTGGTTGGCATGCACAAACATCTGCATCCTGCGATACTGGCGCAGGTCGATCGTGGTCTTCTTATAGACGGCTTTCGACTCACCCCGCTGGAGATCGTTAACCACCATCTGCAGGGCCTGTTCATTCTCTTCGACAAGCTGTGGCTGTGAGGGGTCGGTAACACGGCTGATGCCCGGTGGCAGCACGTAGTTCACGGGCTTCTTGTCATTGTTCTCCTCGATGTTCACCGCACTCACCTCCATCGTTCCGGTCTCGGCGGTTGAGGTGTTGAGACTCTGCTTGTACTGGCGCCACGTGCCGCGCACCAGGTTCAGACTACCGAAACGCAGCACGATAGGCTTCTGGAAACCCGTCATGAACATACGCATGAAGCGGATGCTGGTGAAGTCGCTGATACCACCCTGTTTGTGGCTGTAATCGACCAGAGGGATACGGAACTGGTACCAGTTCACACTAGTCGTATCGCCATTGCGGAGTTTCACGCTACTGGTACGCATGTCGGAGATAAAGCAGTCCTCAGGTGCCGTTCCGTTGCGATAGGCGTCGAGCATCTCGGGAGAGATACGCACCTTATACTGGAAATAGCGTTCAAACTCGTTGAGCGTGAAGTCCTGGTTGATATCCTCCACGTCGGGTCCGCTCTTGTAGCTGGTGTCGTACGACTCCTGCTGGTTGTCGGTGTCGGGCGAGTTTCCCTGTGGATTGTTGATGCGCTTGTAACGGGCGAGGATAGGTTTCTGTTCGTTGTCGAAATCAGAACCACGGAAATAGTGGTAATCGTCGCCGGCAGGGTCGTTGCGCCAAGCCTGGATGATACTGTCGTTGGTGATCATGCCACTGTTGACGACGGCGTCGAGCCACTCCTTATAGGCACCGTACTCCCGCTCCTCGCTATCGTTCAGACCGTTGAGACCGACATCCTGTAAGTTGCGCGAGCCACTACTGGTGGCGAAGGCATAGGTCTGCGTGGCCTGTACGGGAATCTTACCCCATTGGGTGTTGGTGAACGAACTGGTGCCATCGACGGGCATGCCACTCTCATAGAACTTCTTACCGTCGTGGAGAACATCCTCACTCACTTCGCCCAGGTTGAAATAGAGGTCACCGGCATAGTCGGAGGCCGTTCCCTGCTCACGGGTATAGATAAACGGGTCGAGCAGCCAGAACTCGATATACTCGATATTGGCCTGCTCGAAGTCGGTGGTCTCGAGTTTGCGCATCATACCGCCCCATTTCGTCTCTGGCTGCCGCAGCGTTCCGTCGGCATTCAGGTCGCGTGTCAGGTTGTAGGGACCACGTTCCTGGGGATAATAAGCCAGGTCGAGCACCGACAGCGTCGAGGTGGCACCGTTATAGGTGCTCTGCTGACGGTTTGGATAGAGCTCCTTCACATAGACCTCACGCACGTAGTGGTTCGACAATTGGTTGAGGTCGCTCTTGATATGGCTGGGGGTGAGCGTCGAACTGCGACGGGTGAAGATGGGATCGACGTTATACCAGGCCAGCAAGGCACGGTTGTAACCGCTGCTGACGCCTTTGTTATCAGCCGACTCCTTGAAGAGACTGGGCACACTCGACAGTGTCCATGCCTTCGGATTGCTGACGTCGATATAGTTCTTCGAGTTCTCGAAGTCATCAATATACGAGGCATTGTCCTGCGTACCGCTGGCCGTGCCGGCAATCAGCTGGGCAAACTCACCCGTGAAACTGATGTGCGAGGGTTCCTTCACATGGAGGAAGGGTATCTTGTCGAGCATCGACGTGAGCCATTGCGACTCCTGCTTCCAGTTGACGTTCAGCCCCCATATCGTGTTGCTCAACGGCTCCCTGCCCATTGACACCTTCGAGGTGAGTGCCTGTTCGGAGAGGTGCATCACCGTACCCCCCAACTGGAGACTCTTTGAGAGTTCGTATTCCCAGTTCAGTCCGACCATCGTCTTGCGCTGCATACCGTAGTTCAAGTTCGACTCCAGCGACACATTCACATTGGTGCCGGCATCGATGATGCTCTGGTTCAGGATGGTCACCTCGCCGGCGGAGTAATCGACCGCATAGTCTGTTCCTTCCGTCAGCACCACGCCACCCGCTGTCACGACGACCGACCCTGGCGGCACGTTGTAGGCATCGAGGGAAATGACATTGGCCGACGTGCCCTTATACTGGCCGACGAGGATGTATTTGTCTTTCTCGGCAGTCTGCTTGGCGATGGTCTTCGTCGAATCATAGAGTTGCGAGAAGACATAGCGCTCCGCCGCCTGCGCAGTCATGCCTGCTGCCTTCAACTGCTGCCGCAGATAGGTACCAAAAGGCTCTGCCGACGGCAGGAACACACGACCGCCGCTCACGGTATAGCCCTCTACATAGTCGAAGTAGCCGTTCGGATGAGGTCGGTTGTTATTGTCCAAACGGTCACAGCCCAGGAGTCTGAGCAGAGTACGGTTCTTCACCTGCTGCTCCGGGATATAGGTCAGATAGACACCGGCCGTGTCGCTCTGGTATTTGATGTCTAGACGGAACTTGGTCTTCTCGACCGTCGAGGCGAGATAATACACATTCTTCATCATCAGTCGCCAGTTAGGCTGTGTGGGATTGTTCGACGTGTTCTTCAGCGATTTCACGAAGAGGGCTTTCGTGGTCTCAGGCTGGTCGCTGGCAAACTCACCCACCTGATAGGTCACGCCACCGTAGGTGAACTCATAGGCCACCGCCAGCACCTGATCGGTCTGTAGCCCCGTCTTCAACGACACATAGCCCAGTGCCGTGTTCACCGAATATTCCGACGTCGTCAGCAGACGGGCACTCGCCAGTTTCTCATAGTCCTTGCCTGCCTCGAAGTCCTTGATGGCCGACAGCACGGTGCTCGTCTGGTCGATGTCGCGGGCAGCGGCAAAGTCGGTCGTCATCCTGCCATACTCTGTATTGGCCTGGTTACAGGGCACGGGCAGTTCCGCGAGCTTCCACTCGGGATGACTCACCTGACTGTTCTCTCCGAGATCGGCCAAAGCCACGATATTGCGGGTGTTGGTCGTCGTTCCGGTCTTGTTGGTCACCCAGATCTCCACGCGGTTGATCACGATGCCCGTCAGCAGGTTCGGCAACTTCGACATCGCCTCGTCGTAGTGCTGGTGGAAGTAGTGTGAGAGAAAGAAGTGGCGGTTTTCCTCGTAGTCGGTGACATCGAATTCGAAGGGTGTCGTCTGTGTACCGCCCTTCGAACTGACACTCTTCGTAGAGGATTTCTTCTGTGAGAGCACGGTCTGTAGTTTCAGTCTGCCGAACTGCATGTCGGTACGGATACCGAAAAGGCTGCTGGCTCCTTTCACGAGCGAGTTATTCGACGGGAAACTGACATTACCAGCCTCCACGAGTTTGATGATCTCGTCTTCCTTGCCCTCATATTTCAGTTTCAGGTTCTGGGCGTCGAAGTCGAAGGTGGCATCGGTGTTGTAGTTCAGGTTCATGTTCACCTTGTCGCCCACCCTGCCATTTACGTTGAGGTTGATCTTCTCATCGAAGTCGAAAGAGGTGGTCTTACGGTTACGGATTGGCAACGAGGGATTGTCGATGTTCTTCATCGTGGCACCGAACTTCAGTTCAGCGGTTCCCTGAGTCCTGATGCGTACACCGCCCGGACCGAAGATCTTCTCGGCAGGTCCCAAGTCGAAATGCATGTCGGCAAAGGAGAACTTATCCTGTCCCTTGCTCTCAATGTGTTCTGTGTTTTTCTGGCGGAAGAAGCGCTGCCGGCTCTGCTGTTCGCTCCATTTCAGATACTCCTCGAGGGTCATCAGGACAGGGGTGTTCAGATAAGCCCCACCCATCTTCGAACCAACGTAATAGACATCGGCTGTATCGTCATACTCCACCACTTGCTGGATGTTGTCTGGACTTTTCAGGTCGATGGCCGAAGAGTCAAGGTCGGCCACGACAACGGGGGCCGTACGCTGCACGCCAAAACGGGCGCGCAACGTGTCCGCTTGCGCGCGTAAAAGAGAATCGGGAATCACATCATCCCCGATAACCGCCTTGGTCGCCTGCTGTGCCCAGGCACTCGAATAGAACAGGCCTGAGAAGCAAACGAAGGCGAAGAAAAGGATACAGAAAGAGACCGGCCTCCTCACTTAATCTGTTTTAGGGCCAGCTTCACTACGGTCTCCACAGGTGCCGTCGGCTGCTCCTGTAAGATCTGGAGCACCACCTTCTGACTGGGAGCCGGTGCAAAGCCAAGCATCGTCAAAGCTGATACCGCCTCGTCCTTGACGGCGTTGTTCACGGGTGCAGCCATCTGTCCGCCTACCGGAATCTCATCGGTAATACCGAGTTCCACGATCTTATCACGGAGATCGACAATGATACGCTGGGCTGTCATCTTGCCGATGCCCTTGATACTTTGTATCAACTTGGCGTTACCCGTCGAGATGGCACTGCAGAGTTCCGACACGCTCATGCCCGAGAGCATCATGCGCGCCGTGTTGGCACCCACCCCGCTCACCGTGATCAGCAACAGGAACATCTCCCGTTCCCTTTTGTTCACGAAACCATAGAGCAGATGGGCATCTTCGCGGATGGCCTCATAGACATAGAGTTTCACCTCCTTCTTCCCCTGGATAGCACTGAAAGTATTCAGCGAGATGTTCAGGGCATAGCCGATGCCCGCTGCCTCAATGACCGCCAAAGCCGGCGTCAAGTCTGTCAATTCACCTTTGATATACTCTATCATACGTTTATCTATAAGAAAAATACAAATCTAAAAATAAAACGTGCATTCCTTATTTTTATTGTATCATAGGGCCGAATATGCACGAAATGTCACAAAATGAAAGTTTTTTGTGAATTTCTCGTTCATTTTGTAACGCTTTTCAGCAAAAAGCATTACTTTTGCAGCCGATTTAAGTCTTTCCCGTTTATTGGGATAACGGTTCAAGCCTCAAGGGAATAAGGTTATAACATAAAAAATAAACAGAATATGAAGAAAATCAGAGCAGCCGTCGTCGGTTACGGCAACATTGGACAGTATGCGCTCCAGGCTCTGGAGACTGCACCAGACTTTGAAGTAGCAGGTATCGTGCGCCGCAATGGTGCAGAGAACAAGCCCGCAGAACTCGCACAGTATGAGGTCGTGAAGGACATCCGTGAACTGAAAGACGTGGATGTAGCCATTCTCGCCACCCCTACCCGCTCTTGCGAGGAATATGCCAACCAGATCCTGCCCCTCGGCATCAACACCGTCGATTCATTTGATATCCATACCAACATCCGCGGCTATCGCGAGCGTCTGATGAAGCTCAACCAGGAGACTGGCACCGTCAGCGTCATCGCTGCCGGTTGGGATCCGGGTTCCGACTCTATCGTGCGCACCCTCATGCAGAGTTTGGCTCCGAAGGGTCTCTCCTACACTAACTTCGGTCCCGGCATGTCGATGGGACATAGCGTCTGCGTCCGCTCTAAGAAGGGTGTGAAGAACGCGCTCTCGATGACCATTCCCCTCGGTGAGGGCATCCACCGCCGCATGGTGTATGTCGAACTGGAGGAAGGTGCCAAACTCGAGGACGTGACAAAGGATATCAAGGCCGACCCCTATTTCGCCAACGACGAGACGCATGTCTTCCAGGTGGAGAGCGTCGATGACGTGCGCGACATGGGTCACGGTGTGAACCTCGTGCGCAAGGGTGTCAGCGGCAAGACGCAGAACCAGCGTCTGGAGTTCAACATGTCAATCAACAACCCCGCCCTCACAGGCCAGGTGCTCGTCAACGTAGCCCGTGCCTCGATGCGCCTGCAGCCCGGCTGCTACACAATGGTCGAAATTCCCGTCATCGACATGCTCCCCGGCGAGCGTGCTGACCTTATCGAACACCTAGTGTAGTAAAAAAGGTAAAAAAGTAAAAAGGTAAAAAGTGAATATAGCAATCTTTGTGTCAGGGAGCGGTACGAACTGCGAAAACCTGATCAAGTATTTTACTGGCCACGAGCGCATTCACCCTGCGCTCGTCGTCAGTAATAAGCCTGACGCCTACGCGCTGGTGAGAGCCGAGCGTCTCGGGGTACCGACTGCCGTCACTCCCAAGGCCGATCTCCACAATCCCGATGTGATGCTGCCGCTGCTGCGGAAATACGACATCGGATTCATCGTGTTGGCGGGCTGGCTGCCCCTCATCCCCGACTTCCTCATCGAGGCCTATCCCCACAAGATGATCAACATCCACCCTGCCCTCTTACCGAAATACGGAGGTAAAGGCATGTGGGGACATCATGTACATGAGGCCGTAAAGGCTGCCGGAGAAACGGAGACGGGCATGACCGTCCATTGGGTCACACCCGTCTGCGATGCCGGTGAGATCATCGCCCAGTTCCGCGTAGCACTCTCCCCCGACGACACCGTCGAAGACATCGCCGAGAAAGAGCACCAACTGGAAATGGAGCACTTCCCGAAAGTCATCGAAGAAATCCTCTCATAGCAGAAGCTCCCTCGCCGGTTGGCGAGGGAGCTTTCGTTATTTAGGCTGCAGCGCTGCATACTCTTTCACAGCATCGAAACACGGTCGATGTCTTGCGGGCGTAGATTCGATGTAGCTTCGACGTAGGTTCGATGTAGCTTCGACGTAGATTCGACGTAGGTCCGACGTAGATTCGACGTAGGTTCGACGTAGATTCGACGTAGGTTCGACGTAGCATAGACCAAGCTGGGAACAACTTTTTCCTTGTTCGTTTGGCAACCCCTGACCCACTTTCGAACGTGTTCCATTACCAACAATGCCGCTACTCAACTTTTTTCCAAAATATTTTGCATAGTCAGGAATAATGCTTATCTTTGCAGACGTTAAGCAGATCATATTATGAACAACATAACCGATGAACTGGCAAAACTGCACGAGCTGACTGGAGCAGAGTTCTCTCGTCAGGTGGAGCGTATTGCACTCAGGAATGAGTTTTATCCCCTTGAGGGTGAGACTGATATCTATATCACAGGAGGTGAGACGAACGATGATTTCGAAAACCTATTGTATGCAGCCAGAAAAGCTGTCATGCATGGTTATCGGGTGTTCATCCTTCCCAATCCGAAAGGCATACGTACGGCAGATTTCATCTTCGAGCGAAAGGGAGTTTATAGAATATATGACCTAAAGACCATTTCAGGCACTTCATCAGTCTCAAATCGTTTGAAAGAGTCGATAGGGCAATGTAATCAAGTATTATTAAATATGGCAACAAACTATAACGCCCGACAGCTCGGAAAGGATATTAGGTCTTATTTCGAGACAAATCCCAATGGTATGGAAGTCATGCTATTCAAAGGGGGCAGACAAATCATTGTTAAACGAAGGTATGCTCTTACTGCAGATTTTGTGAAGACGTTTATGATGAAATATAAACAAAAGAAAAGCCGCTAAAAAGCGGCCTTCAAAATGGGCAGGGGCGGTGAAGTCTTACCCTCTCGGGATTCTACCCGGATAGCCAATCATGACTGATTGACGCTGCAAAGATAAGACAATTATTTGAAACTTGCAAGGATTTTCGGTTGTTTTTTGCGGATAGGGGCAAAAAAAGCGCTTCAGTCGATACAGAGGTATTCGGCGATGAGCCGCACTTGGCGGGCGGTGTAACTGTTGCGGTTACGGTTCCAGCGCGTCTGCTTCAGCGCCGCCACCAGCTCCGGACAGCGGTTGATGTCCTCACGCAGTTTCTTCATCGCCGACTTTACCTCCCTGGTATGCGGCGAATAGATCCGCGCCAGCTCCCGCTTCATATACTCACGGTCTTCTATCATAATACTTCTTTCTTTATTTCACTATTAACTATTCACTATTCACTAACATGACGGATGACGGATAATTGAGAAAAAACGTTCGTGCGTACTGCGCGGGCGGTACGCGCGAGGGCTCCCGAGCTGCCTACCGTCATCCGTCACTGTCATCCCCAATGGCCAGCAAGCGCTTGCGCTCCCCTGTCCCATCGTCAGCGGCACTCGCCTTCTTCCGTTTCTTCTTAGGTTTCTCTTCGTCCATAGGCAATAAAGATTGACGGCCCAAAGATACGGAAAAAAGAATTGGCAAACAAGCGGATGCCCACAAACTGCTATACAATTGTATACAGAAAAAAGAAGCAGCCGCCCCAAGTCGATGTAGATGCTCGTGGCAATCACCTTGCTGAAGTCGAAATGAAAAGAATGCATTTTCATGGCATCGACATTCGCATCGTCATCAATGAGATACGGTCTCCACGACTCGATGACCTTCCTCAGTTCATCGTGAAAGTTATCACGGAACAGGGCCGACAGCGGTGTGTCTTTCTCGAAAACGGGCTCTGCTGACGGCTGATCATCCGCAACTACTTATCATGTTCTAATAATATTTTATTCCCAGAATATAGTAATGAGGGCTTCGCTTGATGATGTCAGAGATACTACCGCAACAGCGGGTTACCTTATCCTCTGCATCATACCAGAAAGATGAATAATACACGAGAGGAATGAAGGTTTCCTTTACTAATGGCGATGTTGGTTCGAAAGGATCCGACCTATATGAGTAAATATACTTATTTTCACTCTCCCAGTAGATTTGCTTGAGTTTCAACAAGGAATGGTAGGAAAGCGTGTTCTCCCAACTGAAACAGTATTGGGCTAATGAATCTGTTTCTGAAGGAAGAAAGCCGATAATCAGTTTGTCACCCCTTGCCTCAAAATAGTATGGGAATAAGAGACGAGGAGAGTCCTCGACTTCTTTCCTATTCACAAACTCCCTACAGTATATTTCCACATTCCGGCCTTTTATCGCACTGACATCGAAACTATATGCCTGATAGCCTTTGGCATTGAGCAGCGGGATATAGTCGTTGATTGTTGTCTCGTTCATTTTAATCTCCTGGGCCAGCCCCGCCATTGCGACGATGGCGAGCAGGATGGTGATGATTGTTTTTTTGTACATAAAGAGTGCTTAATTTGTTCTTTTCAGTCTTACTATCTTATCTATACCCTTAGGGCTGCGGAACTTAAACAG
>Ga0256404_1003226_pt1 | contig 33836 bp, 24 predicted proteins | sample RumenRJG_01DNA_FD_185990 | JGI IMG/M metagenome (GOLD analysis project Ga0256404, IMG submission 185990) | Bovine rumen microbial communities from Lethbridge, Alberta, Canada - RJG_01 | ecosystem: Host-associated > Mammals > Digestive system > Stomach > Rumen | place: Canada: Alberta | collected... | reverse complement strand
CCCTCCCGAGGAGGCATACAGTGTGGGGGACGCCTACATCCAGGAGGTGGAGAACGCCGGCAACTTCAACGAAGTAGCGGCCATTCCGGGAAGGATGTATGAGGACTTCATCCACCGTGTGTTCCGCTGCAGGCGCAATCCCCGGTATTCCTCCGAGATCCAGCGCTGCTGCGACTATATCGAGTATCACATCGGGGAGAACGTGCGGGCAAGGACCCTGGCGGATCTCACCGGATACACCGAATACTATCTCACCGAGAAGTTCAAGAAGGAGACCGGGTACACCATCACCAACTACGCGAAGTTCGTGAAGGTGGAGCGGGCGAAGATGCTGCTGGAGACTACGAACGACTCCATGCAGGAGATCGCGGACGCCCTGGCATTCTCCTCAAGGAACTATTTCACCAAAGTCTTTACCGAGGTGGCGGGGATGTCCCCCACCGAGTACAGGAAGAAAAAAACAGGGGGCGGCAATTGATGCCGTCCCCTCTGTTTGATTATTCTGCGGACGGCTCCGCTTCTTCGCTGCGCCTTGCAGCAATCGTCTGCTGTACGCGTACCATCTCGTCCTTGGTGAGGTGATATCCTCTCAGGGCGATAAGGGCGGCGATCCAGGTGAGGAGAGGCAGTCCGAAGTAGAGGAACAGTGCCATTCCCTTGATGGCGGGCGTCGGCGCATCGGTGGGCTGGGGCAGTGTGTTGCGGTATCCGATGAGGGATACGCCCAGTGTGGCGATGGTGGCGCCGAGGGAAGTGACCAGCTGGTCGATGAAGTTATAGGTGGCGGTTACGACGGCAGGCAGATATTTGCCGCTGCGCTCCAGCTCATAGTCCACGATGTCCGCGCGCATGGCGCCGCTGGCAGTGGTGGTGCACATCCTGGCACCGTTGCTGACCAGCAGCATGACGAAGAACAGGACGGTCATGATGATGTTGCCGGAGATGCTCCTCATGTCGATGACGGTGCAGAAGACCAGGGTGAGGACGGTGACCGCGACACAGATCTTTGTCCAGATCAGGTTGGCCTCAAGGGATCCGGCCTTGCCGGCGTGTTTGGCGCCGATGATGGCGAATACGATTGCCGGAAGCATGGATACGACAGTGAGCATGGTCCCGAACTGGATGTTGCCGATGAGGATGCCGAAGATCATGTTGGTGATAATGGCCTGGGACGTGACGTTCTGGGCCAGTTTTTCCGCTACGCAGGAGATGGTGTAGAGACGGAAGGGCTTGTTCTCCTTGAGGAACTTGGCCATATCCTTCATGGATACGTCGTCATCCTCTTCCGAAGCGGAGATGCCCTTGAAGTTTTCGGGTTTGTCGATGGGACCAAGGCCAATGAGGGCTATCAGGGTCAGGACTGCTGCGAATCCCACGAACATGAGGGCTGCGGAGCGCAGGAACGGTACGGAGTACTCGTTGTTGTAGCGGGGCAGAAGGATGAAGGTGGAAAGGACCGTGAAGAGGGTGGGGAACAGGTAGCTGTACACGGTGCCCCATACCTCGATGGAGGGACGCTGCTTCGGGTCATTGGTCATGACGGCGGGCACCATGTTGCTGACGATGTCATAGATGGAGTTTCCCACGATCTGCAGCAGGTAGAGGAGGATGAACATCACGATGCCGTGTTTTCCGTTGCTGAAGATGTTGTAGAGAAGCAGCACGGAGCAGGCGCGTACGCAGAATCCAATGATCAGCAGGTAGCGGATCTTTCCGTGCTTGGTGTTGAAGCGGTCGATGGCCACTGCCAGGAAGGGGTCGATGACGCCGTCAAAGATACGGCTGAAGGTGAGGATGGTACCGACGAGGATGGTGTCGATCCCGTATCCGCCGCTTCCGAGGTAGGCGATCATGTTGATCAGTACGTAGAATGCCATCTGGGCTCCGTTCTTGAGCTGGCCGAGGATGACCTGCCAAAGAGGAACTTTTCTGTAGGTTACGGTCTGTTCCATTAGTTGAGTTCTCCTTTTATCATTTCCTTTATGTTTTTTGTATCTCTGTGTCTTTATATTAAAAAGGAAATATATAGAGAAGGGGATAAAATATAGTTACTTGGGATAATAATTCGTGTATATTAGAAGCGGTAACGAAATATTATACGAAATTATGAAATATTATACAGAGGCGATGTTTCCCGTTGTGGGATAATGAGCACAGAAAGAAAATGGGAGGACAGGGACCATGTTTGGAAAGGACTTTCTGATCGGCGCTTCCACGGCAGCGCACCAGGTGGAGGGGAACAACATTTACTCCGACTACTGGGCCATGGAGCACATGAAATACACCAGTTTCGCCGAGCCCAGCCTGGACGCGGTGGATCACTATAGCCGCTATGAAGAGGACATCAGGATGATGGCGGAAGCGGGACTCAACTGCTACCGTTTCTCCATCGAGTGGGCGAGGATCGAGCCGGAAGAGGACAAGTTCGACCTGGACGAGGTGGAGCACTACCGCAGGGTGATCCGCTGCTGCAAAGAGAACGGGATCGAGCCCATCGTGACTTTCCACCATTTCACAAGCCCCAAATGGCTCATCGCCAAAGGGGGATGGGAAGCGGAGAGCACCGTGAGCGACTTCGCCGACTATTGCCGTTTCCTCGCGAAGGAGCTGGGAAATGAGCTGCACTATGTGGTGACCATCAACGAGGCCAACATGGGACTGCAGCTTGCCAGCATCATCAAGAGATATATGCTTTCTGCCATCTTCTCCAGAAAGAAAAAGACCGACGGGAAAGCCCAGGTCGGCGTCAATCTCAAGCAGATGATGGAGAACCGGAAGCTGGCCGCGGCGGAGAACCTGGAGGTGTTCGGCACCGAGAATCCCCAGATCTTCGTGTCCCAGCGGACGAAGGAGGGGGACATCCTGGTGATGCGTGCCCATCAGGCTGCGGTGAAGGCCATCAAGGAGGTCTGCCCCGACCTGAAGGTGGGCCTGTCACTCAGCCTTCATGACATGCAGGCGGAGCGCTTCGGGAAGAGGAGCGCGGAGAAGGAGTGGGACGCGGAGTTTGTTCATTACCTTCCTTATATAAAGGACGACGATTTCCTCGGAGTACAGAACTACACGAGGAGCCAGTTCGGACTCTTCGGCTTGAAGAACCCGCCGGAAGGCGCGAAGCTGACACAGATGGAATATGAGTATTACCCGGAAGCGCTGGAGCATGTGATCCGGGCGGTCCACAGGGATTTCCCCGGTGACCTCATCGTGACCGAGAACGGCGTCGCCACTTCCGATGACACCGACCGTGTGGCGTTCATCGACACGGCGCTGAAGGGCGTGAAGGCATGCGTGGACGACGGGATCCCGGTGAAGGGATACTGCCACTGGAGTCTCATGGACAACTTCGAGTGGCAGAAGGGATTCTCCATGACCTTCGGTCTCATCGCGGTGGACCGGAAGACACAGGAGCGCCATCCCAAGCCCAGTCTCGCCCACCTCGGGAGCTACGCCGAGAAATAACCGATTTTACAGAAATAACGCCTTCGGACCTTTCGGTCTGAAGGCGTTTGCTGTCATTGTGTAAGAAGCACCTTCAGGCGTTCTGCCGGATATTCACCTAAAGGAGCTTTCTATTTCACTATCATGATACAATTTTCCGCAATTTGACACATTTGAGCGTGGATACCTTGATAGCAGAGCTGTCTTATGTTAAATACAAATATATTGCGGACGGTCTGGAAACGGACGGCTGAAAGGAGAACTATGGGAAAAGTGCTGAAGATTCTGGGGATCATTCTGCTGCTCAACGTCGCGTTCTTCGCTGTTGTATTCGTGAAAGCAGCGCTCACGCCAGCGGCGCAGAGGAATTACACCGAGACGGTGGCGACCGGAGGGGAGATCGAGAGCAGATATCTTGCCAACGGCGATCACGAGGTGGGCTATTTCGAGCAGAAGACGGATGAGGATTTTGAGAGATTCGAGGTGTGGTATCCGAAAGACCTGGAGAACAGTGACCGGGCATATCCTCTGATCGTGGTCCTCAACGGAACCGGTGTGAAGGCATCGAAATACAAGGCGCAGTTCAGGCACTTCGCCTCCTGGGGCTTCATCGTAATCGGAACGGAGGAAGAACAGGCATGGGACGGCATTGCGGCGGACCATTCCCTCGCGTTCATGTTGGACCAGAACGATGATCCGGACAGTATCTTTTATCAGAAGGTGGACACCGAAAACATCGGCGCGGTGGGACATTCCCAGGGAGGAGCTGGGGTGTTCAATGCTATCACTGAATGCGAGCACAGCGCCATGTACAAGACCGCTGTTCCGCTGTCTCCCACCCATGAAGAGCAGACCTTCGCCCTTGGATGGCACTATGATCTTTCTAAAGTGCAGATCCCTGTGCTGCTGCTTGCCGGGACCGTGGGCGATTTCGAGATGGAACTGGTGATCCCGGAGGAGGGGATGATCGAAATGTATAATAAGATCACTTCCCCGAAAGTCATGGCGAGGAAAATAGGCTGTGAGCACGGCGATATGCTGTACAGCGCGGACGGCTACGTTACCACCTGGTTCATGTGGCAGCTGCAGGGAGACGAGGGGGCAGCAAACGCTTTCACCGGGGACTCGCCCGAGATCCTGACCAACCCGCTTTATACCGGACAGAGAGCGGATCTCGGCTGAGAAGGGCGCCGGATTGTGGTCGCTTTCAAGGATGAGGTACTAAAGTTTTAAGTTAGAGACGGATCTCTTCTCCTGTGGGGAAGAGATCCGTTTTTGTCTGTACCCTGTTCCGGAGAGGGAACACGGAGCTGCAGCGGGATTATGACAGAAAATGTCATTGTCTTTTCGTATAGTAATAGATAAAATGGAAATCGATTTGGAGCGGGCATATGCCCGATGACCCCATATAAATAAGGAGTATATAGTACATGAAAAAACTTGTGACACTTCTGGTGTTGTTCGTAATGCTGTTTGCCACTTCCTGCGCCGCAAACGGAAACCAGGCAGAGGAGACCGAGATCGTCCTGATCCGCGTCAACGTGGAAGGCCTGGGCGAGATCGCCACTACGGAAGACGGTTCCGAGCCGGTATTCGACGAGGAGTATCCATTCACCTCTGCAGCCATGAATGTGTACAAAGGAACCACCGTGGGTATCGCCACCAGGACAGAATATGAAGACTATCAGTTCGTGAAATGGACGAAGAACGGGGAAGACTATTCCACCGATATGTTCATCTATCCCACAGCGGATGAGGACGCGGAATATATCGCAGTCTACGCGCTGGCCGGCGGTTATGACGGTCCGGTCATCGATGACATCAGCGAAGCAAAGACGCTGGGGGACATCCTGGGACTTCCGTACTATGCAACTTCCACCAGGGGCAATGTCTACGCCCGTGTATTCGAACTCAACGGAACCCTTTACAGGGCTGCTTCCTATCTCACGGATGAGCAGATGAAAGCACTTTCCGATGTGGAATTTGATGATCCGGATTATGACAAGAAGCAGAATGACATCCTGGCGCCTCTCACTCTCGATGTGCTGGACGTCATGAGCGAACTGGAACCCACCGAGGAAGAACTGAGCGCCTATCAGGGCAAGACCCTGGGCGAACTGATGGACGAAGGCTGGAGCTACAGATGGCTCACCTTCGAGGACAAACAGTGCGGCATGGAGTACGGACTTTTCTCCTTCATCGTCGAATATGAAGGTGAACTGGAATCCGGCGTGGAGGTCGACGAAGAGTCGATCCGTGACCTGACCGTGAAGTCTGTCGTGACCGACGGCATCGGCGATCCGAGTGCAGGACTGGTCGAAGAAGACTAAACGAAAATGAGAATGAAAAAATGGATGTCGCTGGTACTGGCACTTGTGCTTTTGTTTGCCCTTACTTCCTGCGGCAGTGAGCCGGCGGAGGAGAGTATAGACGAAGAAACTCAGACCGTGACGGAGACACATGAGGAAAACAACGAGACCGAAACAGCGGAGACTACGGAAGAGTCTGAGAACGGAAAGACCCTCGTAGTGGTGTTCTCTGCAACAGGGACCACAAAGGGTGTGGCGGACAAGATCGTCTCCCTGACCGGAGCGGATCTCTATGAGATCAAGGCGGCACAGGAATATACGTCCGACGACCTCAACTGGCACGACCAGGGCAGCCGTACCACCAAGGAGCAGAATGACAGCGCATGCCGTCCCGAGATCGGAAGCGATCCGGTGTTCCTGGAGGGATACTCCACCGTGTTTATCGGTTATCCCATCTGGTGGGGTGAAGAACCCAGGATCATGGACACTTTCGTGGAGTCCCTTGATTTTGACGGCATCACCGTGATTCCTTTCTGCACGTCCAGCAGCAGCGGGATGGGACGCAGCGGACAGAACCTCAAGGACAACGCGGGAAGCGGTGACTGGCTGGAAGGCAAGCGGTTCCCGGGAAATGTCTCGGAAGGGGAACTGGAATCCTGGATCGGAGAACTCGGACTGTAACGGAGAGAAAACGTGACCGGAAAACAGATAAAGACTTTTCGGATGATCGTGGACGGGGGAATGACCCTCGTCCTTCTCTGCCTGATGGCATATCAGGCCACAGGGGAGAAATGGCATGAGTGGTTTGGAATCGGGATGACCGTCCTGCTGATCCTTCACCACATTCTCAACATCAGGTGGTATTCCTCTCTTTTTAATGGGAATTACAACGCCTATCGAACAGCTACCACGGCGGTGAACATGCTTCTTCTCATCTCCATCGCCCTGACGGCGTTGTGCGGTATGTCAATGAGCGCATACGCGGTCCCGTTTCTGTACGGGATCATGCCACTGTCCTTCGCGAGGCAGTTTCATCTGGCAATGTCTTACTGGTCCTTCGTCCTGATGGGGATCCATCTTGGATTCCATATTCCTGCCATGACAGCAGGCATGAGACTGAGCGACAAGGCGAAAAAAGCAGTGTCGGCAGTTTCCTTCCTCATTTCGGTGATCGGCCTTTGGAGATTCTTCGCCAACGAGATACCGGGATACCTGTTCTTCCGTACGCCCTTCGCCTTCTTCGATTTCGGAAAAGGTGCACTGATGGTGTTTGCGGAGAATCTGTCGATCCTCTGGGCTTTTGCTTACATAGGAACATGGTGCGCTTCCTTTCTCCGTGAAATGAAAACCGGAAAATAGGAACGAAAACGGGAAAGAAGGAACGGTTGCCCGGACCCTCAGATAAAGATATAATATTAACGACTCATAGAGAGTGCGAACAGGGACAGGCCCAATGACCGCACGCCAACCTGCCGGGACGGTAAGGTGGCAAAGCCTGAACGATGAGGGTGTCGAAGATGCAAAGAATGCGCTCATCGTGACGATGGGCGTTTTTTGTTGTCCTTTTCTTTCTCTCTGTGGGAATACAACACAATATAAGGAGAAAGAAAAAATGGAGATCGATCGCTATTACTACAGAAACAGGAAAGAAACCGAAGAGAAAGAACATCTTACCAGATTCGGGAAAGGACAGAATGTGCGTATAGGGGAGACCTATCCGGTTCTGACCTCACGGGACGGGAGCGTACTGGAAGGGCCCTTTCAGGCGCTGGCATATGAAAACGGTATCCTGCTTCTCGGAAAGCAGGACGGAAGGACCTTTGCTGAGATCCGGTGGGATGCAGCGGTGGAAGAGGACGGCCTGTATATGGAGCGCCTTCCGATCCTCGCAGTGATGAGAAAGGACATCAGCGAGCTTTTAGCAGCGGAAACAGATAAGGAGAAGTGCGTGACCGCCCTGAGACTGTCCTGCGGAAGAAAGGGGATCATCCCTCTATCTGAGGAAGGTGCGGAGATGCTGTTGCGGTGGTACCGTTCCACGGAGCGTGGGTGGTGAACTTTATCCTGATGGGGTACGATATTCTCAAAGGAGAATACTGAAATGGATAAGTACGTGACCGGAGCGGTGATACGTAAGCTTCGGGAAAAGAAAAAGATGACTCAGGAAGATCTTGCGGGAAAACTCTATGTGAGCAGTAAGGCGGTGAGTAAGTGGGAGACGGGGCAGGGCTTCCCGGATATCAGTCTGCTGGAGCCTCTGGCGAAGGCGCTGGACATCTCGGTGATCGAACTGCTGTCGGGCGAGGATGTGCAGAATCGGAACCGGACCTTCAACATGATGCGGGGTAAGTTCTACGTGTGTCCGGTGTGCGGAAATGTGATCCGATCCACTGGGGAGGCGCTGATCTCCTGCTGCGGGATTACGCTGCCGCCTGTGGATCCTGAACCGGAGGATGAGGAGCACCGGATCCATGTGGAGACCGTGGAGGACGAGTACTACGTCACGGTGGATCACCCCATGACCAAGGATCACTACATTTCCTTCCTGGCTGCGGTGACGGATATCGGTATCCAGTTCGTGAAGCTGTATCCCGAGGGAAATGCGGAAGCGCGCTTCAAGATAAACCGGGTGAGAAAACTGTATGCCTTTTGCAACCGGCACGGACTGTTCGAACGCACGCCGTAAATCAGCAGAAAGAAAACATGGAAGAAAAAGAGAGATCATCCGTCCGGACCGGGCGAGATGATCCCTCTTGCTTTTTCCCTTGCGGGTTCACACACGGCAGGTAGTCTTTTGACGCCGTGTGCGCTATGATAATCTTGAAAACATATGAATGATTCGCGGCGGGACGCGGTGAATATATTTTGGAAAGGAGAGCGTCATGGCGTACAGTGAGCTGATCAAGGATTTCGGCCGCATAAGGGACTATATGCGGGAATTCTTTGTGTACGGCTTTAAGAGCCGTGACGAATACACCAAGAAGAGTTCCCGTTCCTACGACGATGAGCGGCGCCGGCTGGCGAGCTGGCTTGGAGACTATATGCAGTTCCGTCAGAATCCGGACGGGAAGAATGTGTTCATCTCCATCGACAGCAGGGTCTCCCGTCACAATCCCCTGTACAAGGCATGGAAGACAAAGAGTTTCACGGACGGGGACATCACGCTGCACTTCATTCTCTTTGACATTCTGGACACCCCGGAGACCATGCTGACTCTCAAGGAGATCACCGAGAGGATCGATGGGTATCTGCAGACATTTGAAGAGCCGAGGACCTTTGATGAGTCCACCGTGAGGAAGAAACTCAAGGAGTACATATCGGAGGGGATCATCGTTTCGGAAAAACAGGGGAGGACCGTGTATTACCGTCGTGCGGAGTCGGATCCTCTTCCCGATACCGACATCCTGGACTTTTTCTCGGAGGTCTCTGCCTGCGGCGCCGTGGGATCCTTCCTTCTGGACAAGGCAGGGGAGCATGTAGATCACTTCGCGTTCAAGCACCATTACATCACCGGCGCCATGGACAGCGAGATCCATCTCGCGCTGCTGAAAGCGATCTCGGAGAGACGGGCTGTCACCATCGTGTCGGCCGGAAAGCGGAGGAAGTGGGAAAAGAGCTTCGATGTGGTCCCCCTTCAGATTCGAATCAGCGTGCAGAACGGAAGGCAGTATCTCATGGCCTATGTTCCCTGGTTCAGAAGGATCACTTCTTTCCGGACAGACAACATCTCTTCCGTGAAACCGGGAGAGGTATGTGAAAATTTTGAAAAACACAGGAAGGACCTCTCCTCCATGGACGCCCATATGTGGGGCGTCAGCACAAGGAGTCAGAACGGGGAGCGGATGGAGCACGTGGAGTTCACCGTGCGGTTCGGTCCGGACGAGGAACATATCCTGAGACGGCTCGAGCGGGAGAAGAGATGCGGAACCGTGGAGCGGATCAGTGAGGATACAGCCAGGTTCTCGGCGGATGTCTATGACGCCAGTGAGCTGATCCCCTGGATCCGTACGTTCATCTGCAGGATCACGTCGCTGAACATCTCCAACAGGGAACTGGATGAGCGGTTCAAGCAGGACATCCGGGACATGTATTCCCTTTACGGACTGGAAGGCGGTGATGCAGAATGATCTTCAGTGAACTGTACAGCGCCTACTACAACGCAGTTGCTGCCGTCCTGAACGAGGCGGTGGGCAAGAAACTAACTAGGAATGAGATCCGTGCGATCATCGAGAAACACGCCTTCGGGGAGAGCGTGCTCAACATTGAGCCTGCCCTTGCTGAGGAGAGGTGGCAGCTGATCCGGAAGGACGGAACGACGCCTCTGAAGCATGTTCCCACCATGCCCCTCACCACTCTGGAGAAGCAGTGGATACGGGCGATCTGGATGGATCCCAGGATCCGGCTGTTCACCGATGAGGAGCCGGAACTTCCGGACACGGAGCCTTTGTTTACCCCTGAAGACGTGATAGTCTTTGACCGGTATTCGGACGGGGATCCCTATGAGGATCCGGAGTATGTCCGGAACTTCCGTCTAATTCTGGACGCCGTAAAGAACCGTTACCCTCTCAATGTGTATTTTACGAACAGCAGGGGAAGGGTCGCGCACAAGGTGGTGATACCACACCATCTGGAGTATTCCGAGAAGGACGATAAGTTCCGGCTCATCAGCACCGGATCCAGACTGGGGGAGACCATCAACGTGGGAAGGATCCTGAAGTGCAAGCCCTCCAACCGGCCGTTCGAGTGGAGAGAGCCGGAGGAACCGGGTCCCCGGAAGAAGACGGTGGAGTTTGAACTGACGGACAGGAGAAACTCCCTGGAGCGGGTCCTTCTGCACTTCGCACACTTCGAAAAGGAGGCGGAGCGGGTCGGGGATGACCGGTACCGGATCAAGGTGACCTATGACAGGCAGGACGAAACGGAGATGGTCATACGGATACTCTCATTCGGTCCGGTGATTAAGGTGATATCTCCGAGATCCTTCGTGGATCTGATCAAAGAGAGACTATTGATGCAGAAAAGTTGCGAACAATGAGTTGTTCGCAACTTTTTTTCCGTGATTGAGCCTTTTTGAACCGATAGAATGAGATCGTAAACAGAAGGACGCAAACAGCTGGAATTAGCAATTGAGCTCATGGCAGCGCTTCGGTCTCAGACACGAAGCTGCTGGTTGCCAGAAAGGGCAGCGTCCTGGTTTGGAAAGGCACCTGCAGCAATCACTGGCGGTAAACCGGTAATGCGGAACATGGTTCGGCACCGGTCTTGCAGGTTCAAATCCTGAGGTGCCTTGAATGATTCGAGAAAGATGCGGACAGCGTTTCTGATTGCCTTAGTTCAGGAAGGAACAGCCTGCTGGATAAGCAGGCTTCGGTAACCGGTGAGAGCCCGGTAGGAAATCGATGCATCTAGCAACAGGCTCGTACGGTATCGGCGCAAAGGCGCCGGATCCGGTGATCATGTGCCGCATGAGCCTGGCCCGAGATCCGGAGGCTTTGCCTCTTGATATATAAAAGGTACATGCAGCAAACCATGCTCCTACGGCTCCTTAATTTGGAGCCATGACCCGGGGTCGCAATCCCGGAGGTACCTTGTAATCCATGTTAGAGATGCAGGCAGCAACACTTTGGTTGTGATGGCTCGAGAAGGAGTGCCCGCTTTAGGGGCGGGAGGTTTCCCGGTGAGATCCCGGGATCACAAGAAAAGGCATCTTGAAAAGGCGCATACAGCAACCTTAACGGTCTGGATAACCGAAAGCAGACTCTGGTCTGCGACGAAAATGCGCCTTGACCGTGATCCGGAGGCAAACGCCTCTTATCAATAAAGGCACGTACAGCAATTCGTGATAGCTAAGTGGTTATAGCAGAGGACTTAGAATCCTCGTACGCAGGTCCGAATCCTGCTCACAACAGTGCCTTGTCATTTTAAGATTCAGCGAAAGGAGAAAGAAACATGCTGGAATATCTGAAAAAAGAAGCGAACATGACATTTACAGAGAACGGAGCCGTGACATACGGGACCACAGGTTCAGAATGCCTTGATTTGTTCGCAACAGTAGGAGCGCTTCGCGGTCAAAGCGATGACGAGATCATCCGCCGGTTCGTTCGCGCGTTCACCGAAGACCGGGATACAGCCATGAAACTTCTCTTTTTCGCGAGAGATATACGCGGCGGTCTCGGAGAGAGAAGGGTGTTTCGGACCGTGATCAAATGGCTCGCGGAGAACGAGCCCGATACGGTGAAAAAGAACCTGGAATATATCGCGGAATACGGCCGGTTCGATGATCTTCTCTCCCTCATGGGAACAGAACTGGAAAAGGACATGATCGCTGTTGTAAAGAGACAGCTCGATGCGGACCTGGAAGCGCTGGAGAAAGGAGAGAATATCTCCCTGCTCGCCAAGTGGCTTCCCTCTGTGAACGCATCCAGTGCCCAGACGAACATGCTCGGAAAGAAGATGGCGAAAGCGCTTGGATATTCCGAAGCGCAGTACAGAAAGGTACTGTCCTCTCTTCGCGAGGGAATACGCATCATTGAGAACGATCTCCGTGAGAAGGACTACACCTTCGATTATGAAAAGCAGCCTTCCAGGGCAATGTACAAGTATAGGAAGGCATTCATGCGCAACGACGGGGAGCGGTACAGCGCGTTCCTGGAAGCGGTGGGAGCCGGCAGGGCGAAACTCCACGCGGACAATGTGTCTCCCTATGAACTGGTCACACCTTATCTTCCCGGCGCATGGCATGCGAACAACAGTTTTATGCGGAATATCACGGAGGAGGAGAAGAAGGCGCTCAATGCCACCTGGGAAGCACTCCCCGATTTCGGAGGAGACGAGAATGCCTTGGCGGTCATCGACACCTCCGGTTCCATGTACTGGAACGCGAGGCCCCTGCCTGCTGCGGTGGCGCTCTCCCTGGGACTCTACTTTGCAGAAAGAAATACCGGAGCTTTCCGGAACCATTTCATCGAGTTCTCGGCACGTCCCCAGCTCATCGAGATCAAGGGAGAAACGTTCGCAGACCGTCTGCGCTATGTGGCCTCCTTCAATGAAGTTGCCAACACGAACATAGAAGCGGTCTTTGACCTCATACTGAGAACAGCTGTCAGGAACAGGGTTCCCCAGGAGGAACTGCCCGCGAAACTGATCCTCATCTCGGATATGGAATTCGACAGCTGCGTTACCAATGCCACGTCCACGAACTTCGAAAACGCGAAGAAGCGGTTCGAAGCCTTCGGGTACAAACTGCCCCAGGTCGTGTTCTGGAATGTGGCCAACAGAAACAAGCAGCAGCCTGTCCGGATGAACGAAAGAGGCGTCGTCCTGGTATCCGGCGCTACGCCCAGGCTGTTCTCCATGGTAGCGGGAGGAAACCTCTCCCCCTACACCTTCATGATGGATATACTGGGAAGTGAGAGATACAGGAAGATCGTCGCATAGAAAAAAAGGGGACAGGCCACCTGTGACCTGTCCCCCGGATAAGGAAATTACGATGTTTGAGATAAAGGGAAAAGTGAATACGGCGATCTGTTACGCCACCGTCGTTGAAGACATGGCGATCGAGCAGATCCGCAGGATGTGTGACTATGAGCTGACCGAAGGAAGTAGGATCCGCATCATGCCCGACGTACACGCGGGTAAGGGATGTACCATCGGTACGACCATGACGGTCACGGACAAGGTCTGTCCCAACATCGTCGGCGTGGATATCGGCTGCGGGATGTATACCGTGAAGCTGGCGGACAAGGAACTGAACTTCGAGAAGATCGATGAGGCGGCCCACTACATTCCTTCCGGCATCAACACCTGGAAGGGGAGGACCGAAAGGTTCGAGCTGACCGAACTGAGATGCTACCGGTCCCTGAGACATTCCACCAGACTGGAGCGCTCCCTGGGCACTTTGGGAGGAGGAAACCACTTCATTGAGATCGACCGTGCTTCTGACGGTACGTTCTACCTGATCATCCATTCCGGAAGCCGGAACCTGGGCAAGCAGGTCGCGGAGATCTATCAGAGACTGGCGATCGACCTGCACTCCGGGAAGGCGGACTATTTCACCAGAAGGGATGAGATCATCCGGACATATAAAGAGCAGGGAAGACGGACCGAAATCCAGAGCACCCTGATCGCACTGGAGAAGGAATATGCGCTGAAGGAACCGGATGTTCCGGCAGACTTGTGCTGGCTGTACGGGACCTTTCTGGATGACTATCTACACGACGTGGAGATCTGCCAGAGATTCGCCTGCAGAAGCAGGGAGAAGATGGCGGAGATCATCCTGGAGAGGACTGGTATGACGGCGGTGGAGTCCTTCCACACCATCCACAACTATATCGATACCAAGGAGATGATCCTCCGTAAGGGATCCATCGCGGCGCATGAGGGCGAAAAGGTCCTGATCCCCATCAACATGAGGGACGGATCGGTCATCGCCATAGGAAAAGGAAATCCTGAGTGGAACTTCTCTGCACCACACGGCGCGGGGAGGATCATGTCCCGGACCAAGGCGAAGTATGAGATCAGCATGGAGGAGTACAAGGCCTCCATGGAAGGAATCTATACCACTTCTGTCAATGAGTCGACCCTTGATGAGGCGCCTATGGCTTACAAGTCCCTGGAGGACATCATCGACGTGATCCGGGAATCCGTAGAGATCATCGAGATCATGAAGCCGGTATACAACTTCAAGGCATCTGAGGACGAACGTCCCGGAAGAGGGAGGAAGCCCGCCGATGTGGAGTTTGAGGAAGACGAAGACGACTGATTGGAAGGTGCGTGATTTTGCACTTACCATGGAAAGCGTCTGCCTGCTTCCCTCCCTGTAACACTATTTAAATAAGAACCTTCTGATGAGCGTAGGGTGTCATTGGTATATATACCGGTGCCCCGTCAACCAAGGAGGGTTCTTTATTTTGTTAATGTGTTTGATAAAACTGGCGAAGGTTATATACTAAACGTAATGAATTATCGAGGGAGGGATCTTTTGTGCAGAGAAAAGACAGAAACTCCAACTTTGAACTGATGAGGATCTTCGCCATGCTCCTCATCGTGACCTATCATTACGCGCTCTTCAGCAACTTCCGGTTCTTTACGACGGAGCTGACTTTCAACCGTCTGTTTTACCAGTCCATGTTCCTGACCGGAAAGACAGGGGTGAATCTTTTTGTTACCTTGTCTGGTTATTTCATGATCCGGTCCAGAGGTATCCGGACATCCAAGGTGCTCCAGCTGTGGGGACAGTCTTTCTTCTACATTATACTCATCTGGATCCTGTTCCATAGGACAGTGAACGGATTCTTCAGTATGCCGCAGGATACCCTGGTAGGGAAGATCTTCTTCCTGTCCTCCGGTGCCCAGTGGTTCATTGCGACCTATCTGGTGATGTATCTATTGGCTCCTTATCTCGATGTGATGCTGACGAACCTGTCCCGGACGTCCTATCGCAGGATGCTGGTGCTCACCGGGATCTTCTGGTGTCTGATCCCCACCCTGAGCTGGATCCCAGGTCTTGTGGTGACCGAGTATCAGGGCAGCGATCTCATGTTCTTCCTGTACCTGTACAGCCTCGGCGCCTACCTGAGACTGTATCACGAGGAGAACCGACATAAGGCTTCTTTCTGGTTCCTGTGCGCTCTAGGAGTATGGCTTATATGCATGGGCGTTATCGTAGGCGTGGATCTTTGGGATGCGAAGAGTATGGGGAAGATAAAACTTCTGGACTATCTATTCAACTACCAGAACCATGTGCTGATCCTGTTGTTGTCCCTGTTCCTGTTTTTAGGATTCAAGTCACTGAAAATGAAGAATAACAAGGTGATAAACTATATATCCTCCCTGACCTTCGGAATCTACCTGATTCATGACAACTGGCAGATCCGGAGGTATCTCTGGAACGACATCGCCAATGGACCTTCCTTTGAGCTGACACCATGGCTCCTTCCGGTATCCATAGGCTGGATCCTCGCAGTGTTCTGCGGGTGCGGTGTGATCGAAGCGATCCGGCAGCAGACAGTAGAGAAACTCTGGATGAAAGTCGCTGAGCCCTTGTCCAAACGTATCGATGATTGGATCGAGAAACTCCTGCCATAGTATCAGATTAGTATTCTTCTTTTGACCGTTGTGAAGTATTTTGGGTTTCCTCTATGATGTAAAAGGAAAATCATGAAAAACGGAACAGGGAGGTTTCTCATGAGAAAGAAGTGGATCATCATACTCGGAGGAGTGATACTAATCATGGCAATTGGTGCAGTTTTCGCGTTCGGTAAAAGGACTTATACGATTGGCAAGGATCCTAAACTTGAAGAGATCACCAGCGTCAGCGCCGGTGGCGGGGGAATGACGTATAACTCCTCATGGAGCTGGTCTGCAAGCTATCGCATCAGCAAAGGTACCTGTAAGCTGTACCGGCGTATGTGGGACGAGGAGGCAAATGCTTTCTCTGAAGGAGAAGTGGAGATATCCCTCGACGACTATATGAAGATTCTTCAGTCATTGGACGGCCTGAAATATGCTCACTACGATCCACCGAAGGATGTGATGGATGGATACTCTGAATCTGCCCGGATCTTCTGGATGGACAGTCCATCCGGAACATATTGGATCGAGTTTGGTGAAGGTGGAATGAGGGGACTGCTGCAAGCATTCAATGAAGTCTGGGAAGCGAATAAAGAGTACGCCGTCTTCGAATGACGGCGTTCATTGATAGAGGGTATATGACATGGATGTCGTGATCAAGAAAATGGAAACTGACGAAGAAAAGAAGGGCAAAGCTTATGTGCACTGGAAATCATGGCAGGAGGCATATCGTGGTTTGATCAGTCAGGAATACTTGGACAACCTGACGATCGAGACTTGTGAGAAATATGCAAACAAGTATCCGGAAAACACGATCATCGCGAAAGATGGAGACAAAGTCATAGGCTTTGTCTGTTACGGAGAGTATCGGTGGAAAGAGGAACTGATCGATTGTGGTGAGATCATAGCCATGTATGTTCTTTCTGAGTACTACGGAACTGGCGTAGCACAGAAACTGATGCAAGCAGGATTGGAGGAGATAGCAACGTATCCCAAGGTAGCAGTACTCGTGCTAAAGGATAATGCACGAGCGATACGCTTCTATGAGAAGTGCGGATTTCTGTTTGATGGGTTGGTGTTTGAGGATGAGTCTCTTGAGGTAATAGAAATACGGATGATAAGGATGTAACTATTATTTAGCATTAATGCAAGGTTCCGTGTGGTGACCTTGTATTAATAAAATAGTGAGTCATTCTTTTGCAAGAATTCTGTTTGTTGTCGTCAAACATCGACTTGAATTGGCATATGTGTTTTGCGCTGCAGGCGGTTAAGATGTATCATTAAAGCGTGTTGTTTATCCGTTTAAGATGGAAAATAATCATGCCGAAAGCGACAATGCAAAAGTTCAGAGCTATCGAGATCCTGAGGATTCTACAGGAGGGAACTGATAGTAATCATCCCATTACTACGCAGAATATCCGTAAGAAGTTGGATGAAAAAGGTATCACTTGTGACCGCCGCACTCTTAGTGATGATGTCTCTGATCTGATTGGTCTCGGATATGCCATCTCGAGCAAAAGCATCGGGAAGTAAAAGGGATATTTTTACGATGGTTTCATGTTCTCCATTGAAGAACTGAAGGTTCTGATTGATGCCGTTCAGGCTTCCTCGTTTATTCCGGAGAAACAGTCAAAGGAATTGATGGAGAAACTTGCTAAACTAGGAGGGTATCATAGGCAGGAAGTTCTGAAAGGCAATATGGTTACTTTCAACACTAGGAAGCACAAAGATGAAAGTATCATGCAGAATGTAAGGATCATTAATGACTGCATTTCCAGACATAAAAAATCTCGTTCCATTACTACGACCTGGACGAGAATAAAAAGAAAAGATATAGGAAGAACAGAAAACGTTATATTGAGAACCCTGCATCTCTTGTCTATAACGACGATAAATACTATCTAGTCTGCTACTCCGATAAATATCATAACAAAGTCGTATATAGTGTAGATCGGATGTATCAGATTGGTATTACCGAAGAAAATGTTACAAGTAAAGTCGAAATCCTAAAGGACGAACTTCCAACATATACAAAGCAAACATTCAGGATGTTTGGTGGAGAAAGTGAGAAAGTTACGCTTCAGTTTGATCGATCCATTCTTGGGCAAATCTACGATCAATTTGGTGAAGAAACGACAGTAAAAGCTTTATCTGATAATATTCTAGAAACCAAAGTCCAAGTTCAGGTCAGCCCAGCATTTTGGGGGTGGGTGTTTCAGTTTGGGAATAAGATATCTATTAAGGAGCCAAACATTCTCAATGATGAGAAGCTAAGGTTGATAAACGAAATAGAGAGTTCAATTTAGTGGAGTAAGAACATGAATCAAAGTCCATATAAAGGATCAGGGCAAATAACTAGAGAACAATTTCTTTTCTATGAGATGCGAACTACAGCAAAGCTTGTTACATTAGGCTTGTCTGATAAGGAAACTATTCAACATATAGTTAATGAAAACCTGTTTCAGTATCCAACTGAAAAATCCGTTCTCCAAATTGCAAGAGGATGTGTTGATAGGCTTAATTGTCTTCAGTCGGCGGAGCTGGTTCAAGGTATCGCTGAATCGGATTATATTACGGCAAAACAAATATGCTTGTATGCCATGATGAGAAAATATCGTGTCATACGGGATTTTATGATTACTGTCATTGGAAATAAGTATAAACAGCAAGACTATTCATTCAGCAGAAGCGACATGAACATGTTCTTTCTGCGCCTTCAGGAGCAAGATGAAACAGTTGCTACTTGGTCTGAAAGCACAATTAAGAAAATAGAATCTGTTCTATCTAGATTGTTGATAGAAAACGAATATATAGATGATTCCAAGTCAACAAAGCTTAATCCAGTATTAATATCATCAATCTTGGAAAATGCAATAAGATACAATGGTGATTATTTGGCTCTACCTGCTTTTAACTGTTTAGATTGAGAGGTTAATCCATGAGTAATATTAGTGAACGGCTAGACCTTCTCAGGGAGGAAATTCAAAAAGATGATTTTCTCGACGGCAAGGGACTCAGCAACGAAGTAAATATCCGTATTTTCTGTTACGATCCTACTGAGGAAATGACGGTAACACACTTTATTGAACAGATAAAAACTGACCAATCTCTGAATTGCAGACTTATCGAATGTAACCTGTATAGAATTTTCCTATCGATCTGTGACGATCTTGATATTACAGATGCCATTCCTGAGATGGAAGAGGCTGATGGAAGTATCTTCCTTCTAGAGCAGTTGCATTCTGCGATTGGTGAAGGAGAGTACATAGATAAAATACAGTATGAACCGCACCAGCGTGGTGATGTACTGATGCTCACTGGTGTTGGCGATGTGTTCCCCTTCATGCGGGTACACTCTCTGCTTGAAGCATTGCAGCCTTACTTTTCCGATATTCCGATTTTAGTTATGTACCCCGGTGAGTTCGACGGCCACTATCTGAAATTGTTCTGCAGGCTGACACCTAACGATTATTACAGAGCTTTCAATATTTTCTGAGGAGGATGCAGACATGATGATTCGTAACATGTTCGCCGAGGACATCAACAGACAAATCAATGGTGTCATCAAAGTCGATCAGGATACAACGGACGTTATCGAACAGGAAGTTCGAGAGTACGTCATCACAAAAGAATTGAAGAAGCACTTCATCAGCTTCTTTGATTACTATAGCGACTCCTTTGATAAACCAACGGACGATATCGGAGTATGGATCTCCGGATTCTTTGGAAGTGGTAAATCTCACTTTCTGAAGATGCTTTCCTACATCCTTGAGAACAAGTCTGTGGGCGGTGTTCCTACAGTCGACATGTTCCGCAAGAAGTTTGCGGATGATCCTGCTACATTCATGCTGATCGACAAGGCTACCCGTGGCAAGACCGAGACCATACTTTTCAATATCGACATTGAAGGCCCTATTAACAAAGACAAGACCGCTGTGCTCCGCGTCTTTGCAAAGATGTTCTACAACCACCTTGGTTTCTTTGGCGAGAACCTGAAGGTTGCCATGCTGGAGCAATATATTAATGAGCTTGGAAAGACCGAAGAGTTCCGTCGCGTCTTTGAGGCCAAGAAGGGCAAGTCTTGGATTGACCAGAGAAAGGCCTTTGCATTCAATGGCAAGTTCATCATCCCTACGCTGATGGAAGTACTGGAGATGAGCGAGGAGGACGCAAAGCGCTGGTTTAATGACAAGACGGCGGTCGAGTTTTCCATTGCCCAGCTTGTTGAAGATATCAAAGCTTACGTAAAAAAACAGCCGAAAGACTTCCGGCTGATCTTCCTAATTGATGAAGTGGGTCAGTACGTTGGAACGGATACCGATATGCTCCTGAACCTCCAGTCTTTGACTGAGAAGATCGGCAGCGAATGCGGTAGCAAGGTTTGGGTCATTTGCACTGGTCAGGAAGCTATTGATGAAATCATCAAGGTTCGTGCTGATGAATTCTCCAGAATTCAGGCGCGTTTCAAAACACGCCTCTCTCTGTCTTCCTCCTCCGTGGATGAGGTTATCCAGAAGCGTATCCTGAAGAAGAAGCCTGATGTTGAGAAACAGCTGGAAGGCCTCTATCATGAAAATGATTCTGTTCTTCGCAATCTCTTCAGCTTCACGGACTCCATTCTGGATATCAAGGGCTTTACTGGAGCAAACGAGTTCGCAGTGAACTTCCCATTTGTCCCGTATCAGTTCATCATCATGCAGAAGGTTTTTGCCGAGATCCGCAAGCATGGCAACTCCGGCAGGCACCTTTCCGGTGGTGAGCGTTCCATGTTGTCTGGCTTCCAAGAAGCAGCTCAAAAGATTCAGGATCAAGATGAACATGCACTGGTTCCGTTCTTCCGCTTCTACGATACCGTACATACCTTCTTGGATAGCTCTATTCGCCGTGTGATCGAGCGCTGCCAGAACGCAGCAGATATTGGCGCGGGAATTGAAGCTATAGATGTTGACGTTCTGAAGCTCCTGTACCTGATCCGCTATGTGGATGACATTCCTGCCAACGTGGACAACATTGTTATCATGATGGCAGATGATATCCGCACGGATAAGATTGTTCTCCGCGAAAAGGTCAGAGAGTCCCTGAACCGGCTCATGAGCCAGAACTACATTGGCAGAACCGGCGATACTTATCATTTCTTGACAGATGAGGAGCAAGATATTCAGGTTGGCATCAATAGCACACAAGTAGATACTGCGTCTATCGTTGAGCGTATTGCTCAGATGATCTATGCTGATATCTACCAGACAAAAAAATATCGCTACGGCAAGTATGACTTCGACTTTGACAAGATGGTTGATGGCGTAACCACGGGTGCAGTGACCGGTGGTATGAAACTGCGCTTCCTGACGGTCGCAACCGATGCCGTAGAGAAGTCTGAGCTACGCCTTATGACGGAATCAAAGGGGCAGGCTATTGTCGTTCTTTCCGGTACTTCCTACTATGAGGCTCTGGAAAGTGCTATGAAGATCCGCAAGTTTGTGAAGCAGCGGAACGTCTCCCAGCTTCCGAAGTCCATGCAGGACATCATCCGTGACCAGCAGGATGAAGCTGGCAGGTATGAACTGTCCGCTATGGAGGATCTGAAGAAAGCTATTGAGAATGCCGCCTTCTATGTGGACGGTGAGCATGTTGAGATAAAGAGCGGTGATGCAAAGTCCCGCATTGATCAGGCGCTGGAGTATCTGGTTTCGCATGTTTACAGTGAGCTTGGCCTGATTGAGAAGAATGCAGAGACGGATGCGGACATTATCGAGATCCTGACCGGCAACTTCATTGCCGGAGCAGAACCCAATCGTGATGCAGCTGCAAAGGTCGAGGAATACCTGATCGTGCAGGATAGGACGAAGCTGCCCACCTCCATGTTTGATGTACAGAGCCGCTATCAGGGCATCCCGTATGGCTGGCGTGAGATCGACATTGCTGCGGTTGTTGCTCTGCTTATCAACCAGCAGAAAGTCACCATCAAGTATGGTGGCGCAACGATTCAGCCCAATGATCCGAAACTCCCGGACATGCTCCGCAAGAAGAGTGAGATCGGCAAGACCAGCATTTCCAAGCGTCAAGTCGTGACTGCGGTCAAGATGAAAGCGGTCAAGGATCTCCTCCGCGAGTACTTTGACGTGATGGATGTGCCGGATGATGAAGACGGTCTTGTTGCCTTCATCGTTACAAGGTTTGAGGCTCAGAAGGCTCATTATGAGGCTTTGGAGCAGCGCTATGTACCTAACCGGAAATATCCGGACAAGGACAAAGTGCAGGCGGCAATTCAGCTGGCTACTGATGTTCTGTCTCAGAAGAAAGATAACATTGCGCTGATTGACCGCGTTCTGAAGCTGGAAGATAAGCTCTTTGACAGCAAGGAAGATCTTCAGGAAGTTGAGAGTTTCTTCAAGACACAGGTGCAGGTCTTCGATGCAGCAGCCCAGATGGAAGAAGATCTCCGGAATGAGCTGGATTACCTGTCTCACGAGCCTGAAGCCAATGATGCGCTCAACAAGATTCGTCTCATCGTTGTGGTGCAGGGCGGCTTTAGCTACAAGAAGATTCCTGAACTGAATGGCCTTATGGCTACTGTCCGGGAAGGCCATGACCGCCTGCTTGCTTTCAAGCGCGAAGAAGTTAGCGACATCATTACGCAGTGCATGGGCGCAGTGCATCAGGTAGCAAATGGAGACTTCAAAGCCAAGGATCTTGTTGCCAAGGCTGATGAATACTACACTCAGCAGCGGCAGAAGGTCAAGGACTTCCAGAGCCTTGCACTTCTGGACGGCCTCATCCCTCCAATGCTCCAATATAAGGACTCTGCGGTAGCAAGGATTGAAGTGGCGATTGCGCCTCCGAAACCGGTAGACCCGCCCAAACCGCCTGTAAATCCGGTCAATCCTCCCAAACCTGCACCGAAGAAAGTGATTCGGTCTTATAACCGCTCAGTTATCTTCCCTGCGAAGACAATGGAGACCCCGGAAGAGGTAGACGATTATGTTGAGAAGCTTCGCAGTCAGCTGAAGCAGCTCCTCAAGGACTGTGATGGTATCCAGCTGAAATAAAGAAAGTAGTGAGGAACAGTTGTGAGTGATGCTTTAAGGACAGTGCTGATAAGCCTTGGAACAAGCCTTATCGTCAGTCTTATTACCTTTATCCTTGGCTTGAGATCCGGCAAGAACCAAGCGGACAGGCAAAAAATGCAGGAGCTTTACAAAAAGCTCTATAGCCATTTCTCTGAACTCAAAAAGTCTATCGAGGAAGATAGATGCAGAACATGGGAGAGCTATGATCACATAGAAAAAGGTAATCGGATCATATACACCCCGCCTGTGCGAAAGCTTGAAATGTCCGGAGACCTATTATTCTTGAAGAAGAGGATAGCTGAAAAAGCAACTGCTCTTGAGGTTAAGGTACTCAGCTTCGGCTCGGATAAGGATTATTTGGCGAAAGACATACATGTTGTGCTTCTCGACAATCTTTCACTCTTAAAGGAAGGGTATGCATTTGAAGAATACTCTCACAACAAGGGCAAAAGGAATGCTTTGAAAACGGCTAATCCAACTGGATGTAATGCGTACCGTACTTGCTCATACAAAGATTTCTTTAGCACTGATAAACTCAAGAAATTGTTGGATGAGTGGGATTCCAAGAAAGATTACGCACTGAAGTTCAGCTCAAAGGGGAATCCACCAGATTATTCTTTCTGCCTTTACCCGGATAGTTTGAATGTATCGGTCAATGATTTCATTCAAGCGCTTGTAAAAGACTTTGGTGAGAAGGTCAAGGGATACCGTGACACAGAAGCGACAAAGAAGCAGTTGCTCAAAGATATTGACAATCTTCTGAAGAAACTTCGCAAGAGGGCCGTGGAGCCGTTTACTTTTTGGGAAACATTCTTCGGTGCGTTTGCAGATTTATTCAGATAATCATGAGGTGCTAAATGGACAAGAATGCTATCAAGAAATATGCAGTATGGGCAAGACGGGAACTGATTTCCCGCGTAAGCCAGAGAGCTGCCTTGTATGAGATAACCGATAAAGGCTATGGGGACGCTTCTGCGGATAGCGTTCTTGGCCGCGTCATGTCTGCTGAAGAGAAACGTCAGCGTCAGGCTCTGATTGCTCAGATCCGAGAGAAGGGGTATGAGCAGGTCATGGAGGAGATCGCCTACACATGGTTCAACCGCTTCATTGCTCTCCGGTTTATGGAGGTCAATGGCTATCTTCCGTCCCGTGTTCGTGTTTTTACTGACGATGAGAATAACTTCAAGCCTCAGATTTTGACCGAAGCAATCAACATGGAGCTGGATGGACTTGATATGGAGAAAGTCTATGCTCTGAAGAATGCCAACGATGATGATGCGCTCTTTAAGTACATGATCATCGTTCAGTGCAATGCTCTCTCCAGTATTCTCCCCGGTATGTTCCAGCGAATCTCTGACTATACAGAACTTCTTTTCCCTGACAACCTTCTGCGTGAAGGCAGTGTGATTGAGCAGATGGTAGCCATGATTCCGGAAGAAGACTGGACAGATCAGGTGCAGATTATCGGTTGGCTATATCAGTATTACAATACTGAGCCTAAGGAAAAAGTGTTTGCTGATCAGAAAAAGAACATCAAGATCAGCAAGGAAAACATTCCAGCAGCAACCCAGCTTTTCACGCCTGACTGGATTGTGCGGTACATGGTGGAGAACTCTCTTGGCCGTCTCTGGCTGGAGGGTCATCCCAATGATGAGCTGAAGGCCTCTTGGAAATACTATTTAGAAGAAGCGGAGCAGGAACCGGACGTGCAGGCACAGCTTGCAGAGATCCGTAAAGAATATGTAGCCCTGAAACCGGAAGATATCCTTGCGATTGATCCGTGCCAAGGGAGCGGACATATTCTTTCTTATATGTTCGATGTTCTGGTACAGATTTATGAGTCCTACGGCTATACTGCACGTGAAGCAGCAGCAAGCATTGTAGCGCATAACCTTTGGGGTTTGGATATTGATAGTCGTGCAACTCAGTTAGCATATTTTTCTATTATGATGAAGGCAAGGCAGTATGATCGGCGCTTCTTTAGCAGAGGAATACAACCTCACGTATATGCGACGCAAGAGAGTAACAATATAGAACAGTCGTGCTTAGACTATTTTGTTGGGGGAAATAAAGAGCTTGCAGCGGCAATGACATCTCTTTGCAAAGAGATGTTGAATGCGAAAGAGTTTGGCTCGATATTGGATGTTCCGGAAGTCAATTTTTCCTTGATATACAGGCGTATAGATGAAATCAAGCATGAACTTGAGCCAACAGTGTATGCGATTCAAGTTATTGAGACTGTTTCGCCATTTGTAGATATGTGTTACGCGCTAGCTCAACATTATCATGTTGTCGTGACCAATCCTCCTTATATGGGAAGTAACGGGATGGCAGATACGTTGGCAAAGTTCATCAAAAAGAAGTATCCGGATAGCAAATCTGATCTCAGTACAGTCTTCATGGAGAAGGCACAAAAGATGTGTTCATCTGGCGGCTTCTGGGCAATGATAAACATTCCGGTTTGGATGTTTATTTCAAGCTATGAAAAACTCAGGGGAAAACTAATAGCTGAAGCTCAGATTGTAAATATGCTTCATTTAGGGCGTGGAATATTTGGTGCCGATTTTGGTACGACTTCCTTTGTTGTGGCTAAAAACAGATTGAAACATTACGAAAGCCCTTACCTTCGCCTATTTGAACGACAAGGTGAAGTAAACTCTATTGAGTCAATAGAGCAATCATTTTTGGAAAGAAAAAATCTGTTCCTGAGCACCCAGGATGATTTCGAATACTTGCCTGGAACGCCCATAGCCTATTGGGCAGGCAAAGAACTATTTGAGGCATACAAGTCAAGCCTGATTGGAGACGGTCATTCTGCAACTGTTGGCATTCAAACGGGTGATAACAACAGGTTTCTTAAGTGTTGGTTTGAAGTTCCATTTGATGAAATCTCGTTTGACCGTGGTCAGCAAGGCACAGATGGTTATAAATGGTATCCGCATCCTAAAGGTGGTGCATTTAGGAAGTGGTATGGCAATTTAGAGTATGTTGTAAATTGGGAAAACAATGGTGAGGAAATAAAAGAGTATAACCATGCAAATATATCCATAGATAAGTATTATCGAAATGGATTATGTTGGAGCCACACTACAAGTGGAGCGTTTTCTGCGAGAATTTTCTCGAAATATAGCATTCCCAATCTAGAAAATCCCGTACTGTTTTGTGAAAACGCGGAACAGAAATACCTGCTGGGTCTTATGAACAGCAATATTGTAAACTATCTATTAAACCTGCTGAATTCAACATTGCATTATCATGTGGGCGATATCCTCCGTATCCCATACAAGACTTCTTCTGAAGATGCAAAAGTAATTGAATTAGTTGACCATTGCCTTGCTCTCGCAAGAGCAGATTGGGATGCTTTTGAGCTTTCATGGGATTACAAACGGCATCCGTTTATTGGAAGAGCCTCTTCGATTAGTAAGGCTTTTTCCTCGTGGAACATAGAATGCGAGGAGAGAGTTCACCAACTCTGCGAATCAGAAGAAACGCTGAATTCATACTTTGCAAATCTATATGGTTTAACAGATGTTTCTGATAAAGTCGAGGATAAGTATGTTACGGTTAGACATGCAAATCTGCAAAGGGATGTTAAAAGCTTCATATCCTATGCTGTAGGCTGCATGTTAGGCAGGTATTCGTTAGATATAGATGGATTGGCTTTTTCAGGAGGAGAGTGGGATTCGACTGTATATAAGTCTTATGTACCCGACGCTGATGGGATTTTACCAATATGTGATGATGAATACTTTGAAGATGACATTGTAGGGCTGTTCATTAAATTCGTAGAGACTGTATTTGGTAAGGGTACTCTCGATGAGAACCTTAAGTTTATCGCAGATGCGCTTGGTGGCAATGGAAATCCGAGAGATATAATCAGAAGCTATTTCTTGAATGATTTTTATACTGATCACTGTACTACGTATTCAGTTACTGGTTCGGGTAAGCGCCCGATCTACTGGCTCTTCGATAGTGGTAAGAAGAACGGCTTCAAGTGCCTCATTTACATGCACCGTTATCAGCCTGACACGATTGCTCGTATCCGAACTGACTATGTGCATGAGCAGCAGAGTCGGTATCGGACTGCGATTGCGGATCTTGAGAGCCGGATTGCCAATGCCGGAACCGGTGAGCGTGTCAAGCTATCCAAGCAGTTGACCAAGCTTCAGGAGCAAGCAGAAGAGCTTAGAGTATACGAAGAAAAGATCCATCACCTTGCTGATCAGATGATTCGCATTGACTTGGATGATGGAGTGAAACACAACTATGCGATTTTCCAAGACGTACTTGCGAAGATCAAGTAAGGAGGTATAGGACATGGCCGGTATTGATTTAGGAACCATACAGCAAGACTTGGCACGTCGTTTTGCTGCGCCATTACCGGAGTTCTATAAGCGCCGGATCATCTTCTGGTACGATGAAGACCGGGAATTTGAAGACCAGCTGGAGGATCTGTCTCTGGAGGGTGTAGAAGTTGTTGTTCTGACTGGCAACAATACGTTTGCGGTCAAGAAGCAGCTCTGCGTGGACAGCGTGACAACGAACTTCCTTGTCTATGATCCCCGTCCCTTCATGAAGGATGATGACAACTGGCTGATTAACGTGCAGATTTACAGCGAGGAGTTCCGCGCCGATCTCAATTCTATCTGGATGGATGAGATGGGCTTGCCTGTTACACCTATTATCCGTAATCAGGTGAAGCATTATCGGAAGTTCTTCCGGGCAAAGGATCGCCGTGATACTGTCAAGAAACTCAGTGGCAGCATCTCCACGGCTCCGCAGATGCACCTTGCTGTTATGGCCGCGCTTGCTGGCTGCAACGACATTCAGCCTAACAAGATCATCAAGGCCGTCATTCATGCCGGACTGGATTTGGATACGAACAGCATCTACCAGAGCTTCCTGACCTATGGTGCGGACAAGCCGTTTTGGGTCATGGTCTCTCAAGCTACCGGGTACAGCGAAGGTGATGATGCAAGCCTTGGAAGACTTGCTATCCATATGCTGCTGACCGCAGCGACACGGACGATGCATCAGGATCACTTGGCCGGACTGGATGCCTTTATCTCGACACCGCATCAAGCCTATTGCTATGACTTTGTTTCTGACTGGCTTCATAGCGAGTATAACATGGAGCTCTACGAAGTTGCCCGGTACGTTGAAGATGAGGCTCGGCTGCTGCAGCGCTTCAGTAAGCTGGACGTTGAGGATTTGGTAGATACGGAAGTTTTCCCGTGCATCAACGAGTGTATCCTGACAGCGCTGATGAAGGAAATCAGTGATCACATCATTCAAGTGGACGTGATCAAAGCTGCCGTTGAGAAACGCCGCACGATGGTCTGGTATGACAGCGTGTCCAGCTATTATGACGGTCTTCTTCAGGTCGCAAATATGCAGGCATTCTTCATGGAGCACTCTGCCGGTTTCCATACCGTTGAACCGCATCGAATCTGGAAAGAGTACACGACGGACTACTACCGGATGGATACCTATTACCGGCTATTCCATCTTTGCTTCCAGAAGAGCCTGAAGACTTCTAATCCTTTGCTGGATGATCTTTTTAAACACGTCACAGAGAAAGTCGAAGGCCTCTATTCCCACTGGTATCTTGGGCAGCTCGGACAGAACTGGTCGGATGCCTGTGCTGAGAATCTGGAGACGTATGGCCGCATTCTGGAAGTGCCTCAGCAGGTGGACTTCTATAAGTCCAAGGTCAAGACCAACGACAACCGTATCTTTGTGATCATCTCGGATGCTTTCCGCTATGAAGTGGCAGCTTCCCTTTCGGAGCAGCTTCAGCGGGAGATGCAGTGCAAGGTAGCTTTGAATAGCTGTGAAGCTGTCTTCCCGACAGTCACGAAGTTCGGTATGGCAGCTCTGTTGCCGCATAAGAAGCTGGAAGTCGTTCCTCGCAGCAACGGTGTTCTCGGCATTCTGGCAGACGGACAGTCTACAGATGCCGGATACAGAGATAAGGTGCTGAAGGCCAACAATCCCAACAGTGTTGCGCTGAAATATGACAACATCATTGGCCTCAAGCGTCTGGAGCGTCAGGCTCTGGTCAAGGGCATGGATATCGTCTACATCTACCACGATAAGGTAGACGAGGCCAGCCATACCTCTGACAGCGCCGTGTTCCCGGCTTGTGATGATGCAATCGCAGAGATCAAGAATCTGATTCGTATCATCGTCAACGAGTTTGGCGGTACGAATGTGATTGTCACTGCGGATCACGGTTTCCTCTATACCTATAGCCCGTTGAGCGAAGATGACAAGGTGGACAAGACTTCGCCCAGCGATCAGGATGTGGAGATTGACCGCCGATACTTAATCACCAAGAAGGGCGCTAAACCCGATTATCTGCTGCCTGTGCGTTTCATGGACGGCCAGACGGAGTATGATGCTTTCGCACCGAGAGAGAACGTCCGCATCAAGAAAAAAGGCGGCGGTCTGAACTTTGTGCATGGAGGTATTAGTCTTCAGGAAATGGTTGTTCCGGTGCTGGAGTTCCAGTTCCTGCGCAACTCCACCAAGATGTATCAGCGGAACAAAGATAAATACGATACAAAGCCTGTGACCATCAGCCTGCTGTCTGCCAGCCGGAAGATCAGCAACATGATTTTCTCCCTGAACTTCTATCAGAAAGAAGCGGTTGGAGGAAACCGCGAAGCTGCAACGTATCTTTTGTACTTTGTTGATGTGAACGGACAGAAGATTAGCGATACATGCAAGATTATCGCTGACAAGACCAGCGACAACGCACAGGAGCGCACTTTCCGGTGCAACTTCAATCTCCGGTCGCAGAAGTACAGCAACCGTGAGACCTATTATCTGATCATTGCCGACGAGAGCGGCCTGCAAGCGCCGATCCGGGAAGAATTCCAGATCGACATAGCATTTGCCGTGGATGAGTTCAACTTCTTTTAAGTGAGGACTGCCGAGGAGGAACGTAAGATGGAAGATTTCGACACGAGCTTCAGTGTTCGTGAGATAATCAAGGACAAGCTGCGCCAAAACTTTGATGGCAAGATTGTCCGCAAAGACCTGACGAAGAAAATCAAGGAAGGGGCAAATGTACCTACCTATGTTCTTGAGTTCCTTCTTGGACAGTATTGCAGCTCTGACGATGAAGAGATTGTTGCTCAGGGCGTTGAGAACGTCAAACGCATTCTTGCTGACAACTATGTGCGCCCGGATGAATCAGAGAAGGTGCTTTCCAAGCTTCGCCAGCGCGGAGCCATGACCATCATTGATCAGGTGACGGTCGAGTTGAACCTTCGGTATGACTACTACGAAGCCCGTTTCTCCAACCTTGGACTTGGTGGTGTACCTATCTCTGAGGAGTATCCGGAAAAATATGACCGGCTTCTTTGCGGTGGCATTTGGTGCATTATCCAGCTGGAGTACAACAACGACTCTCTTGAAGAAGAGGCTCAGATCGGCTTTAATGGCAAGCCTAAATCCAAGTCAAAGAACGGTGGAAACAGCCTTATTAGCATTCGGAAGCTGACTCCCATTCAGATGCCTCATGTGGACATTGAGGATCTGAAGCAGGGACGTAAAGCTTTCACAAAGGATGAATGGATTGACGTGCTTCTGCGATCAATCGGCATGGAGCCGGAAGAACTGTCCTATCGTGAGAAATGGCTGCTTCTTCTCCGGATGATTCCTCTGGTCGAAAACAACTTCAATCTCTGTGAGCTTGGGCCGCGCAGCACCGGGAAATCTCATCTCTACAAGGAGATTTCCCCTAACTCCATTCTTGTTTCCGGTGGGCAGACGACCGTTGCGAACCTCTTCTATAACATGGGCAAACACACTATGGGCTTGGTAGGCCTTTGGGATTGCGTAGCTTTTGATGAGGTTGCCGGTATTCGCTTCAAGGACAAAGACGGCATTCAGATCATGAAGGATTACATGGCATCCGGTTCCTTTGCCCGTGGCAAAGAAGAGAAGGCTGCCAACGCCTCTATGGTCTTTGTTGGCAACATCAATCAGAGCGTTGACGTGCTGCTGAAGACTTCCAGCCTCTTCGATCCCTTCCCCCCAGAGATGGGAACAGACACGGCCTTCCTTGACCGTATGCATTGCTATATTCCGGGTTGGGAGATTCCAAAGTTCCGTCCGGAGCATTTCACCGATGATTACGGCTTCATTACGGACTATCTGGCAGAGTTTTTGCGTGAGCTGCGTAAAGAGCAGTACGGTGATGCGCTGGATCGCTTCTACCGCCTCGGCAAGAATCTCAATCAGCGTGATACCATTGCAGTCCGCAAGATGGTAGGTGGCTTGGTAAAGCTTGTATATCCGGATGGCAATTTTGCCAAAGAGAATCTGGAAGAAATTTTGCAAATAGCACTTGAGATGCGCCGCCGAGTAAAAGAACAATTGAAGAAACTCGGAGGTATGGAGTTCTATGATGTTAATTTCTCATACATCGATAATGAGACTTTCGAGGAACATTATGTAGGAGTCCCGGAACAAGGCGGTGGCAAGCTTATTCCTGAGGGCATCTGTAATCCTGGGCAGGTCTATACTGTTGCCCAAGGCAAATCCGGCATGATTGGTGTCTTCAGATTGGAATCCCAAATGCTACCCGGAAATGGTAAGTTCACTTACACCGGAATAGGGTCTGATCGCGAGTGCAGAGAGGCTTGCAATACAGCCTTTAACTTCTTAAAAGCAAACGGTCAGCAAGTCAGTGGATCCATCAGCACATCCTTGAAAGACTACGTTATCAACTATCAAGATCTTCAGGGTATAGGAATGACAAGCAAGTTAGCGTTGCCAACTTTGATTGCTCTCTGCTCGATTGCTCTAAGCAAACCAGTACTCAGTTCCGCTGCAATACTTGGAGAAATCAGCATTAGCGGCTCTATTCAAAAAGTACCAAACCTTGCAAATGCCTTACAAATATGCCTTGATAGCGGAGCGAAGAAAGTACTTATTCCTGCCACTTCTATGGTCGACTTTGCTACGGTTCCTGCAGATCTTATGGCTGTTTTCCAGCTTATTCCATACCAGAGCGCTGAAGATGCTGTGTTTAAAGCCTTAGGAGTAGAATGAGTACCATTGCAAAGAGAAGCATCTGGATAAAAGAGCAGAGGAAATTGATCTGATTGAATTACATTTTACCTGATACCTGGCTCAACGATGATGACGATTCTGAGTGTGAAGATTGATAATGAAGAGATAGGACGTTGTTAAAGCGTCCTATTTCTTTGCTGCAACATTAAGATTGTAGATTGAGGGGTCAAACAAATAATTCTTAATTGTGTGTTACTTAAGTCATATATTTTGTACACTGTTACTGAATCATAGAACGTAAAAAAATGAATTCTTGTGGCGTGTTTTTATTAGGACGACAAAACTATTTGGTTATGCGTAAATGATATAATTAATAAAAAAAGAGATAATAACGGGACAGTAATTGTTGGTGTGTTGCGCTAACATAGTTATTCTAAGTGGTGCCTAAATCATTTTGAAGGGCAACAGTACTGAGGCTTCCAGAGTAGAAACGTAATGCCTTAACATGTTTTATCTCAGCTAGAAGCATCAAACGGAAAGGAATTTCTAATGGAAGACCAATTCCTAACTAATTATTCAAATACATCTTTTTTGGAGAAAGTGAAAGAAAGCCTTAGAGAATGTAAGGCTTTCCGGTTTTCGGTAAGTTTTATCAAGAAGGCCGGCTTAGTATTGCTGGAAAAGGATATTCATGAAGCCCTTGAGCGAGGAGTTTATGGAAAAGTTATTACTTCGACCTACCAGAATTTTACAGATATAGAATCTTTAAAGACGTTTCGGAAATGGTCGCAAGAATACGATAACTTCCAGTGTCATTTGGATTTTGAATGCTTTGGAGAAAACGGTTTCCATTCAAAAGGGTATTTGTTTGAATTTCAAGATGATGTAGAAATTATTGTTGGTTCCTCTAACATAACCAGATATGCACTGCTAAAAAATATAGAATGGAACATTTCTTTGTCATCTAAAGAGAAAGCAGCTTCATATCAAGATGCACTTGCGGAATTTGATAATCTATGGAATCAAACTCTTGAGCTTGACGACAATATCATTGATCTTTATCGTTTTCGCTTGGATTATGCGATAGAGAAGTGGGATATGGACTATGTCAGCATTGATTCACTTTCTATCAACCCCAATAGTATGCAGCGGAAAGCCTTGAAAGAGATTAGGCGTTACCGAGATATGGGAGTGGACCGGGCGCTTGTTATCAGTGCAACGGGATCAGGGAAAACATACTTAGCAGCTTTTGATGCTCGCAACTTTGGAGCACAAAGGTTGCTTTATGTTGTACATCGGGATGTCATTTTAAATGATGCGAAGGCCACATTTGAGAACGTCTTTAAACGTGATCACACCTATGGACTGTTTACCGGTAAAAAAAGTGAGCTGGAGAGCGACTATATATTTGCTTCTTCTAGCATGTTATCTCGCCATCTTAACGAGTTTGATCCTAATGAGTTCGACTATATCGTATATGATGCGTATGGAATAATAGGACTAAATTCAAAAGACTCGACAGATAAAGGGTTTTTGAAGCTTAGTCCTATTTTGTTTAGCCCGCAAAAGAGACTAATGGTCAATTTAAGGAGGAAACATGCGCAGAATGAAGATCTTTCTGCGAAGCGTAGTGCTGCCTGTAACTTTGGCAGTACTGTTAGCGATGTCGTTCCGTCCCATCTATTACAAAGACAATCAGCTGAACATACTCCTGATGTGGATCTGCATCGGAGTACCGTTCGGTATCCGAAGGATGTTTCTTTGGCTTGTGCCGCATAAGTATGATCTTGCCGGCACGGTCGGAGTAGTTGCTTTGGATGTTTTGTTGGGAGGAATCATCGGAGGCTTCGCACTTTTATTCCAGATTCTTGGAGGTGTAATCGAAACCGTAAAAGGGTAAAATGGAATTACATATTTGTTTCAC